>Ga0224723_1000408_pt1 | contig 29738 bp, 18 predicted proteins | sample Balambano_FR2_Me_FD_161647 | JGI IMG/M metagenome (GOLD analysis project Ga0224723, IMG submission 161647) | Freshwater sediment microbial communities from Lake Towuti, South Sulawesi, Indonesia - Balambano_FR2_MetaG | ecosystem: Environmental > Aquatic > Freshwater > Lake > Sediment | place... | reverse complement strand
TCTCAAACTATTATATTTTCTAGGTTCAGGCGGTTCACTCCGCTCTGCTCTCGCGTTGCTTCATCCACCGCTTTTTTAATATACACATCCCTCCCCTTATCTGTCAACCGCTATCTGGGAAAAATATCTAAATTCCTTTGAAAAAGTCTGAAGTAGCTGAATTGAGCGGGTTTTGTCGAGATGCCAGCAATAATAATGGGGCGAACCATCTGAGGAAGTTGGATGGGAGATTGCCAGATTATGGGTTGAAATTAGGGTTGGGATACCAGCAGGGCAGATGGTTTGACAGAGTCGCGATCGCTCTAACCAGTTTTAGTCGGGGTATTTTGGGCAACTGAAGGTAATCCACAGTTGTGTTTGAAGGGGTTTTAGAGGGGATGATCTCAGATGTTTTCCCAATGAGTGTGTGGAGGGGTGGAGGGGTGGAGAAGTCGAAGCTTATCTTCATGTCCTAACTTCTGTGAGTGAGTTTTGCGATAGGGCTTTCGATCCCATGCACCCTCTCCCTGCCCGCTGATCCATTCGACTAAGTCTACTCAGACCAACTTTTATTTTGTATTGAGGGGTAAAGCCGTTGAGCAGATGTATAATCTCATCTCCATCTCCAAAGCTGATTGATGTTGATGCAGGTCTCTTGCCCTTGCAGCAACTTGTCGAGATTCAAGCTACTTCTTTCAATGAGTTGTGAAGCAATGGGAAATTTAGCTCCTCTCTTTGTTTGAAGTAGAGTTGGGCGACTTGTCTCGCCAAGTTGCGAATTCTTGCGATGTAGCGTGTTCGTTCAGTTACAGAGATTACACCTCTGGCATCTAGCAAGTTAAAGGTATGTGAGCACTTCAACACCTGATCGAAAGTAGGCAAAACTAGATTCAACTGGATCAAGCGTTCAGCTTCTTTTTCATAGATGTTGAATAAGGTAAACAGGACTTCTGGATTTGAGGCTTCAAAGTTGTAAGCTGAGTTTTCGATTTCGGATTGGAGATAGACATCTTTATAGAGGAGGCGATCGTTCCATTGGATTTTGAAGATTGAATCCACTTCTTGCAGGTACATCGTCAGCCGTTCCAGTCCGTAGGTAATTTCAATGGAGACAGGGCGACAATCCAACCCACCGCATTGTTGGAAGTAAGTGAATTGTGTGACTTCCATGCCATCTAGCCAAACTTCCCAACCGACTCCCCAAGCTCCGACGGCTGCATCTTCCCAGTTATCTTCAACGAATCGAATATCGTGGTCTTCTGGTTTAACTCCCAAAGCTCTGAGTGAATCCAGGTAGATTTCTTGAATCTGTTCAGGTGAGGGCTTGATCAAAACCTGGTATTGATAGTAATGCTGTACGCGATTGGGATTTTCTCCATAGCGACCATCTGAGGGGCGGCGGCAGGGTTCGACGTAAGCGACTGACCAGGGTTCTGGGCCGATCGCCCGTAAAAAAGTGTGAGGGCTTTTGGTTCCGGCTCCTTTTTCTGTGTCATAAGGTTGAACGATTAAGCAGCCGCGATCGCTCCAGAACTGATGCAAGGTTGCAATAACAGTTTGAAAATTCATGCTAGATTCTTGCCATATCGGGTAACTAAATACTATGCCAAATTCCTATAGCAATCCTGCATGATTCACCAGATGTAGGCTACAAGTAAGCGGGCTGAGTCCGCTTACTTGTGACAATCCAAATAAGATTGCTACAGACACCAGATCACCTGTTAGTTTGAACGGATTGGGCTGAATTGATGTGAGTATTCAATCAGGGTAGGAGTTGCCTAGCACGGTAGGTATATTTTTAAACTCCGAATCGGAGGGATCATGACAAAAAGCTCCAGAGCAATTTCTGGAGCAAGGTTAGAGTGTCTTGTCGATATCTAACTATTAGTTTGCATTGAATGCAACGAATTGTCGGTTGTCTGCCCAACATCAAAGCTTAATTCTGCTTTTAGATAGATGAATTTGAGGAATAAAAAAGCTTAGGGATGATAGAGATGACCAAGGACTCCTCCAAGATTGAAGTAAATGAGCAACGGAAGCGTAGTTTGTCCGATTTGAGACTTACATTTCTCGATGTTAGACCTTCATAGAATTCTACATTCCCTCAGATGGGTTTGAAAAGCTGCTCTGACTACCAGTGAAGTGAGTAGAGTTTGTTAAAAACGCAGCTCTGGTGTCATATTCAAACCCCTGCTTCTAAATCTTTCCAGGACTTAGGGATCAGTCGGGAGTCTTGCACTCCAATGTCTGCATCCTATGATTGCATTCTGATTGACGTGAGTTCGATAATCGCCGTTTGAGGGGTGTGGCGCGATGCGCCACACCCCTCAAACAAGGTTTTTCGTTGGGGCGGGCTGCGCAGCCCCAACGAAAAAACCGCTCGTCGAACTCGCGTTAATTGAATTTTGATTTGCCGAATACCCCGCAAATCAAAATTGACAGACTACTAGTAGTCCGCTAATAGTCTGCCAATAGTTTTTCAATTTTTTAACTTACCCCGCAACTAGAAATTAGAATTTATGGGATTTTTGCGGGTTGAAGACCCTGGAAAAATCCTCTAGTGGACTATTGATCACTCATTAGATGCAGTTGGGATGATAGTGTCGCAATATTTCAATAGGAGTGCAATGCGATCGCGCATCTGAGCTTGGCGTTTCTGCGTGGTTGTGGACTGTCGAGCCGATTGCAGAAACGAGATGTCTATTGCTAAAAGCCGTAGTTGCTTACTAATTTCGGTTTGGATAGATTGCAGTTTGGCGGCGATCGTAGGTGTCAAATCGTTCACATCTAAACTCAAGATTTGCAGTTGGAACAGTTGTTGGGCTTCCAGAAAAGTAGTTTGCAGCAGGGTGGCTTCGGGCTTGGACTGATTTGTCAGCGTTTGCAGACGAATCAGTAGAATTTGGAAGGTCTGATAGTTGAGTCGGAGCACATCTGGGAGCATAATAAGCAAACAAATCTTAGTTGGTTTCTAAAGGATTAGCCTAATCGGAACAAAATTGTTCATTAGTCAGGTTTTGTATCAAAATAAATGTAAAGAAGTTTAATTTTTCGGTAAAAGGATTGTTGCTGGGGAGTTCAAACCTTGAGACCACAGATCGTTTGGCATCAGGTATGAGTTTTGGGGATATGTTTTATACCTCTGCCAATACTCATTGCCACTAACTTCTCATCAGTCCCAAATTTCTGTTATAGAGTTCTCTTATTCAGCTTGAATCGCCTTTGATGCAATGTCTACTTATGCCAAAACGATATTGCGACTTTTTGCTATCCATGGCTGAACCTGCTTAATGTTGTTGCATCAGACTTCTGCTCTTTGCTCTCTGCTATTCATTGAACGACTACCCGTTGAATCTTAACTTGTTGAAATCACATGAACGTGACAGCACTTTCTTCTCCATCTGCAAATACCATTACCTTGCCCGACTGGCTAAATGACTGTTTGATTACCCAGCGATCGCCTCTGGTTTGTGGCAATGGCAATAATTCCATCGAAGATAATAGCCTGATCTGTCGCGCCTTTGAGTTTGCCTATTGTCTGCACGAAGGACAACTGCGAGCCTCTGGTGAACCTTACATCTGTCACCCTATTGCTGTGGCGGGGTTGCTGCGTGACTTAGGAGGAAGTGCCACAATGATTGCAGCTGGCTTCTTGCATGACGTGGTAGAAGACACAGAGGTTACAGCCGATGAGATCGAGCAGCGGTTTGGCATTGAAGTAAGGCGATTGGTCGAAGGAGTGACAAAGCTCTCTAAATTCAATTTCTCCAGCAAAACAGAGCGTCAGGCTGAAAATTTTCGCCGTATGTTTTTAGCAATGGCGCAAGACATCCGCGTCATTGTAGTGAAATTAGCTGATCGGTTGCATAACATGAGGACGCTTGATCATCTGCCCGACGACAAGCGCTGTCGCATTGCTCAAGAGACGATGGAAATCTTTGCTCCACTGGCGAATCGTTTGGGGATCGGTCGCTTCAAATGGGAGTTGGAAGATCTGGCCTTCAAACATCTGGAACCAGAGGCTTATCGACAGATGCAGCAATTGGTCAGTGATAAACGAGCCGATCGCGAAGCTCGTCTGCGGCAAGTTGCTGAAGCACTGCGATCGAAGCTGGACGAAGTTGGCATTAGCTGTGTTGATGTCAGCGGTCGCCCCAAGCATCTCTATGGTATCTATAGCAAAATGCAGCGGCAACAAAAGGGCTTTCATGAAATCTATGACGTTGCCGCAGTTCGTATCATTGTGAATTCAAAAGATGAATGCTATCGCGCTTTGGCTGTGGTGCATGATGCTTTTCGCCCCATACCGGGTCGCTTCAAGGATTACATTGGTTTGCCCAAACCCAACCGCTATCAGTCGCTTCACACTGTCGTGATTGGCACTTGGGGTCGGCCCGTGGAAGTACAGATTCGTACTGTGGAAATGCACTACATTGCCGAATATGGGATCGCCGCTCATTGGAAATACAAAGAGACAGGTAGTCTCAGCAATACCCGCATGTCGGCTGATGATGAGAAGTTTACCTGGTTGCGGCAACTGTTGGATTGGCAGAGCGAATTTAAAGATGCTCAGGAATACCTGGAGAATGTTAGAGATAATTTGTTTGCTGATGATGTCTATGTATTTACACCCAATGGGGATGTTGTCTCATTGAGCCGAGGTGCCACTCCTGTGGATTTTGCCTATCGTATTCACACAGAAATAGGAAATCACTGTGCTGGTGCCCGGATTAACGATCGCATTGTCCCCTTGGAAACGCCTTTACAAAATGGCGATATTGTAGAAATCATCACTCAGAAAAATGCTCATCCCAGTTTGGATTGGCTTAATTTTGTGGTTACCACCGGCGCTCGCAATCGCATTCGTCAATGGTACAAGCGATCGCATCGCGAAAACAATGTTGAACGAGGGCGCGACATGTTGGAGAAAGAATTGGGCAAGAAAGGCTTTGAAGCCTTGCTCAAATCTGAACCGATGCAAATGACTGCCGATCGCTGCAATTATCACAGTGTTGAGGATTTGTTAGCTGGCTTGGGATACGGAGAAGTTACCTTAAACCTGGTGTTGAATCGGTTACGCGAAGCCATCAAAGCTAAACAGCCGATTGCCCCTGATCCCCAACGGGATCAATACGTCGCAACTCTTCCCACTGCGTCCACCCTGACTCGCTCCCAGCCTCCTCAACGCAGTGATTCCCCAATCGTTGGGGTAGAAGGATTGTTGTATCACATGGCGGGCTGTTGTCATCCGCTTCCAGGTGAATCCATTATTGGTGTTGTGACTTTAAGCAGTCGAGGCATTTCGATTCATCGTCAAGGTTGTAGCAATTTAGAAAATATTCCGGGCGAACGTTTGATTCCGGTTAGCTGGAATTCGGCAGAAAGCGTACATGGACGTTCTCGTACTTATCCTGTACAAATTCAAATTGAAGTGATCGATCGCGTGGGCGTGCTCAAAGATATTCTTTCCCGTTTGACTGACTATAACATCAACGTCCGTAGTGCTCAAGTCAGAACCATTCCGGGACAGACTGCATTCATTGACCTGATGATTGATATTTTAGATGCAGAACAGTTAGACCGGATTTTTGCCCAGATTCGTAAAATGAGCGATATTATTAATCTGCGGCGAATTAGTCAGGTGGATAGCTAGAAGGTGCAAACCACATGTGAACCACAGAGGCGCAGAGAACACAGAGAAGAGTAAACAGCAATCGTTTCGACTCTATCCATTCTGAAATTTGCCTCTGTGATCTTTGTGATACCCGTTCACTTCTAAGCTGCACAGGATTTAGTCTAGCAGGTGGGCTAAACCTCCTTGTGCAGGCTGATTAATCTTTTGGGTAGTTGACGTTAAACGGCGGGGAGACGTAATCGGTCGGTAAATAATCGCTGGGAATGGTGGAGTGGTTGCCATCGCGCAGGGCAGAAAATGAGGGCGAGAGAATTTCAATGCCAGCTTGATTGCAAAAATCTTGAATATTTTGATGCAATTCTGAATAAATGTCGGGCATCTTTAAGACTTCATCAGTACAAGCATTTAGCTCATAGCTGACATTAAAGTCATTTAGGGCAGTTTGCAGAACAAATGGGCGAGGTTCTAATAAGATATGAGCAGTATGCTCAGCCGCCTTAACTAAGACATCATGCACCTTGCGCCACGGCACATCATAGCCCAACGTAATAGTTGTATGTAAGCAGAGATGTTCCTTCTGTTCTCCGACTTGTCGAGAAATACTGCTAAAGTTGACCACATTGTTGCTGAGAATAGAGGAGTTTGGTATGGTAATCACCGTGTTTTTGAAGTTGATAAGTCGAGTGACAAATAGTGACTTTTCTACGACTTCACCCAAGATATCACCTACTTGAATGAAGTCTCCAACTCGAAAGGCGCGAGTATAAATCAAAATGACTCCTGCCACCATGTTGGCGATCGCCGTAGATGAACCAAAACCAAACAAAACACCCACAAATAGAGAGAGTCCTTCAAAGGCAGCAGAACCGAATCCAGGGAGATAGGGAACCATCACAATGCCCGCAAAAGCCATGATGAGAATGGCAACTAATCGAATCGTGGGGCGAGTCCATTCTGGATAAAACCAATCGTAATGATTACTCCGTCCAATTTCAAAAATGACCAGTGTGGCAAAACCAATCAAATACTTTGTGATGATAGCAATCAGCAAAATTATCACGAGATTGGGCAGATAGTTAAGCAAACCGCTTCCGAGTGCTGCGACTTGGTGAGCAATACTTTCTAACATTTGCTTGCCAACGGGTCTTGTGGCAGGAAACTGACTAAGGACAAAAGGGATATAAATAAACAGAGCGGTAACAATAAGCGTCAGTCTCAATAACCCGATTGCATTTCTTAACAGGTAGTTGGTTGCATGTGCCCCCAAGAAATGAAAGTTGCGAATTCTTAAACCCAGTTGATTGGATTCATCTGCGGCCCGCACTCGTTTGAATAAGTAGTTGACAAAATAGTTGGCAATACTTAGGAAGATTAATAGGGCGATTGTCCCTAAACCAGCTATTAGAGCACCACGGGCAATGTTTTGTGTCGTGCGTGCCTGACGGTATTGAGCGATCGCAGTCCTCATGATTTCAGTAACGGTTTCGGCAACTTCCTGACGAGATTGTCCTTCCCTGGTCAGATCACTGTCTTGCACAGTAATCACCGTTGTATCTCCTGCCACGATTAGAGATACATTCTCCTGTTCCTCAACACGAATTGCTTCAATCGGAATCGTATCATCCATTGCTACGGCTTCTAAGCGTTCATTAATCACTTCAGCTCGCTCTTCCGCAGAGGCGACATTGGGCACGCCTTGCTTGATCCGGAACAGTTCCGTTCCATCTAGAACCACAGGAAAGCCATCTATGGGGTTGCCTGCGGGCACAGGTTGAGCCAGTGTTGGTGAAATCATCAGGATGCAGAGAGTAGCTATGATTGCAACCAAAATGAAACTGAGCCACCTGTTAGCGCGAGGGAAGGAGAGCACCTTTAAGGAAAGAGACTTCACTGCTGTTACTCCTGCAAGAACTGCTCTAAATCAGTGAGCTATTGAAAACCGAAACGAACAATAGCCCCTAAATACTCGTTATAAGTTACATTTCCATCTTCACTACCCTCAGTTGTTTTGAACCATTTTCTTAAGCGTTCTGGAGTGATGGGAAAATCAAGCGCATCAGCAATTTGCAGCGCTTCATTAAAAGACAATAAACCATCCCTGTCTGCATCAAACTCCTTAAACTTCCGCAGGAGTGGAAAGTAGGTTTCCGATGCCAGCAAAAATTCCTCAAAGGTGATCTCACCGTCTTGGTCTTCATCCAGGTAGGAAAATCGCTTGATTAGCTTTTCTTTGTCTTTCGATAGGCGATGATTCAGATATTCTTCCAGGCAAACTTTGCCATCCTGGTTCGTATCCAACTGGGCAAAGGTTTGTTTGATCTCCTCCAACTTTTCTGGTAGAAGCAATTCCTCTGCTTCTGGAGGGACTTGAAAATTGAACTGATCTGCACTCATGCTACTGGTCTCCCGAAACGATCGCCTTTTCTGGTCAGAATTTAAGCCCTGCTGATAGCCCTGTTGAATACAAAGTCATCAACGGGTTAAAACTTCTGCCTAGCTCTGTTTGCTCAAATTCCCTGAGCAGTTGAATGATAGAACACTTAGAAGATCGAATACAAGATGCTTACTTGCCGATGCAGAAGCGGCTAAAGATGCGATCGAGGACTGACTCAGTGATGTCTTCGCCTGTAATTTCCCCCAATGCCTGCATCGCAGTCCGCAGATCAATCGTCCAGAAGTCCAGTGGCAACTGGTGGGCGATCGTCACTTGCACCTGCTCTAAAGCAGATTTAGCCCGAATTAAAGCAGCGGCTTGTCGCTGATTAATGGCAAAATCCAGGTTGCTAGCTGTCAGTTGTCCTGATCGCACCGTAGCTAAAATGGCTTTTTCTAACGCATCTATGCCCTGTTGTTGAGCGGCGGCTGTGGTCACGACTTGGGCGATCGCCTTGGGGTAGCCCACCCGCTCAAGGTTCAAGGATGGCAGCAAATCGATTTTGTTGATGACTAAAATGACCCGCTGCTCTGGATGAGCAGCAGGCAGCAGGGCAGCAGGGCTCAAAGCAGAAGTGGTTGACGCGATCAGAGCATGACTGCCCTCTACCTGCTGCCTATGCCCCACAATTTGGTCGTAAATCACCTGATCTGCCTCTGTCCAACCTGCGGTGGCATCAATGGTAAAAAGGATCAAGTCGGCAGATTCAGCGGCTCGGCGCGATCGCTCAACTCCCAGTTGTTCCACTACATCCTCAGCAGCGCGAATGCCAGCCGTATCCAGCACCTGCACGGGAATACCGCCAACGACTAATTGTGATTCCACCACGTCGCGAGTTGTGCCTGGAAGATCCGTGACGATAGCGCGATCGCTGCGACTCCAGGCATTCAGCAAACTGGACTTGCCAACATTGGGGCGACCGACGATCGCGACCTTTAGGCCCGTGCGAAGCAGTTCTCCTTGATCAGCAGTGGCTAAAATCCGTTCTACTTCTGCTAGAACATTGAATAACTGCTCTTTGATCCCATCATCTAAAGGGGGCAGATCGTCTTCAAAGTCAATGCGGGCTTCGACTTCGGCTAAAATATCCAGACAAATTTGCCGCAGGTGGCGAATCGGTTGCGCCAGTTTCCCCTGCACACCAGCCATTGCGAATTGAGCGGCTTGGGGCGATCGCGCTCCCACCAGATCAGTAATGCCTTCCGCCTGGGTCAGGTCAATCCGCCCATTGAGAAACGCTCTGAGGGTAAATTCTCCCGGTTCGGCTAGGCGTGCTCCCTGCTCTAAACACAATTGCAACACTTGTTGAACAGCTATAATCCCACCGTGGCAATGAAATTCGACGACATCTTCACGGGTATAAGAACGGGGAGCTAGCATTAATAATAACAGTGCTTCATCAATTACCCGTTGGGTTTGGGGATGGCGCACATAGCCATAGAGAATGCGGTGGCTTTCCCAAGTTTGCTTGCCCGGTGCCTGGAACAGGTGGCGAGCGATCGCTACGGCTACTGCTCCCGATAGCCGCACGATGCCGACGCTGCCCTGCTGCGGCACAATGGCAGTGGCGATCGCGGCGATCGTATCGGTTTGCAGCAAGGTGCTCATGAATCTATTTCTTCTTTTTCTTTTTGGCAGGTTGATTCGATGAATTCCCAAAGCCTTTGGGTGCAGCGGCACTTGGATTTTTGGGGATCGCATCTAAAAAGGGATTGGTGTTTGAGGAGCGATCGCTCTTCTGAAGGGATTGACGAGATTTAGCCTTGAGCAAGTCGGCAACCTGAGCAACCTGAGCTAATCCTGAAGACAGGAACGGTTTTAGTTCTTCTGGAGTAAAATCTTCTCGCTGTTTTAAGCCCAATTCAATCTGAGCCATCGCCCAGTTTCCAGGCAAGAACTCATCCACCCGACCAGAAGCGTAAACCTGCTCCATCAAAGGGGCTGCTTCTACAACCTGAAATTCCAGGAGTTCACAGATCAGATACGAGTTGACCCCAATCGGATTCTCCGGAAATCGTTCTAGTAGTTGCAGCATCGGCTGCACACAATCGGGCTGGCTTTCTGGATGCACTTGAGCAATCTTACTTAGACATCGAATGGTCGTCTCTCGGGCCCACTCATCATGAGCCTCTTCCTGCATGTAAGCCACCAAACCAGGGATAGCAGTGGGTCCAATTAAAGCAAAGACTTGAGGCATTTCTTCGGTAAACCAATCGCTATCCTGCAAGTCTTCAAATCGAGAGAGCAAAGGTTCAATAGCGGCTTGTGCTTTCAGCATGGCCAGCGATCGCCATGCATGGATGGGGGCCCAGATTTCAAGGCGATCGTCTTCTATTTCATCAAAGCTGCGATCGGTAACGATCTGAATCAGTTCGGGAATATGTTCTTCCGTTAATCCCAAATCTGGTAAATAGTTGTCCCAATTATCGTCCCTCATTTTCAAGCAATCCCCATAGGTAAGGAGCCGAGTCACGGGATCTGAGTAACCGCCTAAATTCATCGTTGGATGCCTCCCTTGATATGAGTAGGGGTATAGGATTGCTACTGGGCCGCTGCAAATATTTGTTCAACCGTAATTTGTAAATCAGGGAACATAGGGGAAAATAGGCGATCGCCCCTGCGAAATAACTGTTTCTGATACTCATCCCCGACTAATGTGCATAGAGTCATCGTCGGTTGCTTAAACTTGCCAATGTACTCCCTGCCGCAGCCCGACTAGAAATCACTGTAGTTGGCGATCGCTCCCTGCGTCCGCTCGATCACCGTGGCAACGGGAATGGCTCCCAGTTCTCCAGAGGCACGAGTGCGGATACTCATCGAGTTAGATTCCAGTTCTCTGGCTCCAATCACCGCCATTACCGGAATCTTTTCCTTCTCGGCATTACGGATCATCTTGGGTAAGCGTTCACCGCTATTGTCCAGTTCTGCCCGTATTCCTAAAGCCAGCATTTGATCGACCACCTGCTGAGCAAAGGAGCGCTGCTCTTCAGTCACGGGCATCAGGCGAATTTGCGTGGGAGCCAGCCACAGAGGAAAGTCTCCAGCGTATTCTTCAATCAAAATCCCGATCAAGCGCTCCAGGGAACCAAAGGGAGCACGGTGGATCATCACCGGACGCTTGCGCGTGCCATCTTCTGCCACATATTCCAGGTCAAATCGTTCGGGCAAGTTGTAATCCACCTGCACGGTGCCCAGTTGCCACTCGCGTTCTAGGGCATCCTGGAAAATGAAATCGAGTTTGGGGCCGTAGAAGGCAGCTTCACCTATTCCTTCAAAATGATTCATGCCTAAAGTTTCGACGGCTCGCCGAATAGCCGATTGGGCTTTATCCCAAACTTCATCGGAGCCAATGTACTTATCCAAACTGGGATCACGGAAACTCAACCGGGCGCGGAAGTTCTTCAACTGTAAGCTTCTGAAAACAACGAGGATCAGTTCGACAACTTTGAGGAATTCGTCATCTAGCTGCTCAGGGGTGACAAATAAGTGGGAATCGTCCACGGTGAAGCCCCGCACGCGAGTCAGTCCTCCCAGTTCTCCCGATTGTTCGTAACGGTAAACCGTGCCAAATTCGGACAAGCGCATCGGCAACTGGCGATAAGAGCGTAACTCGCTCTTATAAATCTGGATGTGAAAGGGGCAGTTCATTGGCTTCAGAGCAAATCCCTGCTCTTCCATCCGGGATTGATCATCCTCCGCCATCATCGGGAACATGTCTTCTTTGTATTTCTGCCAGTGCCCAGAGGTCTTAAACAGGTCAATTCGGGCAATATGCGGCGTGACGACGGGCAGATAGCCGCGTTTCAATTGCTCTTTTCGCAGGAAGTCTTCCAACAGCGATCGCAACAAAGTGCCCTTAGGAGTCCACAGCGGCAACCCCGGCCCGACTGGATCGGCAAAGACAAATAACCCCAGTTCTTTGCCCAATTTGCGATGATCCCGTCGCTGTGCCTCTTCTTTGCGACGCTTGTATTCTGCCAGTTGCTCTGGTGTTTCCCAGGCGGTGCCATAGATGCGCTGCAACTGAGCCTTGGATTCATCCCCCCGCCAGTAAGCACCCGCCACACTTTCCAGGTCGATCGCCTCTGGGTGTAACTCAACCGTACTGTCCAAGTGTGGACCAGCACACAAATCCCACCACTGATCACCCAGATGATAGATCGTAATTGGCTCAGTTAATCCTTCCAGGATTTCTAGCTTATATGGTTCATTGATGCTCCTAATCCGCTGCTCTGCTTCTTGCCGCGATACCTCTTCTCGAATCACAGGCAGCTTGCGGTTAATGATTTTGACCATCTCTTTTTTGATGGCCTTCAAATCTTTTTCAGTAAAGGGATCGGGATTGTCAAAGTCGTAGTAAAAGCCATTTTCAATCCAGGGGCCAATTGTCACCTGAGCCTTCGGAAATAACTTTTGAACGGCCATCGCCATAACGTGAGAAGCCGTATGACGAATGCGTTTCAGTTGCTCTGACTCACTGGTGCGTGGCAGATGAATTTTCTCTGACTGGGGTGCAGGTTGTTCCGAAGGTGAAGCAATTGCGTTAGACATGGGTGAATTCAGTAGTTCAGCGCCTTAATAATGATGAAGGAGAATAATTTCAGCCCCACGACAGACTGAATAGATTCTCTTGCTCCATATTATCTACAACCCGCGTGAGATCAGCCTGATTGAATTTGAACGTAGCTAACTGAATGAGAAGGTGCTGATAAATCAAGCTGATAAATCAAACCTACGACTTATCCAAGGGTATCACTCAGGTTATAAAATAATGTTGCAAATCTTAAGTTACATTAAGATTTTAAACTAGAATATGAACATCTTTAAGAGACTATTATGAATAGTTCAAATCCCTTAGAGCCTGAATTACTCAAGACTTTGCTTGAACCCTTACTAGAAGATTTTCAATATTGGTTCGATCGCGCCTGCTGTTTATTGGAGTCGGAAAGGATCGAATTTCTCCCAGAGACGCAACAGGCTGATTTATTAGCCAGAGTTAAGCAAGCGCAGCAAGAGGTTAGGGTAGCTCAAATGCTACTCCGAGCCACTGAAGGTCAAGTAGGTGTGGAGACTTCGGTATTGATGCCCTGGCACAGCTTAGTAACGGAATGCTGGCAGGTTTCAATTCGACACAAACTAGCTAGTTCTCCTAACCCTGGGTTGTAGCTTGAATCGGAGAAATCTGAGAAAATAATAAGAGATGTAGCTAAGGTTTGTGCAATTCTGTTCATTTTGGATCTTAAATCTAAGAATTTAAAAATCTGATTTTATTTGTACTGGAGGCTGTTAGCAGTTAGAGGGCTGAAGTTTTTACCTTCGATCTGGTGCTTTGGGTGAAATGTTTTTGATGAAATTTTGACCGATTGTTTGGTCCGGGAGAGCAACCTAGTTATGTTACACCTTGTTTACATTCTAACTTTCACACTTCTGGCATTTTTAGCTGTGGGTAACTTGATTCGCAACTTGATTAACTTAGGAGTTGAATCGCAGCGAGGCCACGGTTCTCACTTTGGGCAAAGCAAGTTTATCCCCCATCCCGAGTTGTTGGATGAATCTGGAAGTGTTCTCAATGAACCATACTTAGTCATGCGATCAATTACGGTTGAAGATGCCCGTGAGCGTCTTGATGCTATATACAAGGCATCTCCTGGAGTATTTAACGACTCTTCGGATGATCCTTAAAGGAAAGTTTGCTTGCTCTTCATATTTGTAGTAGGTAGTGGGTTTATCTTCTGATCTATTCTGGTAGCATGTCTGGCAAACACTGATTCCTTTAGAACTCGATCGCTTCGTGTAAAATGTTGAGAGACTTCAAGGATTTGTGAGCCGCTCCGCAACCCACAAATCCTCTAGAGTGAGATGTCAAAAAGAAGGGTTAAGATTTATGGCCCAAGGTGAAGATTATTGAGCCAAGTGCTGCGCTCTAACGAAAGCCTCGAATTGCTTCTAAGTGGCCCTTTGACACTGCATCAAACGATGTTGCTGATTGGAAGGGTGATTTTGAACCTTAAGCCTTTGGTTTCACGCTCCAAATCATTTCTCTATTGAGCAATACCCATCAAACTGTGCTGAATCGAGAGTCTGTTTTTAGGACACTAGGTTCAAAAGTGATCGTCCAATCGATGAACGACTCAGAGATCGGTTCAGGATTGGTCTGGCGAACCAGCAAGGCGATGTAGCGGGATTTTTGCCGCACAACGATCGCACTGTGTTCAACTCCACGCACAACAGCGTGCCGAAATCCCTCAAGCCTCAATGAGGATATCAACAAAGACTGCAAACCTAAAGCTTGAAAAATGGTTTGAACCCAACTAACATCAGAATTCTCTGAAGTTGTGAAGTACTCTTTAGGTAGCCCACTAGGATCAAAGATAGCTGCACCGACAATGGCTTCTGAAACAATGGATTCTGAGAGTGACACTGACAAATCCTTTAAGTTAGACGACGAGTTTAATCGAGAATTCACACTAGTAGGCTAAGGCACAAATAGACATATGGTTTCTCCGCCTAAGAGTCAGGCAAGGGGCTTAAGCCCCTTGTTCAAGGGTGGTATGAACTTATGCCCTAGCCCACTAGTGCTCTGTCAAGGGAGTTTTGAGGGGTCGCTGACCCGACAAAACTCCCTTGACAGACTAATAGTAAAGCTGCTTCTTGTTCCAAAACAGCTAAAACCCTGGCACCGATACTGCATCGACCACAATCTGGATGAATACATAGTAATTCTAAATGATTTATGAAAAGACGATTCCGTAGAACAAGGGGCTTAAACCCTGGGAGCATGTCACTTTTACAGCCCATCCTACGGGAAGCAAGCTACACCCTAAATTTCTCTCCCAAAGTGGCAAAGGCATTTCAATCCTGCTCCCATTTTGGGAGAAGGGGTTGGGGGATGTAGAGCTTTGCTCTTCCCGTAGGGTGGGCGATAGGCAAAGGTGACAAGTTACCCAAGCCCCTTGCCTGTTCACAATTCAAATCGAATTGCTATATAAACCTTGTAGTTCATTATTCCTGTCTACCCTTCCAAAAGCAACTGTGTCACTGTTTTGCCTTGCCACAATGACTCGAAGGTAGGGCGCAGTGTTATACAGGTACAGATGGAGCAATTATTCGTGCAACCAGGCAGACACACTTGGTTCCCAACCGACTAGCTCGCTCTCAGTAAACCACAGACCGATCTCATACTGAGCGGTTTCGATCGCATCTGAACCGTGAATCAAATTACGGCCAATATTGATCCCATAATCGCCCCGAATGGTTCCAGGTTCAGAATTGAGGGGATTTGTAGCCCCAATCATCTTACGGGCTGAGGCGACGACTCCTTCTCCTTCCCAGACCATTGCAACGACGGGTCCAGAAGTGATGAAATTCACCAAACTGGGGAAGAAGGGCCTTTCTTTGTGAACGCCATAGTGCTGTTCAGCCAGTTCCCGCGAAACCTTTAATAACTTTAAGCCAACTAAGGTAAAACCTTTGCTCTCAAAGCGGCGGATAATTTCTCCTACCAGTTGCCGTTGCACACCATCGGGCTTAACCGCTAAAAACGTCCGTTCCACAACTTTTCACTCCTAACGAAGGGCTTGTGAGATCTTTATTCAAGACCTCCTCTATGCTCAACAAAATGGGAGGCTTTGTAAAGTCCTGTAGAAATTCTTCTTTTAGTCTTAATCCGTGTGGTTAGTAGTTTATCGATTTGGATTTGCGATTTGCCCGTGAGTCAGGTGGTCGGTTCTCGCTTGAGATGGTGGGCGGTGCTTGCCTACAAAGCTACTGGGAGAAGAATGAAGACAGAAGCAGCCTGTGCTATGGCGATCCCAAATTGTTCATGAACACAAACTCTCGAAGAACAAGGGGCTTAAGCCCCTTGCCTGTTGAGGTCGGAGAACAAGGGGCTTAAGCCCCTTGTCTATTGAGAACCTGATTTGCAGGTTCGGTTTTCTTCATAGAAAGACTTAGAAGTAAGTGATAAGAGCTATTCAAGATGATGTAGGATACACCCCCTACAAACCCTCTAGATTACGTTAGACTTTTCATTTGTGATCTATATTGAGGTGAGAAATGGGAGTTCGGTCGAAGGAGGTTCCGGTTCAGTTGGAAAAGCCTTTGTCTGATGAGAAGGTTGCAATTGAGAAAATTGCTGTCGATACAACAAAAACTCGTTGGACGGTGGAAGATAGCGAGGAGTTGTATCGCATTCAAGGATGGGGTGAGCCTTATTTTTCCATCAACGCAGCAGGACATGTGACGGTGTCGCCTAGCGGCGATCGCGGTGGTTCGTTTGATTTGTATGAACTGGTGAGAGCGTTGAAGCTGCGAAACCTGGGATTGCCGTTACTGATTCGTTTTTCAGATATTTTGGAAGACCGGATTGAGCGATTGAACGCCTGTTTTGCTAAGGCGATCGCTCGCTATAGTTACAACGGAGTTTACCGGGGCGTGTTTCCGGTGAAATGCAACCAACAGCGCCATCTGGTTGAGGATTTGGTGCGCTTCGGCAAACCTCACCAGTTTGGCTTAGAAGCAGGATCTAAACCCGAATTGATGATTGCTCTGGCAACCTTGAACACGCCAGGTGCTTTGTTGATTTGCAATGGCTACAAAGATCGGGAGTACATCGAAACCGCAATCCTGTCGCAGCGACTCGGACAAAACACAATTATTGTTCTGGAACAGTTAGAAGAAGTTGATCTGGTGATTGCGGCCAGTCGTAAATTGGGCATCGCTCCCATCGTCGGAGTTAGAGCCAAGTTGAGCAACAAAGGGATTGGTCGCTGGGGCACTTCGGCAGGCGATCGGGCCAAATTTGGGCTGACCATTCCAGAGATTATCCAGGCGGTCGATCGCCTCCGGACGGCTGATATGCTTTCCAGCCTGCAACTGTTGCACTTCCACATTGGTTCTCAGATCTCGGCGATTTCTGTGATCAAAGATGCCATCCGCGAAGCCAGTCAGATTTATGTTGATCTGGCTCAACTGGGGGCCAACATGAAGTATCTGGATGTAGGTGGTGGACTGGGGGTGGACTACGATGGCTCCAAGACCAATTTCTATGCCTCCAAAAACTACAACATGCAGAATTACGCCAATGATGTCATCGCTGAAATTAAAGAGGCCTGTGAAGAACGCCATCTGCCCGTGCCCACGATTGTAAGTGAGAGTGGCCGGGCGATCGCCTCTCATCAATCCGTCTTAGTGTTTGACGTGTTGGGAACGAGCGATGTCAATACCACGCCTCCTGAACCTCTACAGGAAGACGAACACTTGATCATTCGTAACCTGTACGATACCTACCAATCCATTACGGTAGAAAACTATCAAGAAGCTTACCATGATGCTACCCAGTTCAAAGAAGAGGCAATCAGCTTGTTTGGCTTTGGCTACCTCAGCCTGACCGAACGGGCCAGAGCAGAGCGATTCTATTGGGCGTGTTGTGCCAGGATTTTGGCGATCGCTCGGCAGCAGGAATACGTTCCCGACGATTTGGAAGACCTGGAAAAAATCATGGCTTCCATTTACTACATCAACCTGTCAGTATTCCAGTCGGCTCCCGATAGCTGGGCGATCGATCAGTTATTTCCGATTATGCCAATTCACCGTTTGGATGAGGAACCCACCCAGCGGGCAACTCTGGCCGATTTGACCTGCGACAGCGATGGCAAAATCGATCAGTTCATCGACCTGCGCGATGTCAAGTATGTCCTCGAACTGCACGCACTCAAACCTGCTGCTGCTTCTGAAGAAGACTCACCCAACGCCCACGAACCCTATTACCTGGGTCTTTTCCTGGGAGGGGCTTATCAAGAGATCATGGGCAACCTGCACAACTTGTTTGGAGATACCAACGCGGTGCATATCAAAGTCACTTCAACGGGTTATCAGATTGAACATGTGGTCAAAGGTGACACGATGCGCGAAGTGTTGAGCTACGTTCAGTACGACGCAGAAGACTTGATTGAAAACATTCGCCGCAGAACCGAACAAGCATTACAGGAAAAGCGTATTACCCTCTCAGAATCCCAGTTGTTGCTGCAAAATTACGAGCGATCGCTCAGCCGCTATACCTATCTGGATTCTTGATGCCCTCGTTACCAAGCTCCGGCTTGGTAACGCTGTCCTGGAAGCTGGAGCTTCCCGTCCAGTCTTTTATGGCAGAAAATTAGAAGGGCTTTTAGTCATACCGTTAATTAGTATGGGATGAACAGCGTTATTTGCGATTCTGCCTCGCACTGATCCGCGCTCTGAGAATTTAATGCGATCGGAAGAAACCTATTTCATTACAGCATTATCTGCGATCGCGTTGCTGCTCTCAACCCATGTTGCAATTGTTCTAAAAGCATTAGGCTGGCAAATCAATATTGCGACTGTTGTATCAGTTGGAATGAGTCTGCTTTTAGCGGTGATTGGGAACTCAAAACGGCGATTATCGAACTCACGTTATCTGGAAGGCTGATCCTCAGCGGCAAGGAATTAGGCGATAGAACAGTGAAGTTGTGCAGTGTCACTCTGACAATAACGTGAGCCTTCACTGAGGAGGTGGGGGTGTGCAACACCCCCACCTCCTCAGGAAGCAGGAAAGAAAGCTGCGTTTTCTTAGGAGTTTGATAGCCCAGATGTGAGTGACGTGCATACAAAGCTGGTTTTGGGGGATTTTTTGCACCAGGAAAAATCCCTTAGCAGACTACCAGATCACAGAACGTTACATGAAGCTTGAGTAATCGGTGCGATCGAAGCTTTAGACTTGATTACAATTGCACTTCACGCAACTTAAGAAGCACCCCTATGTTTCCAATTCATCGTCCTCGGCGCTTACGTCACCACCCTCAACTGCGGCGGATGGTACGCGAAACGGTCTTAACAAAAGCTGACTTAATTTATCCTCTGTTTGCAGTCCCAGGTGAGGGATTTGCTCAAGAAGTTCGCTCTATGCCTGGAGTCTATCAACTTTCAGTAGACAAAATTGTCGAAGAAGCTAAAGAAGTCTATGACCTGGGCATTCCTGCTATTATCCTGTTTGGCATTCCAGCAGACAAAGATTCAGAAGCGACTGGGGCCTGGCACGACCACGGCATTGTCCAATTGGCTGCCACCAAAGTAAAAGAGGCAGTCCCCGATCTAATTGTGATTGTCGATACTTGCCTTTGTGAATACACGTCTCATGGTCACTGTGGCTACTTAGAAGTAGGCGACCTGACTGGACGGGTGCTGAACGATCCGACGTTGGAACTATTGAAGAAAACTGCTGTTTCACAAGCCAGAGCAGGAGCAGATATCATAGCGCCTTCGGGCATGATGGATGGGTTTGTGCAAGCCATCCGGCAAGGGTTGGATGAAGCTGGATTTCAAGATCTGCCTATCCTGTCTTATGCTGCCAAATATGCCTCTGCCTATTACGGCCCCTTCCGTGATGCGGCTGACTCGGCTCCCCAATTTGGCGATCGCCGCACCTATCAGATGGACCCAGGCAACAGTCGGGAAGCCCTCAAGGAAATTGCCTTGGATATCGCTGAGGGAGCCGATATGCTGATGGTGAAGCCAGCTTTGGCTTATATGGATATTATCTGGCGGGTTAAGGAAGCATCGAATTTGCCAGTAGCCGCTTATAACGTTTCAGGTGAATATTCCATGCTAAAGGCAGCGGCGCTAAATGGCTGGATTGATGAAGAGCGAGTCGTTTTGGAAACACTAACGGGCTTCAAAAGAGCCGGAGCCGATCTGATTCTGACCTATCACGCGAAGGATGCTGCACGTTGGTTGCAGTAGTTATAACAGACAACTTCGCCCAGCAGCGTCAAAGACTTTCCAGCTTGAAGCACTAGACCGAGATGCTTCACTGCACTCCGTTTGTTCAGCATGACAGGATTGTTTGATAGCCCCTAAATTTAAGGCACACCCTGAGGCTTACTTCATCTACCCGTTAGCAAGGGGCTTAAGCCCCTTGCTTGAGAGTCAGGCAAAGCAATGATATGTCCTGTTTGTACCTTAGGAACGTGAATTAAATAAAACCGAACTTTTATGTGGGAAGCGCGGCTGCGCCGCGCTTCCCACATAAAAGTTTTGGGTTTTATTTAATCCTTAATCCTTAGCCTGATAGTCAGACGAGTATAAAGATATTTAAATACAATAAAAGTGTTGGCTCATGAATTTGTAAATATATGCAAAGAAAAACCTCGAATTTTTTATCGAATTGTGTCGGATAACTGCTAGAAACAAGATTCTGTAACGCTTTTCTGGTAAAACCACAGTTATAAGAGTTAGTGTTTGGCGAGTAAATGCTCATCCTGGACTATCATCATTGACTAATGGTTCATTCCTTTTAGTTAAGGCTGGAGTAGTTGATGAACTCGCTGAGGTTTAACTTCTTGTGACTAAGAGCTAAATCGCTGATCTTTGAAGGAGTCTAACCGCATGTTCACCCACGTCAAGCCCACGATCAGACATATTGCGCCTGAGCAACTCAAAGGGCGTTCCCTGATCAAAGTGGTCTATGTCGTGCTAGAGCCGCAGTATCAGAGTGCGCTATCCTCTGCTGTCCGCTCAATTAACGAAAATAATACTGATTTGGCGATCGAAATCAGTGGTTATTTATTGGAAGAACTCCGCAGTGCCGAAAATTACGAAGCCTTCAAACAAGACGTGGCTGAAGCGAATATCTTCATTGCTTCCCTGATCTTTATCGAAGAGCTAGCCGAAAAAGTCGTGGCTGCGGTTCAACCCGTGCGCGATCGCCTGGATGTGGCTGTTGTTTTCCCCTCCATGCCCCAAGTCATGCGCCTGAATAAGATGGGCAGCTTTTCAATGGAGCAATTAGGGCAATCTAAGAGCGCGATCGCTCAATTTATGCGAAAGCGCAAGGAGCAATCGGGGGGCAGTTTCCAGGATGCCATGCTGAAACTGCTGAATACGCTGCCCAAAGTCCTTAAATACCTGCCGCTGGATAAAGCGCAGGATGCTCGTAATTTCATGCTCAGTTTTCAATATTGGTTGGGTGGCTCAGCAGAAAACTTAGAGAATTTTCTGTTAATGCTATCTGACAAATATGTTCAGAGGAGTGAAGCGCGATCGACCGTCCAGTATCGCGATCCTGTAACCTATCCTGATTTAGGGATTTGGCATCCTCTAGCGCCTCATATGTTTGAAGATTTGAAGGAGTATTTGAACTGGCATAATTCGCGCCAAGATATTGGTGCTGAGCTAAAAGATCCACTCACTCCGACGGTTGGACTGGTTCTGCAACGCACCCATCTCGTTACCGGAGACGATGCTCATTACGTGGCGATGGTGCAAGAATTAGAATGCATGGGAGCACGAGTCATTCCCGTGTTTGCAGGCGGATTGGATTTCTCCAAACCCGTTGATGCTTTCTTCTATGAGCCGTTGTCTAAAGGACATTTGCCCATTGTCGATGTCGTTGTGTCCTTAACTGGATTTGCCCTGGTAGGTGGGCCAGCCCGTCAAGATCATCCTAAAGCGATCGAGTCTCTCAGACGGCTCAACCGTCCTTACATGGTGACCCTGCCGCTCGTATTTCAAACAACAGAAGAGTGGCAAGACAGCGATTTAGGACTGCATCCCATCCAGGTAGCTCTACAGATTGCCATTCCTGAATTAGACGGAGCGATCGAGCCGATTATCCTTTCGGGACGGGATGGGGCAACTGGAAAGGCGATCGCACTACAAGACCGCATCGAAGCGGTAGCGCAACGGGCTTTACGCTGGGCTAACTTGCGACGTAAACCCAAACTAGAGAAGCGGGTTGCCATTACCGTTTTCAGTTTTCCTCCCGACAAAGGCAACGTTGGTACAGCCGCCTATTTGGATGTTTTCGGCTCCATTTATGAAGTGATGCAGGCGTTGAAGCGCAATGGCTATGATTTACAAGACCTGCCAGAGTCGGCTGAAGCTTTGATGCAAGCAGTGATTCATGATGCTCAAGCCCAATATGCCAGCCCAGAGTTGAACATCGCTTACCGCATGTCGGTGCCAGAATATGAGCGGTTGACTCCCTACTATCCGCGTCTAGAAGAGAGTTGGGGGCCTGCACCCGGACATCTCAATACCGATGGACAGGATTTGCTCATCTACGGTAAGCAATTTGGCCATGTGTTTGTCGGAGTGCAACCCACGTTCGGCTACGAAGGCGACCCGATGCGCTTGCTGTTTTCTCGCTCTGCCAGTCCCCATCATGGCTTTGCTGCCTATTACACCTACCTGGAACACATTTGGAAGGCAGATGCCGTCTTGCATTTTGGCACTCATGGCTCTCTGGAATTCATGCCCGGAAAACAGATGGGGATGTCGGGTGAGTGCTATCCTGATAACTTGATCGGCATGATTCCTAACCTGTATTACTATGCGGCCAACAATCCATCGGAGGCCACAATCGCCAAACGTCGTAGTTACGCTGAAACCATCAGTTATCTCACACCACCCGCTGAAAATGCCGGATTATACAAAGGACTGAAGGAACTGAGCGAACTGATTGGCTCCTACCAAACCTTGAAGGAGACAGGGCGGGGCGTGCCCATTGTTAACGCCATGATCGAGAAATGCCGTCTGGTCAACCTGGATAAGGACATTGCTTTACCCGAACAGGATACCAAAGATCTGACCGCAGAGCAACGGGATACCCTGGTTGGTCAGGTCTACATTCGTCTAATGGCAATTGAATCTCGCTTGCTGCCTTGTGGACTCCATATCATTGGTAAGCCACCGACAGCAGCAGAAGCGATCGCCACACTGGTGAATATTGCCAGTCTCGATCGCCCTGAAGACGATATTCTCAGTCTGCCTCGCATCATTGCTAACAGCATAGGGCGTAACATTGACGAAATCTATCAGAATAGCGATCGCGGCGTGCTCGACGACGTGCAACTGTTGTATGACATTAATCAGGCAACCCGGACAGCAGTGGCCGCTTTAGTGCAGGAAAAGACGGATGCTGAGGGGAGAGTGTCGATCGTCTCGAAGCTCAACTTCTTCAACATGGGACGCAAGGAACCTTGGGTAGAAGCACTCCAGCAAGCTGGCTACAGCAAAGTTGATCCAGAAGCGCTTAAACCTTTGTTTGAATATCTGGAATTTTGCTTGAAGCAAGTCTGTGCAGACAATGAACTGGGCGCATTGTTGCAGGCATTGGAGGGAGAATACATTTTGCCTGGACCTGGTGGTGATCCCATCCGCAACCCAGATGTGTTACCCACAGGCAAAAACATCCATGCTCTCGATCCCCAATCTATCCCTACTTCTGCTGCGGTGCAGTCGGCTCAGATTGTGGTCGATCGCCTTTTAGCCCGTCAAAAAATTGAGAACGGTGGCATGTATCCAGAGACGATCGCCTTTGTCCTCTGGGGCACAGACAACATTAAAACTTACGGCGAATCCCTGGCTCAGGTCATGTTGCTGGTGGGGGTTCGTCCTGTGCCTGATGCATTGGGTCGAGTCAATAAGCTGGAGCTGATGCCACTGGAGGAACTGGGACGGCCTCGGATTGATGTGGTGGTCAACTGCTCTGGAGTCTTTCGTGATCTGTTTATCAACCAGATGAACCTGCTCGATCGCGCTATCAAAATGGCGGCCGAAGCCAACGAGCCACTGGAGATGAACTTTGTCCGCAAGCACGCTTTGCAGCAAGCGGATAAGTTGGGTGTGGATTTGCGCCAGGCCGCTACTCGTGTTTTCTCTAATGCCTCTGGTTCCTATTCTTCCAACGTTAATCTGGCGGTGGAAAATAGCACCTGGGAAAGCGAAGTAGAACTTCAAGATATGTATCTGTCGCGTAAGTCCTTCGCCTTCAACTCCGATAACCCCGGTGTGATGAATGAATCACGTCAACTGTTTGAAACGACGTTAAAAACCGTGGAAGTGACCTTCCAGAACCTGGACTCCTCCGAAATTTCCTTGACGGATGTGTCCCACTACTTTGACTCTGATCCGACCAAGCTGGTTGCTCGACTCCGCAACGATGGCAAAACACCTGCTTCTTACATTGCCGATACAACGACGGCTAATGCTCAGGTGCGTACTCTGTCTGAAACCGTGCGATTGGATGCCCGCACCAAATTGTTGAATCCCAAGTGGTATGAGGGCATGTTGTCCCACGGTTACGAAGGAGTGCGGGAACTCTCGAAACGGCTGGTTAACACGATGGGTTGGTCAGCTACCGCAGGAGCTGTCGATAACTGGATCTACGAAGATACTAATACGACGTTTATCCAGGATGAACAAATGCGGCAACGCCTGCTGAATCTCAATCCTCACTCGTTCCGCAAGATTGTTGGTACGCTGCTAGAAGTACATGGTCGCGGCTATTGGGAAACTAGCGAAAGCAACCTGCAACTGTTGCGGGATCTGTATCAGGAAGTGGAAGACCGCATCGAAGGGATTGAGTAACTCCCGCTCCCCTCAGTTCTTTGCGCTCAACCCACGTCTCACTGCCAGATCTTTAGCTGCTGCATGGCGGTACGGATTAGAGTGATCACGTTGAGTGCAGCATAGCGAAATCAAGCAGTTCTGCTGAGATTCTGAATCCAGTGGACTCGCTTCGCGAACGCTCCACTACGTTCCGCTCAGAATGACAATTCCTGCCTTAATTCAGCAACGCCGACTTTATAGCTGTAGCCATTTTTCTTAGGACGTTTTTGTGGGGGCGCTTCGCGCCCCCACAAAAACGTCCATGTCCTAACCGCCGTGGCTACGGCTATAGTTGTTAGGAATAGACAGAACCGCAGAAATGTAGAAGCAGAACATATAGATTTTTAGAGGTGGGGATTACGTTCCCCACCTCTAAAATCATTTCCCAATTCAATCATATTGATTTAGAAAGCTGGAAACTCTTCAGGGGAACATCAGCACTGTTCATTCTGGTAACAAGGGTTATTGAATTGTATGAATTTTGAGGAAGTTGCTTCTGCGTGCCATTTGTAGGGGAGTATCGCCTACCATGAGGACGCGATCGCCCGTTTGCACCATATTATGTCGTCTTAAGGCTGCCTCTAGCTTATCAGACAACTGCTCTACTGAAGCATTTTCATCCTCAATCAGGAAAGGAGCAACACCCCAGGTTAAACACAGACGGTAATACGTGTGTTTGTCAGGAGTGAAAGCTAGAATATCGCAGGGAGGACGTTCAGCCGCAATTAGATTGGCAGAATACCCGGTTGTGGTGAAAACAGCGATATAACGAGGATGTAAAATGTTGACGATCGCGGTAATGGCTTCACTAATGGCGTGGGTATCATCATCCTGACTGGGAGGCAGGTTAGCAAACTCTAGCGATGGTTCCACTTCACAAGCAATCCGTGCCATCATTTCCACTGCTTGCACCGGGAAATCACCTACAGCAGACTCGCCCGACAGCATCACAGCATCCGTGCCATCCAAAATCGCGTTGGCCACATCGCTGGCCTCAGCACGGGTGGGGCGGGGATTTTTGATCATGCTATCTAGCATTTGTGTGGCTGTGATGACGGGGATGCCACGCTGATTACATGCCTTAATTAATCGTTTTTGAATTAAAGGCACTTTTTCCGGGTAAATCTCAACGCCCATATCCCCACGAGCCACCATGATGCCATCCACCGCAGCGACAATCGCGTCCATATTTTCAACGGCCTGAGGCTTTTCAATCTTAGCCAGCACAGGCATATGTGCAAATCCTTTATCCTGCAACAGGGTTCTGATTTCATGGATGTCTTCAGCTTTGCGGACAAAGCTCAGGGCCACCCAGTCAATGCCCTGAGACAGACCAAATTCCAAATCCTGCTTATCCTTCTCGGTCATGGAAGGCAACCGCAGATTTAAGCTCGGCAAATTCACGCCTTTGCGACTCTTCAATAAACCACCCTGAACGACGCGACACTTAACCGCCGTGCCTGCAACCGATTCAACTTCTAATTCCAGCAAGCCATCGTCCATCAGCACCCGTGTGCCTGGTTCTGCTTCCTCTGCTAAGAAGGGATAGTCGATCGCCACTGTATCTGGTTGACCATTGGCATCTGCCAGTGGCACCAGCGTCAAATTGCCGCCGACTGCCAAAGGTAGTCCCTCATCCGGAAGTTGACCGACGCGGATCTTGGGACCTTGTAAATCTTGCAGGAGGGCAACTGGGGTTGCCATTTCTGCTGAAATCTCCCGAATCATTTTGACGGTGCCTGCATGATAGTCATAGTCTCCATGAGAGAAATTGAGACGCGCCACCGACATCCCAGCATTGATCAACTGGCGGATCATGTCAGGAGTATGACTGGCTGGCCCAATCGTGCAAACGATTTTGGTGCGATGAGAACGTAGCTGCATAAGGATTACCTAAGATAAAAAATTTAAAGAACTTGTGAAGGGAGTTGAAAGGAGTATCCCAGATACTTCAACCGATGTCGGTAATGCAGCAAACGTGACCTGTGCTGAAAATTGGAGAAAAGCAGCAACCTCGCACGTCTCTTGATTTTCGGAGCCATAACCGAAACAGTCGCACTCGATTACAGGAATTTACAATTCTCAGCAAAATAGTTAAGCATCACCCTTATCCCATCGTTAAACTAACAATCAGCAAGATAGATAATATAACGATCGCCCATTGTTGTAACCAAAGTTTCTGTTTGATCTTTTGATGCAATCTCACTCTTTTACCCTGTTTTTGATCCTTTTGTCGGGTTAATTTTTGCTCTGTTGCAATTCTCTGGCTGCGTTCTTGATCCAGTTCGGCGAACAAACCCGATCGCTGTTGTTCTCTGATATAGCTCACCAGATAGTCGTGAACCAGTTGATAAAGTTCCGCAGGAGATTCGGGAATTTTCAGCACCAGACCTGAGCCTGTTAGGATTTCTAGAATCAAATCGAGTTGGTCTGAAGTATAAGGGATATGGAGCAGGCTCAATTCATCAGCCAGTTCAGAACGAGTTTTGAACGGTCGAGTTTCATCTTCCTGGGTTAAAAGAAACAATACTAACTGAGCAATAGTTTCATTTTCTCGTCCACAATCCTCGATTGTTTGTTGTAGATACCGTTGTACCAGGGTTTGTTTAGGACGCTGACCCAATTGACGATATTCTTCCAGGGTGTCAATGCCATCTCGTTGCAATTGAGCACCGACAATTTGTAGTTCAATCGGCCGTACTCCTTCCGATTCTCCGGTCAAATCCTGAACCAGCGCATCAATCAATCCTGCTTCTAAATAGAATTGCGATCGCTCTGTCAATCGATGGATTACTGCTTTAGCATCAGCAGGTGAGAAATCTCCTAAAGGATAGCGAATTTGTTTACCCAAAATATCATTACTGATCACTTCTAAATCAGCAACGCAATCGACTTCTAATAAATAATGTAAATAGTCTTCGCGAATGGAAACAATCACTTTTAAGTAAGGGATGTTGAGACAGTCCCGCAAGAAGATATAGAAGGCTTTACGCTGGCTCAATTCAGGCCAGACAAAGAAAAATTCCTCAAACTGATCCAGGATCAGCACGGTATAGAGGTTCTGATGTTGATTCTGCTTGAGTTGATGCAATAAATAGGAGATGCATTGTGCAGTTGGAATGACGCTATACGCCATAGAAAACGCTCTGGATGGAGGAGGGAGAAGATTGTCTTCTATATCACCCAGATTCAATTCCCTCAATCCTTCTACCAGGAATTCAGTGAGGGTGCCACACCAATCGTTGTAAACCGAAAGCATCAGGGGGAGGATGCGGCGGGCTTCAATCGTGCGATGGCGCAAGGCGGGGACAAGACCCGCGCTGAGAATAGAACTTTTACCCACTCCTGAAGCTCCATGAATCACCGTTAATTTGTCTCGTGGTGTCGAGACTCGGCTAATTAATTTCTCGACATCGCGCTGTCGTCCCGATGTCGCAATTTCAATGTTGACAATTTCTTCAGGCGAAGAAGGGAATCGTTCTGCTGGCATTGTGAATCGTTGTGTGACCAACCGCCCTGCTCCGGCAAATGCCCGTAAGCCAAACTGTTGTTCAATTTGTTGTCTTAATTGCTTAATCTGAAAAGCTTCCAGGTATTGCCCATCGGCAAAGAATAGCGATCGCAATTCTCGCAAGATCCGAATATACATGGGAGGGTCATATCGAGGTTCAGAAATGTCCAGAGCCGTGACTAGACTGGTAATCGCTTCTTGGCGATTGCCCAATCCTGCTTGCGATCGCCCCTGCAAAAAGAGAAACCAGCCCATGTAGTATTGTTGAATCACCTCAAAACCGTCGCGTAATCGCTGTAGAGAAATGGCTTGCAACAGTTCCAAAGGAATCAGTGAAACGATTTCGACCGGGTCAGATTGATGAGGAAAGGATTCATCTGGCATCAGGTTGAGTAACTCGACGGCTTGATTGACCCATCGATTCGCATCAGCAAATTGTGCTTGAGCCAGCGCTACTTCTGAGAGAAACCCATAATCCCGGGCCAATCGCACCGGATCGGTGTCTGCGTGCAGGGCGATCGCTTCGGTTGCCACTTGTTGCAAAGCTGGCCAATCCTCCAGCTTGTGTAAAACTTCTTCCAGTGCTGGGATCAATGTGGCCACTAAATCCAATCGTTGCGCTTGCCGAAACATGGCTAAACAGCGCTCAAAATAGGTGCGGGCTTGTTGACAGGAAGCCTGCACCGTAGCCCGCTGCAAAACCGCATCACTCCGCCACCAAAATCCTAAGTGTAGCAAGAGGATTGCCTGTCGCAGGGGTGGAGAGAGCACACAGTCAATCTGCTCATTGCTTTTGGGTTCTAATGCATCTCTGCTCTGTTGCTCCCAAAACAGCAAACTGCGTTCGTAGTAGCTGCGAGCAGTAACCATATCGGTACGGGCATGAGCATCTCGACCACTGAGAAAATTCAGTTGGGCTTGCAGGTGAGGGGTGAGGGGGCGATCGCTTTTAGCCAGATCCTCTAAAGCAAACTTCAGTTCAGTTCGTGAACTTAAGCCCGCTTCCAAACTAAGAATATGATTCAGCGGACACGCTTGTTCCATTTGCAAAAGGCGAGCAAACACCCAATCTGCATAGGTTTGCAGAGCATAAATCAGCGTATCAACGGGCAAGACAAATGGAATCGAAACCGTTTGCCAATTCTTTAAATCTGCGGCCAGTCGGTTGAGTTTCTCAAATCCGATCGCATCCACCCAGAGGACGACAGGAAAAGATAACTGTTTAGGAAACTCATCTCGTAGCCAATTGGCTCTAGCCAACATATCATCAATTTGCTGAACAGACTCTAACCCCAAGATCATCAAAGCTTGGGGAAACGGTGCTTGCACTTCAGATTGAATGACTGCAAACAAACTGGGAACGATCTGTTCAGGTAAATGCAGTTCTTGGATGGTTAAGGAACGGGTTTGTCGGAGATGTTGAATAATTTGTTGACGCAACCAGATGTAGTTGCACCGAACAATAATCGGATTGAATTGTTCAATGGGCAGGGTCAGCGATCGCTCCAGAGCCTTCAATGATTGAGCGTTTGCGGACAGAATTTCGTTAATGAATTCAGGTTCAGTCATTCTTGTATTTTAAATCATCCCAGTTAGTTCTTCTAAGAATTGCGACCTTTTGTAAATATCAGATGTGCTATAGCTATAGTAAAACCAACACCAGCCTTGGTTTTGTTGGGTTGCGCTATCGTAATCCAACAAAACCAAGAATCAGGGTTTCGAGAGTTTTGTCAGTCAATCATCTGTGATTTTCTATCAAACTTATTTAGCCA
>Ga0224723_1000407_pt1 | contig 29749 bp, 31 predicted proteins | sample Balambano_FR2_Me_FD_161647 | JGI IMG/M metagenome (GOLD analysis project Ga0224723, IMG submission 161647) | Freshwater sediment microbial communities from Lake Towuti, South Sulawesi, Indonesia - Balambano_FR2_MetaG | ecosystem: Environmental > Aquatic > Freshwater > Lake > Sediment | place... | reverse complement strand
CCTAAGAATATGACGGGCGGGGCGGGGAGCGATCGCCTCATCGAAGTACCCTGCGGCACGATGGTATACGACGCGGAAACCGAGGAAGTCCTGGGAGATTTGATTGCTCCGGGTCAAACCCTTTGTGTTGCCAAAGGCGGCAAAGGTGGACTCGGTAATAAACATTTTCTCAGCAATCGTAACCGAGCGCCGGAACACGCACTGCCAGGATTGCCGGGAGAAAATCGGCTGATTCGCCTAGAACTGAAGCTATTGGCAGAGGTCGGCATTATTGGCCTACCCAATGCAGGAAAATCTACGCTGATCTCAGCCCTATCAGCAGCTCGTCCCAAAATTGCTGACTACCCATTCACTACATTGGTGCCAAATTTGGGCGTTGTCCGGAAGCCAACCGGAGATGGCACGGTCTTTGCAGACATTCCAGGACTGATCGAGGGCGCACACCTGGGGACTGGACTAGGGCACGACTTTCTTCGCCACATTGAGCGAAACCGTGTGTTGCTACACCTGATCGATGCAACGACAGAAGATCCGATCGCCGCCTACCAGACCATTCAGGCAGAGCTACAGGCCTATGGACGGGGTTTGGCAGACCGTCCTCAAATTCTGGCACTCAACAAAATTGATGCGGTTACGCCAGGAATGAATGACTTGGAGGCGATCGCCAATCAACTCGAAGAATTGAGCCAGACAACTGTGTTCAAAATTTCAGCCGTCGCTAGGACTGAGCTAGACTCTCTACTGCAAGAAATTTGGCAACGGCTAGAGGAAACGGAAGAGTTGAAGATGCCAGAGGTAGATGAGGCGGATCAAGTGGCGCTAGAAATTGGGAATTAGAAATTGGGAGTTCGGGGTTGGTTTAAGGGTCGCTCTGCCCAGGACGGTACTCAGATGCAGGAAGATTTCAACCGTTCAAACAATTGAGCGACTTTAGTTAAGTCTTTATTGCCAGGGGACTGCTCCACACCGCTGGAGAGATCGATGCCATCGGGACGAGCCTGGATGAGGGCATCTAGCACATTGTCAGGAGTGAGTCCGCCTGCTAGAAGCCAGGGGCAGCCTGGGCAGAAGTTCTGTAAGCCTGACCAGTCCAGGGTTTTTCCCGTGCCGCCAAGCAGTTTGGGATGGTAAGCGTCAAGCAAGAGAGCGTCAATCAGGTTGGCATAAGCATCGGCTTCAGCCAAAACCTTTAGATCGCGAACTCTCAGAGCTTTGAGAATTTCAATTTCTGGCAGAGCGGCTCGTAGCTGCTGACAAAATTCGGGAGACTCATTGCCGTGAAGCTGGACAGCGTTGAGATTGGCGATCGCCACCACCTGACAAATTTCTGTCACCGTCGCATTGGCAAATACTCCAACCCGATCGATTAACGCCTCAGTCAAGGGATGAGCAGGCAACCGATCGACAATTAGCCGAATTCGCTCAGGCGAAATGTAGCGGGGAGATTGAGGAACACATATAAAGCCGAGAGCAGTTGCACCCAGTTGAGCGATCGCCACTCCCTGATCGGGTCGGGTAATGCCGCAGATTTTAATCCTCATATTCACAAAATTACGTACTTTTGTATCAAATTAAGCGCTAACTATTAACTCTTAAAACAAAGCGTAAATTATAGTCCGGCTGATTTTTATAATCCTATTGCTCTTCTGATGAAAGCTTTTACTTCTAAAAAATTGTTCGATACGCACAACACAGGAGATTTACCTTGATTTACTCTACTTTACTCGCGGCTGTTCCTTCTACCTCACCCTGGTCAGCTAGCACGGCAGTTGTCATGATTGTTTGCAATCTGTTTGCGATCGCCGTTGGCTACTACGCAATTCAAAAGCGGGGCGTTGGCCCGTCGCTTCCCGTTGAAATGCCTGCGATGTTTACGGGCTTTGGCATTCCAGAACTGTTAGCGACCGCTAGTTTCGGCCATGTTTTGGGGGCTGGGGCAATTCTAGGGTTAGGCAACGCGGGTCTGCTCTAAGGAGCTAGAGTTCACAAATTTAAGTAAGGCGGTGCTTTACCCTACTGCTCTTTTTTGTCCTAACCTGGACGACTCCAGCTACACGTAGCAATCGCCGAGGCGATAGAACCAGGATGGTGTTTTAGAACCCGCGCTGAGTGCGGGTTCCAAAACACCACTTGTCTTAACCGTCTCGACAGTTGCTATAGCAATTCTCAATCGGCATGACGTACAGCGGTGGCACGTTGCACCACCGCTGTACGTCACGTTTCGTCCTCTACTCAGATGAGAACTGCTATGGTTTGTAGGATTTGCGCGTTCCTCTGTAGAACAAGGGGCTTAAACCCCTTATCAACTCGTCGATGTTAACTTGTCGATCGACTAACTTTGCGTTCTATTTGCGTAAGTCCTGGTTTAGTTTCTTGTCCACTTAATCCGCCAGTTGCACCTTCCCGTTGCGCCAGACCTGTTTTCAGTAAGATTAAAAAGAGGTGCAAACTCATTACAGATTGGCATTTGCCGATTCTGTATTGGCTTGGCCCTCGCTCTAAGCACCATAGGCGGAGTCAGGAAGGCGACATGAGGACAGGTTGGCAAATTGGTTCTGTATTTGGCATTCCGCTGCTGATTGACTCGTCGTGGTTCTTCATCCTGGCACTGGTGACATTCTTCTACGGTTCGTCGCTGCAAGGCGGTGAACTGACTCCAGCAGCAACTTGGATTGTCGGGTTCGTCATGGCGCTATTGCTGTTTGGGTCAGTGCTGCTGCACGAACTGGGCCATAGTTTAGTCGCGCGATCGCAAGGCATTATCGTCAACTCCATTACCCTGTTTCTGTTTGGTGGAATCGCTTCCATCGATCAAGAGTCAAAAACACCAGGGCAGGCTTTTCAGGTGGCGATCGCCGGACCATCCGTTAGCTTTACAATTTTTCTGTTCCTGACGCTGATGGGTCAGTTCGCTCCAGTGAATGAGCCATTTGCTGCCGTTGTATCCGATCTGGCAGGCATTAACCTGGTACTGGCGCTGTTTAATATGATCCCAGGATTGCCCCTGGATGGAGGGCAAGTCCTCAAAGCAGCTGTTTGGAAAATAACCGGGAGTCGCAACAAAGGGGTTCGCTGGTCTGCCAGAACCGGACAGGCCTTGGGTTGGGCAGCGGTCATCTTTGGCATCACTGCCTACCTGAGCTATAGACGGCTCGATTTGCTGTGGCTAGCGCTGCTGGGTTGGTTCGGAGTTCGCAATGCTCGTGCCTACAGTCGCGTTGTTGACTTACAGGAAGCGTTGGTTAGCTTAACCGCCGTAACCGTTATGACCCGCGAGTTTCGTGTGGCGGATGCAGATATGACCATTCGCCAGTTTGCGGACAAATATTTGCATGAGGAGTCGAACCTGATCGTTTACTACGCTGCCTCAGATGGTCGCTATCGGGGCATAGTTTCAATTGAAGAGTTGCATTTAGTTGAGCGCAGCCAGTGGGATCAGCCCTTACACAGGGTTGTACATCCCCTAACCGAAATTCCAACGGTTCAAGAAACAACCCCTCTAACTCAAGTTATTGATGTTCTAGAAGCGCAATCCCTCGGTCGAGTTACCGTGCTTTCCCCCCCAGGCTCAGTTGCTGGAGTAATTGACCGGGGGGATGTGGTTCGGGCGGTTGCGGAAAGACTCAACGTACCAATTTCAGAGGCAGTCATTCGCCAGATCAAGGAAGAAGGAGCTTATCCACCGGGGTTACAGCTTCAGGCGATCGCTAAAGCTGCCGCTGAGTAAAGGTGTCAGGGGTTAAGACAATCCTGCGGGACTGATAAAAACAGCAGTTTGTTGGGCATTGCTGATTTGGATATACAAATTTAGCAGGGGCGTTTCGCGGAACACCCCTGCTCTAGGAATCTTCTTACTACTTGACCACCGTGCAGGGAGCCTACCAGCTAGACTTGACCACACCCGGCAATAAACCCTGGTGAGCCATTTCCCGAATCACGTGGCGGGAAAGCCCAAAGTCACGATAGTACCCTCTGGGACGGCCTGTGAGCCAGCAGCGATTGCGGAGGCGATTAGGGGCACTGTTTCGTGGAAGCTGCTGGATCTGACGATGAATTGCGACTCTCTCTTGCTGGGTGGTCGCGCTTTCAAACTGCTCTTTTAGTTCTTGCCGCTTTTGAGCGTACTTTTCGATCAGCTTTTTACGCTTTTTTTCCCGCTCAATCATGCTCTTCTTAGCCATGAAAAATTCTGTTAACCCCATTTAAGACAGTACTCTTCATCTTACCTGGAATTTGTCTGGATGAGTAGGTCCGCTTAGCCGCGAGAATGCACCAGAGCACGCAGCGCAAATTTGGGTAAAGCCATCATGCGCCGCCAGCGCCAGGGTTCCTGGTAAAGCCGATAAACCCATTCCAGATGATTCTCTCGAAGCCAACTTGGGGCGCGGGCTTTAGTGCCTGACCAAATGTCAAAGCTGCCGCCAACGCCGATCCACACTGCTTCAGGGCAGAGGTATCGATGTTCGGCGATCCACATCTCTTGGCGCGGTACGCCCAACCCAACCAGAATGATGTCAGGCTGCAAGTCTTTGAGCATTTGACGAAATTGGGGCTGGTCTTCTAGCGTAAGATAGCCGTGCTGAGTGCCTACGATCGCCAATCCGGGAACCCGCTGCTGCCAGGTTTCGGCGGCTGCCTGACACACACCAGGCGCACCGCCATAGAAAAAGATTTTGAGCAGACGGTCGGGGGAACATGAGTCGGCTGAAGAAGGGAGCGATCGCCGCAGTAAAGCTTCTGCTAACTCAATTCCTGGATGGCGGCGTACCTGCTTACCCCGCAGCCACAGATAAAACACAACCCCCGCCCCATCTGGGATCACCAGATCAGCCTGCTGAATCACATCTGCCAGGGCAGCATTTTGCTCTGCCATCATCGACATCTCAGCATTCAGCGTTACCACGTGCACGCCCTTTCGCTGATTCAACCGTTGAACTAGCCAGCCTGAATAATCGTCTAATAAATGCACAGGTAGCCCCAGCACCGTTAACTGCTTGGGCATTTGAAATGACTCAGGCATACCCACTCCTTATCCGCTTGATTACCTTGCGATCGCCACTACAAATTGCCAATTCGCAGCTTATCACCATTGCCAGGACTTTTAGGGCGGAAAAATGGTGAAAAAAAGCAGGGCAGTTTGCACTGCCCTGGGGAGATAGACACTTGAAAAGCTGTTGGAGAGACAAACTCAGGGATGAGCCTGATAACGAGGAATTGCCTCAATTGTCAAGCTCATCCCCGAATTAGCTACGCGCTGCGCTGTAGAGTACCGTCAGCGTATAGCTCTAGGGGAACAAGTTCAACCTTGCCGTTGATCGTGACTTTGGAGTAGACGATTTTGACTAGGGGAGCCTGGTTGTGATTGTAGCGACGAGACATGGCGATTCACCTTTCGTTTCTAACTATTCTCAGAAATCGGGCTTCTGAGGCTGAGCTAGAGTTGCCCTAACGATCTATGACCGATTTTTTCAACAAATCTTTTGCTCAGAGATTTACTTTCTCAGACTATCAAGCTTTACGTAAAGATACAGGCAAGTTGGGCAACCTTAGATAAAGATCCAAAGAATTCATTGAGCCAGAAGTAGCGTTTATCTTCTGCTTCCGTCTTAAGTAGTGAATGAAGCTTAAACAAGAACTTAAACAGGACATAATCAGAAGGACGTTCTTCTGGAAATGAAGCGCGATCGCCCTGTGTCCCCGAGTTATTTCTGCCTACTGACCACTTCAGCATCCCGTAGGCTTACCTCCAAAAATCAGAATATGCAAACTACAACCTCCCATCATTCTCAAACTATTCGTCCAACCGTTTTGAGATCGCTCAAAGACCGTTTAGAGGCGTACTACCAGGAGGTTAAAGCAGTTATTCTGTCTCGTCAAAATCCAGTATCTGGGCTATTACCTGCCAGTACAGCAGTGAATATTCATGGAGATTACACCGATGCCTGGGTTCGAGATAACGTGTACAGCATTCTAGCAGTGTGGGGGCTGGCGCTGGCTTACCGCAAAGTGGACGAAGACCAGGGGCGCACCTACGAGCTAGAACACAGTGTCGTCAAGCTGATGCGCGGATTGCTGTTTGCGATGATGCGGCAGGCTGACAAGGTAGAACGCTTCAAACAGACCCAAGCAACGTTAGATTCGCTTCACGCCAAGTACGATACAGCGACGGGAGATACAGTAGTTGGCGATGACGAGTGGGGACATTTGCAGCTGGATGCAACCTCGCTATATTTGCTGATGCTGGCACAGATGACAGCTTCCGGGCTAAAGATTATCTTTACTTTGGATGAGGTCAACTTTATCCAAAATTTGGTTTACTACATCGGCCGCGCCTATCGCACCCCGGACTATGGCATCTGGGAGCGGGGCAACAAAATTAATCATGGCAAAGCTGAACTCAACGCTAGCTCAGTCGGCATGGCAAAAGCTGCTCTGGAGGCGATGAATGGGCTAAATCTATTTGGCGTTCAGGGCAGTCAGACATCCGTCATTCACGTTCTGCCAGATGAAATTGCTCGCGCCCGAATCACCCTGGAATCGTTGCTGCCAAGAGAGTCAAATTCTAAAGAAGTCGATGCAGCGCTGCTGAGTGTGATTGGGTTTCCGGCTTTTGCGGTTGAGGATGTGGCGCTAGTAGAGCGGACTCGCAATCAGGTTGTCAGCAAGCTTCAGGGCAAGTACGGCTGCAAGCGGTTTTTGCGGGACGGACATCAGACGGTGCTAGAAGACGTTAGCCGTCTGCACTATGAACCCTGGGAACTGAAGCAGTTTGAGCATATTGAGTGCGAGTGGCCGCTGTTCTTTACCTATTTGCTGCTGGATGCGCTGTGTCAGGGCGATCGCCACCGAGCCGAAGACTACCAAAAGCGGCTAGAAGGGTTATTGGTTAACGTAGATGGGCTACAGCTATTGCCAGAGCTATACTATGTGCCCGCCGAGAATATTGTCGCCGAACGCGCCATTCCCCATAGCCAACCGCGCCAGCCGAACGAAAATTTGCCGCTGGTCTGGGCGCAAAGCCTATATCTATTAGGGCAATTTTTGCAAGAAGGGTTATTGGCGATCGGCGACATCGATCCGCTGGGACAACACCTGCGTCTGGAAGAGCACCGCGAACCGCTGGTGCAAATTGCGCTGCTAACCGAGGATGAGTCCTTGCAGCAAGAACTGGCTGCCTATGGCATTGCCACCCAAACCCCTAAACAGGTTGAGCCAGTCCAAGTGCGTCAGGCAGAAGACCTGTCGATGATTTACGCTCAAGTGGGGCGCAACGACCCTTTGGGCTTGAGTGGTCGCCCGGTGCGCCGTCTTCGCAGCCTGACCACTTCTAGAATCTTTCGAGTGCAAGGCGAGACGATTGTATTTTTGCCTTCCTTCCTTGACCAGCAGCAGTTTTACCTGACATTGGACTATCATTTTCTGGTTGCCCAAATCAAAGGAGAACTAGCTTACATCAAGCGCCATTGGTATCAGTTGGGTCGTCCGGTTGTCACCCTGCTGCTAACCCACGATATGTTTGAAATCGGTCAGGGGAGCATCGATCAGGCTCCGCTGCTGGAGCTAATCAAAGAATTACGCGACGGGGAATGCAATGGCGTTGCTGTAAAACTAGGGCAACTGCGGCAGCTAATGCTCACAGCGGGAATGGAACGAGTAGACTACATCCACAGTTTTGAATTCATGCAGTCGCCCGTACAGGATGCCCTACCCCTGGCTCAGTATTTGATCTTTTATCCAGACCAAAACTGGCTCCTGAGTAGCACTCAGGGATTTATGCTGGAGTGCGAAACCAACATTCAACTTTTAATTAGTAGTCTGCGTCAGTCCACTAATCTCTATGAACAAATTGAACTGCTGGATATTTTGACGCAATTGCGAGGTCTGGAGTTTGACACGGGGTTTGCGGGACCGGGGCAACCTGTGACAGTTGCCGATCTGCTGAACGAGGTTTACACCAAAGCCGGACAGGTGAAACTTTGGTCCATCATCCGACGGGCGGCAAGCTTGCTCAATAAGGTAGATATTGGTCTATCGGATGCAGTGACGGATATTGTCGTCCGCCAAAAGCAGATTACGGTCGGTAAGGCTTATAGCGAAGCGTCGCTGATCAACCGCCCGATGTCGCACACCGAAGTCATGGACAAGATTCGGGAATTTTGCGGCAAGGACGTGCGCGATCGCTCTCTCACTCAAGAAATTCTGATATACCTGGGCATCTTGATCAAAACAGATCCCCATTTGTTTAACGGGCTGCTCACCCTAAGAGTCGGCTATCTGACTCTATTAATCACCAGCGAACTGGCACGGGAGCTAAGCATAACCCAGGATGAAGCCTACGAACACCTGATGCAGCTTAGCCCGTTTGAGGTGAAAACCCGTTTACGTCGGGTTCTGGAAGGCTATGCCGGATTAAACCAGACGCTTTTTCAACGAGAATCCCTGCACGTCAGGCAGCAAAATGATATTCAGTGGGTCGTCTCCCCTGAAACGAAGGAGGTAGAGCCGCCAACCGATAGCTGGTGGCGACAGCGACAGCGAGACGGCGCACTCAACCGCGTTCCCAGAAACTTTTACCCAAAGGTATGGCAGGTTCTGCAACACGCGAAGGGATTGGTCATTGGGGATAAGCTCGATCGACGGAATCGCCTGGACAGTGAGCTAATCCTGGCTGAAATGACCGCTGGCGAAAAGAATTTTGCCCTGCGGGTTGAACATTTGCTCAACAAGATGGAAGCTCCGGAGTACCGTCACGTCAATATTGAGGCGCTGATGGAACTGGCGGCGATCGCCGACCGTAACCCCAACCTGCAAATTGAGGAGTATATCGTCCTGGATGTTCTAATCGGACACGCAGTTCGCCTGGCCTGGTTGGACAAGAATCCAGAGCAGGCAGATCGCTATGACGAAAATAAAGGATTTGCGTGGCGATCGTTTTATGAAAGTTCGCCTTATTTATGCGCGAGTTACATTGCTAGGGCATTGCGCTTCCTGACTGAGCTAGGGCAAAAGCAATGATATAGCGCCATACCCGGAAATGCGAAAGGCGCACCTCTGGAGAAATACGCCTTTCACGAGTGATTTGGAGTTGTCATCACAGGCAAAAATGGTTAACGGGTGAAGCGGCGCTTGCGTCTTCTGGCAATCGCCTTACGCTTACGTTTTTCAATAGGAGTCTCAAAATGGCGCAATCTCCTGATATCTGAAAAGATTCCAGCTTTAGAAACTTGCCGCTTAAACCGACGTAGAGCTGACTCAATCCCTTCATTTTCACCAACAATAACCTGGGTCATGTCATCTCCTTTTGCGTATAGGTTAGTTGCCCGCTTTACCTCAAGTTCATCTAGACTAACAAACTAGGATCTTGCAACGGCATAAAACGTTAAAAGCGGGGTAGAACAAGAAGCCTACCCCGCTTGCTCAACAGCTTAGAGCTAGCGCCTCAATCAGGCGAAAGCATTAGTCGAAAGGGTTTAGTAGCGACGGGAAAACCCATCTCGATTGTTGTTTCTACGGTTGCCACCTGCGGGACTTCTCTCTTCGCGAGGCTTGGCCTTGTTTACTTTCAGGTCGCGCCCCATCCACTCCGCACCATCTAAAGCTTCGATTGCGGCGGCTTCTTCGGCATCAGAGGACATTTCAACAAAGCCAAAACCCCGCATCCGTCCAGTTTCACGGTCAGTGGGTAACTGAACCCGCTTTACAGTTCCGTATTCAGCAAAAACCGCACTGACATCCTCAGAAGTTACTTCGTAAGAAAGGTTGCCAACGTAAATAGACATGGAAAATCTCCAAATCGAGTGTGTAGAGATTGAGATTCGGAGATATGAAAACGAAACCTTATCAACCGAACTTAATGCTCGATGTAACTTTAACACAGGATCAAGCTGGATGTAGGCATAACTATATAGATATGTAAAGCCCTGTAGCCTTTGCTTGACAAGCTATGTGAGCAATTTTAGTTAGCAATATCCGTAAATTTGAGCAACCGATCCTTGTTCCCTAAAATTGCCTAATGACCAAAGGCTTGACTTTTAAGCAAAAAGCTACTCTCAGGCTGCGTTGCTTTCCACCCTAGCGAGAGCAAGGTGAAATATTGGAGTATAAAAGCAGCGAGATAGAATTCACAAACCATAATATGTTTCAAGCCACTCGTCGTCGTCTTGCACTTTGGTATACCGCTGTAACAGCCGTGCTGCTGCTGCTGTTTGCCAGCGGATTTTACCTTTATGTCCGCAGTACGTTGGTGGAGCGGGTAGACGATACGCTCAATCATGTTGTGGAGGTGGTGCAGCGATCGCTCGTGATTGAGCGATCTACCTGGGACGGAACAACCCTGGAAGTACCCTTACGCATCAATGTTGAAGCTAGCTTTCGCGACAACGCTGCAACCGTTGAAGACGATCATATTGATCTGGAGTGGTTTAGCCCAACCGGAGAGTTGCTCTGGTCTACCCTCTCTAGCCCGCTCGATATCCCGCTGCATCCCAGCGACGGCGAAACGATTCACCTGACGGCTGATCATTTGCTGCGCCAGTTGACCCAACGAGTACAGGTTGGGCGACAGGTGTTGGGCTATTTGCGAGTTAGCCATCCCTGGTTTGAGGTGACAAAACCAAGTCGGCAGCTGATCATCGATTTGAGTTTAGGAACGGTGTTAACGGTTGGGGCAGTCGCCGCGATCGGTTGGCTGCTGTCGGGGTTGGCGATCGCCCCCGTGCGCGACTCCTACCAGCGGCTCAAGCAGTTTACCGCCGATGCATCCCATGAACTGCGAAATCCGATCGCGGTCATTCAAACTAACGTGCAGGTTGCTTTGACCGATCCCGACCCTGATCCGCATCTGCTGCAAAGCCAGTTAAAAGTAGTCGAGCGGCTGACTCGTCGCCTGGGAAGGCTGGTAGATGACCTGCTATTTCTGGCTCGACAGGACGGGGGAATGGCTCAACGCACTGATCCAGTCGCGCTAGACGAGTTGATTAAAGAAGTTTTAGAAGAGCAGGGTGCGATCGCCAGTGAAAAAGCGATCGCGCTCTCATTTCAAACCGATGACGAAGGGACTTTAGAGTACAAAACTCAGGGCGATCGCGACCAGTTTACTCGGCTGTTTACCAACCTGGTTAGCAATGCTGTCCAGTACACGCCTTCTGGCGGCAAAGTGCAGATTATACTTCAGCACTCAAAGCATCACGGGCTAAACCAACTTCAGATTCAAATTAAGGATACGGGTATCGGCATTCCTGAAGAGGCCCTGCCGCATTTGTTTGACCGTTTCTATCGAGTTGATCCGGCACGAACCCACGCTAAATCGCTGGCCGTTCATCCCATTGGGAAAACGACTGGATCGGGGTTAGGGTTGGCGATCGCCAAAGTAATTGTAGAAAACCACCAGGGACAAATTCAGGTTGAAAGCAAACCCAATCAGGGCACAGCCTTCACCGTCATGCTTCCTGCCGCTAGTTAGAGATCTCTGCCATCTCAATCACGCGGCCGTCTATATCTTTAACTAAAAAGTTAAGCGGCTTTTCTCGCCGAATTTTGTACCGCACACCCCGCGACTGTACCCGCAGCAACACTTGTTCTAGACAATCATGGTCAAAACAAACGTGCCGCTGTCGGTCTTTTTGCCCCAAACTAGCTCCCCCAATGATATGAAGTTGGGTATTCTTCTTTAGCTGGTACCACAACCCGTCGGGATTGCTCAACTGTTGCGTCGCAGGCTGTCCCATAGCCCCAGCCGACATATAGAAAGGATCAATTCCGGCCGTTCCTAACGTCTGCTCATAGTTGTAGTAATAGTGCAGCGGCACGTCGGCGACCGCCAAATCGAGCAGTCCTTCATAAAACTGCTTTGCTAGTTCCAGATCAGACACCATTACCGTGTGAACCTTAGGCGCACTGGTTAGAAACATCCACATTGCCCCAGCATAGGCAACCAGCAGCATAACCATGATGCCTTGAGTAGACATCAGGCTGTCCAACGGCAAAGACCAGAAGGCAGCAAAGAATGAAGGCAGAAGTGGCATAACGCTAAACGATAGAACCATGAACGGATTAGGAGTAAATAAAATCAACGGGATAAGGCTGAGACTCCAGGCAGTGGCCTTAAATTTCTCATATGGTAGTGCATCTGACTTACGGCTTGGGTGAAGTCCCGATCTCCTTCTAGTTTACCAATGTCATTTTTAATCTCATCTGATCCGGATCTCCTGCATTTCTGAAAGGATTACGGGTTGAGAAGCCTAAAAACCTTCTCAAGAGTATGGTTTGTATAGCTTTTGACTATTTTCAACATTCCTCAGGGCGGATTTTTCGGGAAGGTTTTGAAAAAGCGATGGCAAAGATAGTGCCTACTGTTAAGTTTTCATGAAGCTATTCTTTAAGTTTCTATGAAGTGTAAGTTTAGGCACAGGATAAAGTTCGATCGCAGTCGCTATACTGCACGTACAGCGGCAATAATGGAAAGCTCTAAGTGTGAAAAGTTAGAGCAATATGAGTTGATTTGATGGGTGTGAATTTGGAACTTAAGGAACAACAAACCCGTCGATTCAAGTTAGTGACTTTTCAATCTCCTATCCTTTTAATCTGCTACCGCAAGTGGGCAAGCCTCTAGAAAAAGACGCTGCCGACGACAGGACATCTACCTGAATCAAGCAAATAATTTGTCGGCAATGACCGATTAGCTATCAAGATTCTGCGTAGTGTAGGAGTTGCTGAATGCAAGCCAATAATCTGAAGTTGCTGGGAGACTATAGCTCTACATTACTGCCCTTACAAAGAGCGTGTGATCCGATTGTGGCGATCGCTCTACTGTCTATTTTGAATCAGTTGTATGGTGTCCCATTCACCACACCTTACATTCTGTTAGCCGCCTTGACCTTCCTTTTAGCGCCCTCTATTTTCAAGGCAACAGGGCTTTACAGTGCCGAGCAAAATGATGAGCTAATCGCTAAATCTTCCCGAATTCTGCTAGGCTGGGGAATCATTTTAGCACTACTGTTGCTATTAGGTTATCTCACCCATAGTTCAGATTACTTCTCTCACAAACTGTTGCTGACTTGGGCGCTCTCTGTTCCGATTGGGCTGTATGTCTTTCACCTGAATTTGAAGGCGCTTTTACATCAGCTTCGGGCTTTAGGATGTCATACAAGAACAGCCGTGATCGCAGGTATTAGCGAAGCAGGGCTAGATTTGGCCACACAAATTCGCAACTCGCCGAAACTAGGAATTAACCTGCACGGTTTTTTTGACCAGATCACGTCCTCTCAGCCAAAATTCGCAAGCAGCAAGCTACTCGGCACTCTGGAGGAACTGCCAGAATATGTTCGCAAACACCATGTTGACGTGGTTTACATTGCCACATCAATCAAGAATGAGGAAACTCTTAATACTCTAATGCGCGAACTCCAGGACACAACTGCCTGCGTTTATTTTGTGCCAAATGTCCTAAAATTTAGTTTGATGCGAGATAGAACGCATGAGATTAATGGCATTCCTCTCATAGCGGCCTGGACAATTCCTTTTTCGGGAGTACAGTCTGTTTTGAAGCGATCGATTGACATTGTTGTTGCGAGTTTGGCGATCGCTCTTCTATCTCCTTTAATGCTAGTCATTGCGGTTGGCGTAAAGCTTTCTTCACCTGGACCTGTTCTGTTTAAGCAGCGGCGCTATGGCTTAAATGGGCAAGAAATTATCGTCTACAAATTTCGCTCAATGACGGTAATGGAAAATGGCGAAAACGTCGTTCAAGCTAAGCAAAACGATCCGAGAATTACAAAGTTCGGAGGTTTTTTGCGCCGTACTTCACTCGATGAACTGCCTCAGTTTATCAATGTCTTGCAAGGGCGAATGAGCATCGTTGGGCCGCGTCCTCATGCGGTTTATCACAACGAGCAATATCGCAAGTTAATTGACGGCTATATGCTGCGTCATAAAGTCAAACCTGGTATTACTGGATTGGCACAGGTAAATGGCTTTCGAGGAGAAACAGACACTCTCGACAAGATGAAGCAGCGCGTCGAATATGACTTGCAGTATCTGAAGAACTGGTCTTTAGGGTTAGATTTGAGCATCATTTTTAGAACTGCTTTCGTCTTTTTTCACAGCCGCAACGCCTACTAAACCAGTCAGTAGAAATAGCGACTTTGTGAATCCCTAAACTACCCATCGCTCTATGCCTAAAGGCGGATCCAGTACGGTTTCCCCCCTTGAAACATCAGATTTCTGGGTTGCCTGTTAGATACATCACATCTCTTAACATTTCCCACTGCTATAGTCTGCTTCATTGATTACCTCTCAGGAGGTAGCAGCTACAGCAACAAGTTCATGTAAATCCATCGACGGAGTTGAATGACGAACCTATGATTGACACCCTGAAGCAATCCTACAAGGAACAATTGATCAAGGCAGGCGTCGAACCTCAAAAGGCTGTAAAAGCTGCTGAAAAAGTCACTCGCGAAGAGTTGAACCTGATTGGTGAAATTTGGACGGACTGGGCTAATGCTGCACGCCGAGTTGAGTTGTCGTCCCGTGCAGTGGGTCTAGCTGAGATGACTCAGTAACACTCGGAGGGTTGAATGGTTAGGAGCTTGGATAGCACAACGCAGTTTGTCAGCATTGCCTTGAGCAGTTCGATTGTGTTGAGCCACACTTCTCTAGCGATCGCCCAAATTCCCTTAAACGAAGGGATTTCTCCTAACCCAACCCCTCCTGCCGCTGTGCCGCCAGACCCCAATGCACCTGCTCAGTCTGCTCCGGTTGACCCGACTCCATTGCAGTTGCAGGACTACACGCTGGGTTCTGGCGATCGCATCCAACTCGACGTTTTTGAAGTGCCTGAATATAGCGGTGAATATCAGGTCTTGTCAGACGGGACGCTGAGTCTGCCAAGAGTAGGCATTGTGCCCGTGCGCGGGCTAACTATCGATCAGGCTTCTGCCGAAATTTCTAATCGCTACGCCGTCTATGTGCGCCGTCCGTTTGTGACGATTACGCTGCTGGAAGCGGGGGCGATTAATATTGCGATCGCCGGACAGGTACAGCGCCCTGGTACCTATGTTGTGTCTGAAGCTGAGATTGCAGGCATTCCAACGGTGACGCAGGTAATTAAGCTAGCAGGCGGCATTACTCAAGATGCTAATGTGCAGGAGGTGTTGGTGCGCCGTCCTGCACCTCGCCTGGGCGGGGCTAGTCAGGAAATTCAGGTCAATCTGTGGGAATTACTGCGAACCGGTGACATCAGCCAGGACTTGGTGGTGCGGGATGGCGACACGATTGTGATTCCCACTGCGACTGCCCTTAGCCCTGCTGAAGCAACCGAAATTGCCTCGGCTAGCTTCTCGCCCGATACGATTACGGTAAACGTAGTGGGGGAAGTGGCTCAGCCGGGGGCGATCGCCGTTCCGCCCAACACGCCGCTAAATCAGGCGATTTTGGCAGCAGGCGGCTTTAACACTCGCGCCAGTGAAGGCGAAGTAGAACTGGTGCGCCTGAACCCCAACGGCAGCGTTTCGCGTGAAGTCATTGAGATTGATTTGGCTCAGGCGGCTGACCCCGAAGCAAACCCGCCCCTCCGCAGCAACGACACGGTAATCGTAGAGCGTTCAAGTGCGGCTTCTTTCTCTGATGCGGCTGGCTTTATCCTCTCTCCTGTGCTGGGCATTGTCAGAATTTTGGAGGCAATATTTTAAGTCGCAGATCTCAAACTTTTTGCGATCGCCTGATCCATTTCTTCTAAAGAAACGGTCTGTCGCCTCGACTGATACAGCATTCCTGACAACTGCCATACATCAATTGATGGGGGAGCGGGTTGTACATCTGCGATAAAATGCTGATCATCCCTTCACTTGAGCGTGATGGCAATATCCAGGTTAGCTCAACTGCGATGATTCAAACTGCCAAACTCTCTGTCGCTGAGTATCACCAGATTGTAGAAGCTGGAATCTTGGGCGATCGCCGGATTGAGCTATTAGAGGGGCGCGATGTGCAACTCAAGTTCTGGAAACCTAAATTTACAGAAGCCAAATTCTCGAACTCGATAAAACGGAGAGGGAGGGATTCGAACCCTCGGTAGGGCATTACTGCTCCTACAACAGATTAGCAATCTGCCGCTTTCGACCACTCAGCCACCTCTCCAGGCGACGAAACATCATAATAACAGATTTGTGAAAAGAACTGGTAGTCCTTCTCTTTCCTCAGTCAAAAGATTGTTCAACCCAGGCAGGAACGTAGCGCCAAGCCTTGTTTAGCTCAGCATCTAGCGCTCTGTAGTTAGGCTCTTTCTTTTCTACGAGTGCCCAAAATTTGGCGGAATGGTTGAGGTGAACGGTATGACACAGTTCATGGATGAATACGTATCTGACTAGTTCGGGCGGCAAAAACAGCAGTTTGTGGTTAAGGCTGATTGACTTTTGGCTAGAGCAGCTCGCCCAGCGGGTCTTTTGCCCTCGAACGGAAGCACGGCCATAGGGCAAGTTCATTTCCTTGCTGGTTTGTTTGAGCCAGGGAACCAGATGGACATAGGATTGGCGGGTCAGCCAGTGTCTCAGGGCTTGTCTACAGGCTTCTAGGTGATGAGTTGAGCCACGCAGTAAGATTTGATGAGTCGCTTTTCGAGTTGTAATCGATAGGTTGGGCGCATCCGACGGAAGATATTCAACCGTCCAGGTGAGAGGGGGCGATCGCCACTCAATTTGGTCGGGCAGCGAACCCGTTGGCTCAGCCGGAGTAGCCTGCCGCTCAGAGGCAATTCGCTCAGTGGTTTTGGCGATCCAGTCTTGCCGCCGCTGAAGAATTTCGGGTACACGCCGCTGGTCAAACCCACGGGGAACGACGATCTCTACGTCACCCTGGAGGGAAATTTTGATCGAAACGTGTTTTGCTCTGGCGCTTTCTCGAATGTTGTACGCAAGTTCCACAATGTTTAAGGAGGCAGTCTTAGAAATAAAGTAGCAAAAGACATTCACTTTGTAGAACGGTTGAGGAAGTCTAGCAAAATTTGCTGATGCGGTTTTCCCAGCGGACGCACCTGTCCGGCGCGTTCTGAGTAGCGATCGCCCCGCACAATATCCTCTACTGTAAACAGCCCCAGATCCCATCCTTCGTTTAGCTCCAGGCTTTCAACGGGTACCGTGAGAGGAGCATGATAAACGTGACGAAGGGCGTGAGCATCGGCATAGTCCTTGAATTCTTCCACAAATGGAGGGCTGTAGCCGATTTCTTCTAACAACTCGCGCCGCATGGCGACTTCGGGCGATTCTCCTGGTTCGAGATGTCCGCCAAAGAAAGCCCAATGACCGGGGTAAATGATTTCTGGGATGTTATCTCGGAGCTGCATCAAAAACTGGTTGTCTTGATAGAGAATGGCGATCGCCACAGTGGGACGGCTGCTCCTATCAGTGTGGTTTTGTATCATAAAGCAGTAAAGGTTATTGGTGAGGATTCAAGCTGCGGGAAGTTACAGTATTTCAGTCAAGCTGGCTTAATTCTTCAATATAAAATTCTCCCTGCTCCCGCCCAGCTAGAGAAATGCTTTGATAGCGAACTCGACCTCGAATGACAACCTGATCTCCCGTTTCCAGAGTTGTATCAGAAGTGAGAACCCAGATTTCTCCTGTGCTGTCTTGAAGCTGATAGACCTGTCCGTTTAGGAGGGGGGCGCGATCGCCCACCGTACCGCGCAGTCGCACCCTGTAGTCAGTGCTAGAGCAAGCTTGGATTTGCTCAATCGGTCTAACCCGTCCTGGAAATAGTCCGTTCACACAAACCGCTTCCGACCATCCAGCGCAACCTGTTAGACCAGTCAATCCCAGCAGAATGCCGAACCGACAGACCTGCACGCTAACCGTTAATCTCACCTGCTAGAAATTCCCCTATTGCCAACCGCATCTGCGATACATTATGCCTTGCATTGTGTTATCCCCATTTTTTGTGGAACTGCACAGCACAACAGGACTGACACATTCCTCTACAGGACAAGGGGCTTAAGAGACTGTTTGTAAATAAATTTGAAGAAGCTGAAACAGGCTTCAAGACTTGATCCTCCCTAACCCTCCTTAAAAAGGAGGGAACCGAACCAAAAGCTTGAAGTCCCCCTTTTGAAGGGGGATTTAGGGGGATCTGAATCTTTGTTTACAAACAGTTTCTAAGCCCCTTGTTCACATGGCGATCGCCTGATTTATATTCTGCTTGAGTAAATTCTGAACCATTTGAAACACATCTTCTGAGCAACTTCTCCATACCCAGGGCACATTTTCTAAATCAGCTTCTATATCAGAAACGTAAATTCTTACGGTAAAAAGATTTAAGCTGTAAACCTTCGTCTGGTTGTATTAATCTAGACAACTGCTCTTCATTTACATCAACCACACCAACATTGAGCTAAAACATGACTGGTATAGCTGGCATATTAGACGGCAAAGCACTTGCCGCACAGTTACACATTGAGTTAACCCAACAGATTGAAACCTTGCAGCCCCAGATGGGTCGCCCCCCATCTCTAGCAGTGCTAATGGTAGGAGACAATCCTGCTAGCCTATCCTACGTGCGAGGCAAAGAACGGGCCTGTGAAAAGGTTGGCATTGCCTCGGTGGGTAAGCATTTGCCTACCGAAACGACGCAATTAGAGCTAGAAAAACTGCTCCATGATTTCAATCAGGATGAAACGGTAGACGGAATTTTGCTTCAGTTGCCTTTACCGGATCATCTGGATGCAGCAGGATTGCTGAGTCAGATCAATCCTGATAAAGATGTTGATGGGCTGCATCCGCTTAATCTGGGAAGGCTGATGCGGGGTGAACTCGGCCTGCAAAGCTGCACCCCGGCTGGAATCATGCATTTGCTGGCGGCCTATGAAATTGACCCGACTGGCAAAAATGCTGTGATTATTGGACGCAGTACGCTGGTTGGCAAACCGCTGGCGCTGATGCTGCTTAGTGCTAATGCAACGGTGACGGTGGCCCATTCGCGCACACAGAATTTGCAGGCGATCGCCCGCAGCGCAGACATTCTAATCGCAGCCGCCGGACAGCCCAACCTGGTAACAGCAGATATGGTAATGCCCGGTGCGACCGTAATTGACGTAGGCACAAACCGGATCGTAGACGAGACTGGTAAAGCCCGATTGGTGGGCGACGTAGATTTTACCAATGTCCAAAAAGTAGCCGCGTGGCTGTCTCCCGTTCCCGGTGGAGTTGGGCCGATGACTGTCGCCATGCTGTTGCACAATACAGTATGGAGCTACCGCCGCAAATTACAGCGCTGCGATTAATCTCCAACTTTATATCCCTGTAAGCACCCGCAACCGTAAAATCTTCCTAAGTAGCCAAGTAGCCATAAGAAGTGTGAGGAACTAAGGGGCAGTCGTGACGAACACTATCAATTCTCAGTCAAAATTTGACCTGTCTGCTTACTTGACAGATCAGAAAAACCGCGTAGAAATCGCCCTAGACCAGTCCATCGCAGTCATCTACCCCGAAAAGATTTATGAGGCGATGCGTTATTCCCTGATGGCAGGAGGAAAGCGCCTGCGCCCAATTCTTTGTCTGGCAACCTGTGAGCTGCTGGGCGGTGATGCTGCGATGGCAATGCCGACAGCCTGCGCCCTGGAAATGATTCACACGATGTCCCTAATTCATGACGATCTGCCTGCGATGGACAATGATGACTATCGCCGGGGCAAGCTGACAAATCACAAGGTCTATGGCGAAGACATTGCGATTTTGGCGGGAGACGGATTGCTCGCCTATGCGTTTGAGTTTATTGCAGCACAAACGCAAGGGGTGCCTGCCGAGCAGGTCTTGCAGGTGATTGCGCGGTTAGGACGAGCGGTAGGAGCAGCCGGACTGGTCGGCGGTCAGGTCGTCGATCTGGAGTCTGAGGGCAAAACGGACGTGTCTCTGGAAACGCTCGATTTTATCCACCGTCACAAGACGGGAGCGCTGCTAGAAGCCTCTGTCGTGTGTGGAGCAGCCCTAGCAGGTGGGTCAGAGGCTAATGTTGAGCGACTTTCCAACTATGCTCAAGATATTGGGCTGGCATTTCAGATTGTGGATGATGTCTTGGATATTACCGCTACTCAGGAGGAGCTAGGTAAATCGGTCGGCAAAGACTTGCAGGCTCAGAAAGTGACGTACCCTAGCATTTGGGGAATTGAGGAGTCGAAGCGTCAGGCAGACCAGCGAATTGCTCATGCCAAAGCGCAATTAGAGCCTTTTGGGGAAAGCGCTCAGCCTCTGATGGCGATCGCTGACTACATTACCGCCCGCACTCACTAAGGACTCACTAAGGGGGATGCCATCATGCAGGACATCAGCGCCATCTTCGATAATCATGTACTGCTGGTTGCAGTCATCGCCTGTTTAATTGCTCAGGTTCTCAAGCTAGTTTTTGAGTTTGCTCGACACGGCAAGGTTAACTTTCGCACGATTGTTGAAACGGGCGGAATGCCCAGCGCCCACTCGGCTCTGGTGTCGGCTCTGGCGACCGGAGTGGGGCAATCGATGGGGTGGGAAAGCAGCGAATTTGCAGTGGCCCTAATTTTTGCCATCATCGTCATGTATGACGCAACTGGGGTACGCCAGGCCGCTGGCAAGCAGGCACGCATTCTCAACCAGATTGTAGACGAACTCTTTCGGGGCGACACCAAATTTGCTGAAGAACGGCTTAAGGAACTGCTGGGACATACCCCTGTTCAGGTCATTGTCGGCTGTTTGTTGGGGGTCACAATTTCCTGGTTGGCTGGCCCAGCTTGAGCTTTGCTCAATCGACTGAGGCAACGGCTGGGGTGAGTAAAACAACTCGACGGCTATCGACGACTAGTGCTAAAAAATTGCGATCGCTCAGCTGTTGCAACACAGAATTTGCTACAGCCACATCAGACGTGTGCAGTGCCAGCAGGTAAGGACGCTGCCCATAGGAAACCAGCCCGACCTGGCTACCCAATGCCTGCTGTACGTCAGTTGCCGCCTCTGGACGGTTGAAATAGTCAACCAGCACCGCATAGCCAGCCGCCAGCGGCTGAGGGCTATAAGCCAATGACTGGTTGGATGCGGTACCAGGCTGAGGTCTGGAATTCTGAGCTTGAATTGAAGCCGTTTCAGGCGGACGGGCAACAAAAGCCTGTATTCCTCCCAGGTCAGTCAAATATTGCGCCCAAGAATTAGCAACTTCAGCATCGGTGAAGCCACCCACGCGAGTAACCGTGTTGTCTAAATAGCGGCAAACCGTTGTAGACGCATTGGGCGGTAGGGTACTCCGAAGCTGCTCTGGCGTTTGATTAGACTCATTGACAACCAGAAGCAGATATTCACCTGCGGCAGGGGGGTCACAAGCGGGATAAGGCTGGGCGATCGCCCTCTGCTCTGTGATCCCCGTGATATTGATCCCCGCGACTACCGTTGCGATCGCCACACTCAGCGAGAAAATACGTGGCTTGATCAAAAGCTTCATCTGAGGTTGGTACATGGTTCGATCGCCCATCATTGGGACGTAACGGTTCAGGACACAGAAGCCAAAGAAGCCAGCGGCTCAGGAATGGTTGCAGAAGGAGCTTGAAACTCACCCGTCGCCACGTACTCCAAGCGTAGCTTGAGCCAGGTAATAAACTGCGCGTTGGTAGAAACAATCGCAGCGGCAGGTTTTGGACATTGAGTGGCGATCGCCGCCATCTCAGGTGTCTGCAAAAAAGCGGGCTGCTTGACTAACCAAAAATCGATTTCCTTGCCCTGATCCTGATAGTTGCGTGTCCGCTCCCGCAGCACCTCATCAATGGGTTCCTCTTCCAGCAAAAACTTTTGACTAGCTAAAGCGTAATAGTAAGTCTGCATATCTAAAATCCCAGTCTGACTCATCAATCCAGTTTGGGTAACGTTGCTTGTCTGCCCAGCTTGTCTGCCCACTTCAACTCACTTCATCTTAAAAAATAAACTTCTTGAGAAAGCAGTGCCTCCTTAAAAACAACCCACCTTTAGAACATTATCAAAATCGGCTCCTTTCACAACCCCACGTTTCTCACCTACCGCTTCCTTATGCCGTTTCTATGTGAACTAAAACTCAACGCCTCCCTTGATTCTGTTGGGCTTCGCTTTGCTTCACCCAACCTACAGTGCATCAACGGTTTTAGTGTCAATGGTTTTAGAAATTTTGTCAGACAACCAGGAGAATTGGTGCTGGTCAATCAAAAACTTTTATAGATCAAGTGTTCCATTTCGGTATGGACATAGCAGAACACATGATCTATTCTAGAAGCATTCCTGCCTGTAGATTGCGTTTCATTAGAAGCAGGCAATTCAGATAAAGCTTCAGCAACCTCTGACTTTCCAACTTTTTGCAATTCTTATCTTTTAGCGAAATTTTCCCCACGCATTCCACACCGTTTCCACAGGTGGGTCGAGGTTTTTCCACAGATTGTTTGACGTTTTCCACAGCCCTTAACGAGAGCATAAGGACTTGCAGACTTATTGGGGATTTCAGCACTAGAAAGTGGCTTTCTCATAAACTATCGTTTTTAAGTAAACTTGTGTAACAAGAAATGCCCTTAAACCCTGATTATTCCGTAAACCTTATTTTTATCTGAAGGAGATCGCAACATTTTGCAGCATTGACAAGCCTACCCCCCTCTAGCGCACAATGATGCGACCTACCTAAAAAGCGCTCCGATTTGAGCCAGTCTGGATCTGCCTGTGGATTATCTGTGGATTATTCGCTGGAAAGTTTCAGGCTCAGTTTTGAGTCGGATCGGCGCTGGTTTTGGCTGCAATTTTAGCTCTAAATAGCTGCGATCGCGCCGCAGGCAGGTGTTTTTGTCTATTCGCCCCCTTACCAGAGGTTTCCATGAACGCAACCGTCAGCATCTTGGCAGAAATCCCTGAAGAGTTACATGAATCGCTCAAAGGCTACCTGGAAACCCATCCCGACTGGGATCAAGACCGGGTGTTTTCTGCCGCTCTCTCCCTATTCTTGTTACAGAATGGCAATAGCGATAGTGTCGAGTCGTCTCGGAGCTACCGTCGTGCTGCCAGAGTTTACCTGGATACGCTGTTTAAGCACGCTGTCTAGGTGCTGGAAAGCATTTCGTTTGAGCAACCATTTGAGTGCTTCTCTCGTTAAACTTATTTAAGGCATTGGCTCTGCCCCTTAAAAGACCACGATTGCTCGATACAATTAGGTCTTAGCTGTAGCAGCTATAGAGGATGTGACCCATGAATTATCTCTGGTTCAAAGCATTTCATATTGTTGGCGTTGTGGTTTGGTTTGCTGGCTTGTTCTATCTAGTGCGTCTATTTGTCTATCACGTCGAAGCCAATGAGCAGCCAGAACCCGCTCGCAGCATTCTTCAACAGCAGTACCAGATCATGGAGAAGCGGCTCTATAAGCTGATTACTACGCCAGGTATGGTGTTAACGGTGGTGATGGCAATCGCCATGCTAGTCACCGCCCCTGAACTCCTCAGAGACACCTGGCTTCAGGTCAAAATGAGCCTTGTCGCCGTCTTAATTGGCTACCACCACTACTGCGCTCGTCTAATGAAACAAATGGCAGCAGACAAGTTTGCTCTCGGTAGCCAACAGATGCGATGGCTCAACGAAGTTCCCACCGTGTTTTTGGTGGTAATCGTGCTGCTTGCGGTGTTTAAGAATAATCTGCCGACCGACGTGACCGCATGGGGCGTTCTAGCTCTAGTCGTAGCAATGGCGGCAATCATTCAGCTTTACGCCCGCAAGCGGCGACTAGACAAGGAAAAGCTAGCTGCTACGGCTAACCCCAGCATGAGCAGCACGGCTAACGTCAGCGCCAACAACGGTCACGCATCAGAAGTGCAGGCTGGCTAGCCTTACAGCCCCATCTTTCCAGCCTTGAGCTTAAAGCGCATCTACCAACGCTTAACTGGCTGAAGCTCAAGCCAAGTGCAATAATTGATACAACCAAATAGCCTAAAAGTTTAAGCGGGAAAGTGGTCAAAGCTGCTCTCCCGCTTAAACTTCCTGTTCAGGCAATCGCAAAGTTTCAGTAGAATCAGTGCATTCACAAGCAGCCGCCAGCCATCGAATAAGGCATCGGAACGGACGGTTGAAAAATATTGCGCTTAGCATCTAATTGGCTATTGATTCACCTCAACCTGCGCTTCTGCCTTTACCCGACGAATGGGCAAGTTTGCAATTAAGGCAGTTGCCCGCTGATCGTTTTCTAAGGAAAATTCCGACTCTTCGGGGTCAATCTCTACGTATCGCGAAACGACTTCCAAGATTTCCTGGCGCATCTTTTCCAGCGTTGCCGCAGGCAAATCGGCTCGGTCGTGAGCCAGTACAATTTGCAGCCGACGCTTGACCTCCTCACGGCTAGAAGTGGCATTGTGACGCGGAAAAAGTCGTTCAAGAAGTTCGCTGATCATGGAGCTTGGGGGAGAGAATCAATCAAGGCTGGGTAAGAAACTAAATCTAATTGAAGCTTAGTGACGAGGTGAGTTGCGAAATAGCCGACGAATGCGGGTAAACAAGTCATCGTGCGCCGCCATCAGATCGAGGAAAGGCACCTTTTCACCCTCTAGCCGTCGCGCAATGTTGTTGAAAGCTAGACCCGCCATTGAGATATTCTGCGACAGCACCAGCGGTTCGCCTCGGTTGGTGGAGACAATTACCCGCTCATCATCAGGGATCACGCCCAGCAGCGGCACCGCCAAAATCTCCTGTACGTCTTTGACTGACATCATCATGTCTTCCTGCACCATTGCAGGTCGGAGGCGATTGATAATTAGATGCACTTTTTTGATGTCGTTTGCCTCAAGCAAGCCAATTACGCGGTCAGCATCGCGAACGGCGGCAATCTCAGGCGTGGTGACAATAATTGCCTCCTTAGCCGCAGCCGTTGCATTCTGAAAGCCCATCTCAATCCCAGCGGGGCTGTCTACCAGAATGTATCTGTAGGTGTCAGTGAGTGAATTGACCAGTTGCTTCATCTGGTCGGGGTTGACGGCATCTTTGGTGCGGTTTTGGGCGGCTGGAAGCAGAGCCAGGTTGGGCTGGCGTTTGTCCTTAACCAGGGCCTGATCGAGGCGACATTCGCCTGCTAGCACTTCTACGGCAGTGTAGACGATGCGATTTTCTAGCCCCAAGAGTAGATCCAGGTTTCTCAAGCCAAAGTCGGCATCGACAACAGCAACCTTATGACCGCGCTGAGCTAGAGCCATGCCCAGATTGGCGGTGCAGGTGGTTTTGCCCACCCCACCTTTGCCAGACGTGATAACGATAATGCGACTCATTGAATTGCTGGGGTTGATAAATGGACGATGGGTTTAGGGGATTTTGGGTGGTAGATGCTGACGGCATAGCTGCTGGAGCGCTGCTTGCAGGTCTTTAACCAGACTACGAGAGACGCATTCTGGAAAAGTCGGCGGCTCTAGCAATGCGAATTCCTCCTGAAGATACGTAAGCAATTTCAGGATGAAACTGTTCAGGGGGCGTTTCGGGGGCGCGAGCCACAAATTCGGCAATCCGAATCTGGGTTGGCTCCATTCGCAGCGCCATGATCAGGCATTGTCCGTTTCCGGCGGCTCCGGCTTGGGCCAGACCGCGCAGGCACCCCCAGACCAGCACATCGCCGTCGGCAATCACAGAACCACCAGGGTTTACATCTCCCAAAACAATAATTGTACCGGGATGACGAATTTCGACACCAGATCGAACGACGGTTTGTACATAAAGTGGATCTGCCAGGGATTGCCCAGTTTCGGTAGGTTGGTTCAGGTGGGTAACGGGTGAGTGCTGCTCAACCGAATAGCCTGTAGTGGCGGCGGCAACTGCTGTTTGGCGGCGACTGGTGTAGACTCGCTTGAGCTGAAGCTGTGCCTCTGCCAGGGCATCGGCGATCGCCTGCAATTGACGCACATCTAAAAGGCGATCGCGGGCGACCAGATGCACCGCTGTTTCAGGTTGCCAAAACCTTTCTCCGGCATTGAGCCGCTGTTTTAGCTGCTGCCAAAGGTCATTCCAGTTACTTGGGGTAGCGCCATTACCCGATGGGTTGCTGCCAGAAGTAGCGCTATCGGGATTTGAACCGTCCTGGTTCGCATTATTTTTGCTAACACTGCCGTGATTCGCGCTATTTACCTCTGCCTCTGGCGGCAAAAGTAGCAGCAGACGACCCCCTTCGCTCTTAAACCGTACTTGTAGATTGGGGTTGTCCGAAGCGGGCTGTAAAATTGCTGGCGCTGGTGCAGAAGAGTCATTCATGCAAGGGCTTGGGCTGTCAAAATCTAACAGGAACTAAGTTAACTATCTATCTTAGTGGTCAGGCTGTCATTCAAAACAAAAGCAACTAGAAAAGTTATGGCATTTGAGACGAATGGCACTGACTTAAAGGGTCAAGATCTGCGACTTCTTGAAGAAGTCGCAGATCTGAGGATTCATTTTTTTACTTATTTCAAAACATACTGGATGCTAGCCTGATGGAGCGAAAGATTCAAAGAATAATAGACTACGTTGGCAAGTCAACCTGATTTTTGGGCAAATGAAATTCTTTTCGGGCAAAAATTACAGCGTCAATCAGTTTAGATTCATGCATTGACAGTCAGAATTAGCCAACGTAATTTACCTTACTCTATGCCTTTGATTCAGAATCGAACCTGGCGTTATCTGGTCATGGTGGCAGTACTGGCGCTGTGTCAGTTTGGCATCACCAAGCTGATTTTTATGGTGCCGATTGAGCAACAGGGGATGCGGGTCTGGCCGCTGTGGTTGCCTGCGGGGCTGGCTCAGGCGGCCCTGCTGCTGTTTGGACGCAGGCTGTATCCGGGGATAGCGATTGGGTCTTTCCTGTTTTCAGTCTGTCAATCCCAGGGGGTATCGTGGTTTCTGGCAGTGGCGATCGCCTTCAACAACACCCTGCAACCGCTCGTCGGGGCAACGCTGCTCAAGTGGGTCGGCTTTCGCAATGACCTTCAGCGCCAGCAGGATGTGATTGCCCTATTTGCCCTGGCGACGATTTTGCCGTCTGCGCTCAGCGCCACCTTAGGAATGCTGACGATCAATCTAGCAGGGATGATGGACTGGGCCACCTTTGGCAGAAATTGGTTTCAATGGTGGATTGGCAATATCACGGGCACGTTGACGCTAATGCCCGTGCTGTTGACCTGTCGGCAGTGGGGGGCGATCGCCAAAACCCCTCGCCGCTGCGCCGAAGCTTTAGTCTGGCTCTGTCTACTTACAGCGGCTAGCTGGCTGATCTTTTACCCCACCAGTGAAACGCCCTTTGCGCCGTATTCCATGGCCTCTCTATCGTTTCCGCTAATCATTTGGGGAGCGCTGCGGTTTGGGCAGATGGGTGCGGCTCTATCGACCGCCATTCTAACCAATATTGCCACCTGGGGCGTGATTCAAAACAAAGGGCCGTTCATCGTTGCGGCGAGAGCAAATGCTGCCGTGCATCCCGTTGAGTCGCTGCAAGCGTTTATTTGTGTGACGGCGCTGACGGCACTGACCCTGGCGGCGGTGATGGCAGAGCGAGAGCAAATGAAGCTGTGGTTAGAGGCAGAAAAAGAAAAGTCAGAACAGCTGTTGCTCAACATTTTGCCGCTGCCGATCGCCAATCAGCTAAAGCAAAACCATCGCACGATCGCAGACAGTTTTGCCGAGGCAACGGTGCTATTTGCTGACATTGTGAATTTCACGAAACTCTCGGCTACGCTGTCGCCTCACGAATTGGTCGCGCTGCTCAACGAAATCTTTTCGGCCTTTGACCACATGGCAGAACGGCACGGACTAGAAAAAATTAAGACGATTGGCGACGCTTACATGGTGGTGGGCGGATTGCCGTTTCCCCAGGAAAATCACGCTGAGGCGATCGCTGACATGGCGCTAGAAATGCAGGCCGAAATGCATCAGTTTAGCGATCGCCATCAAATGCCCTTCAGTATGCGAATTGGCATCAATACAGGCCCCGTGATTGCAGGCGTAATTGGCACCAAAAAGTTTATCTATGATTTGTGGGGCGACACTGTTAATGTCGCTAGCCGCATGGAGTCTCAGGGCATCGCCGGACAGATTCAAGTCACCGAAGCAACTTACAAATGTTTGTGCGATCGCTACCACTTTGAGTTACGCGGCGAAATCTCCATCAAAGGCAGAGGACAGATGAATACCTACATCCTGGCAGGCAGGAAGTCCGCCTCCATGCCGTTACCAACAGCGCAGGCAAACTGAGAGAACTGAGGGTTAGGGATTGGGAATTGGGGATTTTTGTCGCGACGCAACCTTACTTGGACTCGTTGCCAAGCTCCAGCTTTGCAACGAATGTAAAAACCTGTACAGCAATAGACTCTGAATTTGACTAGCAGTTCGTCAAAAATCTGTGCATACCTAACAGGAATTAGGCTGAATTGGCTGCATAATATTGACTTTAGTTATTAAGGCAAAAAGTCATGGGTCGCGCCAAAAAGGTTGTACTGGCTTATTCTGGTGGGGTAGACACCTCCGTCTGCATTCCCTACCTGAAAGAAGAATGGGGAGTTGAAGAGGTGATCACGCTGGCTGCTGATTTGGGGCAGGGAGACGAACTGGAGCCAATTCGCGAGAAGGCGCTGAAATCAGGTGCCGCGCAGTCTTTAATAGCAGACGCGACGGAGCGGTTTATTCAAGACTACGCTTTTCCAGCAATTCAGGCGAACGCGCTGTATGAGAATCGCTATCCCCTTTCAACCGCTCTAGCGCGGCCGCTGATTGCCAAACTGTTAGTAGAAGCGGCAGAAGAATATGGCGCAGATGCGGTGGCACACGGCTGCACGGGCAAGGGAAATGACCAGGTGCGGTTTGATGTGTCGATCGCCGCGCTCAACCCAAACCTGAAAGTACTGGCACCTGCCCGCGAATGGGGAATGAGCCGCGAGGAGACGATCGCCTACGGGGAGCAATTTGGCATTCCCTCTCCGGTCAAGAAGTCTTCGCCCTACAGCATCGATCGCAATCTGCTGGGGCGCAGCATTGAGGCAGGGCCGTTAGAAGACCCCTGGAATGAGCCGCTGGAGGAAGTGTTTCTGTTGACAGAGGCGATCGCCAACACACCCGATCAGCCAGAGTACGTTGAAATCAGCTTCGAGCAAGGGCTACCCATCGCGCTCAACGGTCAAACGCTGTCTCCGGTAAACCTGATCAGCCAACTGAATGACCTGGTAGGCAAACATGGCGTGGGTCGCATCGACATGATTGAAAACCGTCTAGTCGGCATCAAGTCACGGGAAATTTATGAAGCTCCAGCTTTGCTCGTGCTGATTCAAGCGCACCGAGATTTGGAGAGTCTGACTTTAACTGCCGACGTGACTCACTACAAGCGCGGTATCGAAGAAACCTATTCTCAACTAGTCTACAACGGTCTCTGGTACAGCCCTCTGAAGGCTGCTCTGGATGCCTTTGTGCAGCAAACTCAAGCGCGGGTTTCGGGTACAGTTCGCATCAAATTGTTCAAGGGAACGGCTCTTACCGTTGGGCGTAAGTCCGTCAATTCCCTCTACACGCCTGATCTGGCAACCTATGGATCTGATGACAAATTTGACCACAAAGCGGCTGAAGGATTTATCTATGTTTGGGGTCTGCCCACTCGCGTTTGGTCACAGAAGGTCAGAGGCTAAACTCACTTTTAGTTAACTAAATTTCTGAGGTAAGCCACTGGTTTGACCAGTGTGACTCGACCAGCTTTGAGCGTTCCAGCAGTAAAGTAACTCCCACGGTGGCTTGATGAAGCGAAACCGTAGCAGGAAAGAACATGT
>Ga0224723_1000406_pt1 | contig 29868 bp, 26 predicted proteins | sample Balambano_FR2_Me_FD_161647 | JGI IMG/M metagenome (GOLD analysis project Ga0224723, IMG submission 161647) | Freshwater sediment microbial communities from Lake Towuti, South Sulawesi, Indonesia - Balambano_FR2_MetaG | ecosystem: Environmental > Aquatic > Freshwater > Lake > Sediment | place... | reverse complement strand
CAATGTTGAATCACAAAAATTAGCAAAAAGATTAGGGATGAAAGAGATAGAGGAGAAAATTGTGAATGAAAACCCTATTCTCTTTTTCAAAATTGAGAAGTCGCACTGGGAAAGACGCAATAAAAATTGATTTAGTGATAGCGATCGCATCCCATATCAGCTCGAAATGAAATTGAATAACATTCTCTAGCGAACCAGCGACATTTTAATTGCAGCGATTGCACCATCGGTAATGTATTGAACGGCTAAAGCCGCTAACAGAATTCCCAGAACGCGAGTGATAACATTGACTCCTGTTTGTCCCAGGGTTTGAGCAAGCTGCTTTGATAGACAAAAGAGCGTGTAGGCGATCAATAAAACAAAGGCGGCGATCGCCAAAATCATCCCGACTCCGAAGCTGTGATTTTGCACACCAGGGTCACTTGTGAGAATAAGCACGCTTGCCAGAGTTCCTGGCCCCGCCAGCAGCGGAATCGCTAACGGAAAAACGCTGATGTCTTCCCTGTTCTGCGCTTCCTGTTCCTCCTGTTCTGTCTCGCGTTCTCGATGAGCAAAAACCATGTCCAGCGCGATCTTGAGCAGCAGCAGCCCTGCCGCAACCTGAAATGCCTCGATCGTAATCCCCAGATAACGCAGCAGCCAGTTGCCAACCAGCGCAAAGACGAGCAAAATTCCTCCGGCAACAAGCACCGCCCGACGCGCAATCCGCACCTGCTGAACTGGCGAATACTTACCAGCCAAAGTAATAAAAATTGGTGTCAGCCCAACCGGATCAATCACGACAAACAGCGTCAGGAATGCTTTCACAAAAAATGCCATCTGCTTTAGTTGGGGGTAAGTTTTGGCAAAACGGGCTGTGACGATCGCGCCTAAGCCAAAATTAGAGTCAATGGCAAAAAAAATCTTACGTCTCGCGGCTGATTTGAATTCAGAACAGATGGCGATCGAAACAGTCGAAAAATCCTGTATTTTAGCAGCAGCAACTCTTTATTTCTGCGCTATGACTCTTCTCGTTGTCGCCACCAGCAATCCCGGTAAGCTAAAAGAAATGCAGGTGTATCTCACTGATCCGTCGCTGCCGTGGGAGCTGAGCCTGAAACCAGCAGAACTGGAAATTGAGGAAACAGGGACAACGTTTTTAGAAAATGCTTGCTTAAAAGCCTCTCAGGTGGCAAAAGCATTGGGGCAATGGTCGATCGCCGATGATTCTGGCTTGAGCGTTGATGCGTTGAACGGTGCGCCAGGAATCTATTCCGCTCGCTATGCCGAGACCGATGCCGATCGAATTGCGCGGCTGCTGCGGGAATTAGAGGCTCAGCCCAACCGACGGGCACAGTTTGTTTGTGCGATCGCACTGGCGCGTCCTGATGGATCGATCGCGCTGCAAACAGAAGGAATTTGTGCTGGGGAAATTGTGGATGCACCGCGCGGCACAGGCGGTTTTGGCTATGACCCAATCTTTTATGTGCCGGAAGCGGGCATGACTTTTGCAGAAATGCCCCCGGAACTAAAGCACCGCGTCAGCCACCGGGGGAAAGCATTTGAGGCACTGCTGCCTCAGCTAGAAAAAATCAATCCAGAAGCTTAGATGGCTTCCTGGTTTTTCTCCCCTGTCCGAATTCGCACGATTTGATCGACAGGCGAGATGAAGATCTTGCCATCGCCGATTTCTCCAGTGCGGGCAGCAGAAATAATTTTGTCTACTACCATGTCTAGCTGATCGTCCTCAACAACAATTTCAACTTTCAGCTTTTGCAGAAATTCAACTGTGTATTCAGAGCCGCGATAGCGTTCGGTTTGTCCCTTCTGCCGACCAAAACCGCGCACTTCAGAAACTGTCATTCCAACGATTCCGGCGTTGACCAGCGCAATTTTTACTTCATCAAGCTTAAAAGGACGAATGATTGCTTCAACTTTTTTCATGGATTTTGTAAGCTCCCTTATGTTCTTTGCGTTGCAGGCTGGGTTGCCTGACTGTTTCTATCACCGCTGCCAAAATTAATTTTGTAGTATAAGCTACGGGCTGACAGGGGGAAACAATTCCTCCAATTTTTTACCGAATGATGCGATGGGATTGTCAATGGATCGCAGAGACGCTAGAGCCACTCAACGCCAAATTGAAAGCAAAAACATCCCACAAAAAACATCCCACAAAGCAGTAAGCTGCAAATTGCATTAGCGGGAGGAATGAGGGGATGACGATCGCTAACCACATCATTGAACTGGAAACCGCAGCCGGAATTGAAGTATACGACATTACAACGCAAATCCGGGCACTTGTTTCAGGATCGGGTATCCAAAACGGACAGGTGTTAATTTTCTCACGCCACACCACAACTGCCCTGGCAATTAACGAATTTGAGTCGCGCTTGATACAGGACGCCAAAACCTACCTGCGAAAGCTGGCTCCTGAAACCGATCCCTATTTGCATAACGATCTGCACCTGCGCCCCAATATTCCACCCGATGAGCCAATGAATGCCCATTCGCACCTGATGGCAATGACCCTCAGCACCAGCGAAATCATCCCGATCGCTGACGGCAAACTGGCACTCGGAACCTATCAGTCGGTGATGCTGTTTGAGCTAGACGGTCCCCGGAGGCGATCGGTGTTTTGTCAGATTTCGGGAGCCTGAGGCTACGGTGTACACATCAGTCGAGTCTGCTTCAGTTTCACGCTTTGCAGCCCCCCAACCCCCCACAAGTAGTGGGACTTCCGAGCCGTTCAAAGTTCTCCAACCTCGCACTTCGAGTGCGGCAGCCTCCGAGTTGGGGATTGAGGGGGCTGAGGGGATTGCGAGGCATCACTAGGAAGTTGGGTGTACACCGTAGGAGCCTGAGGGGGGATGGATGGGTGGGTGAGGGGATGAGGGAATGAGGGAATGAGGGAATGAGGGAATGAGGAGTAGGGAGATGAGTGGGTGAGGAGGTGAGGGAGTAGGGTATTGAGTGGAGAATCAACTTAGTAGTGCAATGGGTTCTGGCTGGGGCGGCTCGTATTGTTCCAGCACCTGGCGGGTTTGGGCAAGGCTGGCGGCAAGGTCAATATCTGTCTGGGTCAGGAGTCCGATCGCTTGCTGGGGGTTGTCGCGACCGACTACGGGAAGCTGGTGCAGTCCCCTGGTGACCATGCGATCGGCGGCTTCGGTTAATGGCTCATCTGGATAGGCATACACCATTTTGGTGGTGCAGAAATCAGCGATCGGCTGCTGTAACAAACTGGCTCGGTCTTCGGTGGATTTCGATCGTGTTACCAGACGATTCAGATCATGCAGCGTCAGGATGCCGATCAGCCGCGCTTCAGCATCCACAATCAGGGCACTGTGACACCGATGCTGTACAAACTGCTGTGCCGCCGCTGCAAGCGTTGAATCGCTGTTTAATTGAAGTGGGGCTGAATGCATGACATCGGCTACCGTCAGTCGCGATACGTCTGGATGCAGGACGTTATCGTTAACTGGTTCTTGCTGCACAGCATTGTCGATTACGACCTTTGGCTCCAGATACTCCGCCGTCCAGATGCTCAGCCCAACTGCCGCCATCAGGGGCAACACAATTCGGTAATCGTTGGTGAGTTCAAAGAGCAGCAAGATTGCTGTCAATGGGGCGCGCACGCTTGCCGCCAGAAATGCCGCCATTCCCACCATCGCATAAGCCGGAGGAGATGCCATATAGTCGTGCAGCATGGGCAAGCCGATCGCCAGAGCCTTCCCATAAACCGATCCCAGCGAAGCGCCCAGAAACAGTGCAGGTGCAAACACCCCACCGACAAAGCCGCTACCAAAACTAATTGCCGTCATGATCAGCTTCATCACCAGCAGCGCCACCACAAGCTGCAGCGGAAACTGTACGTCTTGCAGCATTGCCTCTACGGTTTCGTAGCCCACTCCCAGGATTTGCGGCAGCTTCAGCGCCACCAGACCCAGCACCGCACCGCCAATCACCGGATGCAGAGGCTGGGGAATCTGACCGACCCATTCCAGTCCGGCAATTTGTCCCTGGAAGCAGCGCTGTGAGAGGCGCAGGGCGCGAATGTGAATTAGGGAAAGCAGGCTTGCCAATAGCCCCAGTCCGACATACAGCGGCAGTTCCATCAGGCTCCGCACTTCGTAGGCAGGCAGGGCAAAGGCAGGCTGTGCCCCCAACCCAATTCGGGCGATCCACGCGGCAACGACGGCTGCCAGCAGCACCACACTCGCTGCCGATGCTGCAAACGTGCTGCCCATCACCACTTCCAGCGCAAAAAACACTCCGGCGATCGGCGCATTAAACCCTGCCGCCAATCCCGCCGCCGCCCCCGCACTCAGCAACAGCCGCCGCCGCTCCTGCGAGACCTGAAGCACCTGCCCCAGCAGCAAGCTAAAGTATGCGCCAATCTCCACACTCGGACCTTCGGGACCCAGCGAGGCTCCACTTCCCAGCGAAATCGAGGCAGCAACCATTTTTGTGACGGGATTGATCAGCAGCAGCTCGCGGCTTTCCTGCACCACTTCCAGCAGGGTCGTCAGTCCCGGACCAAAATCCTGCATTCTCCAGCGCATCAGCCCCACAATGACCCCGCCCAGCAGGGGAATCAGGGCGATCGTCCAGTGTCCCCAAATCGATAAAAAGCTGGACACCTCGCCAAACATCAAATGATGTGTCCATTGAATCAAAGCTCGAAATAAAACGACCCCGGCTCCAGACCCCGTTCCCACTAAAACTGCCAGCAGCAGCACGATCGCCTCAGGCGTTGGCTGGAGCTGTTTGAAGAGCTGTTTAAGCGGTGGCGGCTCAGGTGCGGGAGCGGGTGGGCGCAGATGCCCCTCAGATTGAGTCGTTGGGTTCATGGGGCTTTGGGGCAGAGTTGGGCGACAGAGGGCGAGGACTTTAAGCAGAAGACATCAAGCAGGAAGTATCCCAGAGCAGGCGATGAATCCATTTACTCGTCGTGCTGCTCAGCAAAAACAGGACGCACCCTGCAATAGAGGCGACACCGGATCGGAGATGAGTCTGTCCTATCCTATATATTTTGCGCGATCGAGCGGCAGAATAGTTGGTACATCGATCCTTTTTCTGGCTTGCTTCTGAGGGTTTTGTTTCAGGTTTCCCAAACTCGCAAAATCTGGGGTGAATCAGGAAAAATCTGGGGGAAATCCGAACCTGGACACGCTCAGTCTTCTGCCGCAAGCGGTTGAGATCGTGTTACCCTAGTAGAGTTGTCAAAAATCACACATCCAGAATTTCGGGTGTTTTTGCGCTGTTTTCGCTGACTCAGGCTGTTCTTTCAGGAATGTGCTGCGGCAGCCACAGGCGGAAATACGACTGGATGGAGGATCAACCCGAAAGGAGAAAATACATGCCTGTTGTTTCATTGGCTCAATTACTGGAGTCAGGGGTTCACTTTGGTCATCAGACGCGCCGCTGGAACCCAAAGATGGCTCCCTACATTTACACTGCCCGGAACGGGGTTCACATCATTGACCTGGTGCAGACTGCTCAACTGATGGAGGAGGCATACAACTACCTCCGCACTGCGTCAGAGCAGGGTAAGCGCGTTCTGTTTATCGGCACAAAGCGTCAGGCAGCCGGAATCATTGCTCAGGAAGCAAGCCGCTGCGGGGCATTCTATGTGAACCAGCGCTGGCTGGGCGGAATGCTGACCAACTGGATGACGATCAAAACTCGCGTCGATCGCCTCAAGGAGCTGGAGCGCAGACAGGAAACTGGCGCACTCGATCTGCTGCCTAAAAAAGAAGCGGCAGTGCTGCGGCGTGAACTCGAAAAGCTGCAGAAGTACCTTGGCGGAATTCGCGGAATGCGCAAGCTGCCGGATATTGTGGTGCTGGTAGACCAGCGACGTGAATATAACGCGGTTCAGGAGTGCCAGAAACTCGATATCCCGATCGTCTCGCTGCTGGATACCAACTGCGATCCGGATACGGCAGATATTCCGATTCCGGCAAACGACGATGCGATTCGATCGATCAAGCTCATTGTTGGCAAACTGGCGGATGCGATTTATGAGGGTCGCCACGGTCAACTCGACGCCGAAGAAGACTACGAAGACTACGAAGGTGCAGAAGAAGAGTTCGAGTACGACGACACCGAGTTTGTCGAGGACGAAGAAGAAACAGAAGCGTAATCGATCAGAGGCGGGATGAAGCGCGAGAGCATGCTCTTGTATTGCTTTTTGGATTGCTAATGTATTGCTGAATACTTAGGCTGTTTTCTCCTGCCTCTTTTCCGGTAGGCTCATTTGTGAAGCACAATCTGAAGCAAAATCTTAAGCACTATCTAGGTTAGGAATTGGAGCATCATGGCGGAGATACCAGCAAAACTCGTCAAGCAATTGCGCGATAAGACGAACGCAGGGTTTGGTGACTGTAAGAAAGCCCTGGAAGCCACCGATGGCGATATGGAAAAGGCAATCGAATGGCTCCGTCAAAAAGGGATTACGAAGGCAGAAAAAGCTGCAGGTAAGATCACGGCTGAGGGCTTGGTCGGCAGCTATATCCACATCGGCGGACGGGTCGGGGTTCTGGTCGAAGTAAACTGCCAGACTGACTTTGTGGCGCGAAACGAAGAGTTTCAGGCATTGGTGAAAGACATTGCCATGCAGATCGCCGCTTACCAAAACGTCGAGTACGTTCGCGTGGAAGACATTCCGGCAGACGTGATTGAAAAAGAAAAGTCGATCGAAATGGGCAAAGACGACCTGGGCAACAAGCCAGCAGCCGTTCGCGAGAAGATCGTGGCAGGACGGATTGAGAAGCGGCTGAAGGAAATGTCGCTGATGGATCAGCCCTACATCAAAGACCAGACGATCACCGTCGGCGACCTGCTGAAGCAAAAGATCGCCAGCATCGGCGAAAACATTCAGGTGCGTCGCTTTGTCCGCTATGTGATGGGCGAAGGCATTGAGAAGCAGGAAGAAGATTTTGCTGCAGAAGTGGCAGCTCAAACAGGCGGACAGGTCTAAGATTGAGTCGGATTTGGAGTTCTGGTTTTTTGGTTTGAAACCGCTGGGCGATGGGCGATCGATGAGACGTTTCTCTGATCGTTCGTTGCCCATTTTGCTTGATCAGAAATCGCTATTCTGGAAGCAGCCTGAAAGCAGAAAGAGGGGAACAGGAATTGATGGTGAGAAGCCTTAACCAAATTGAACAGGAAATGGCAGCCCTTCAGCAAAAGATTGGCTCGATCGCAGAAGAGCTGCACGATGCCTACGGTCAATACCTGGATGCGCTGGGACAAGCAGTGCGGCAGCAGTTGATTCTGGCGTGCTATCACCTTTGCACCCACGGCTACCCTGAGGCGTTTCTCGCGCTCACCTTCAACCAGCGACAGGAACTTCAGCAAACGCTACGGCAGTTGGCAAAGCAGGCACAGGCAGAAATCAGCAGTGCGCTTCAGCCGATCGTCCCCCGCGATCTGTCGGGCGAAGCTGAGGATGAGGAATTGGACGAGGAAGACGAGGAAGACGAGGAAGACGAGGAACAGGAAGACAGCGAGCTGGAGCTGGATGAGGCGATCGAAAGCCCTTCTGCTGGCACTGATCAGGAGTTCGTGTCCAACTCGGCTGAGCTGGATCTACCCACTGCTCTCCGCTTTTTGCAGAATGCGATGCAGCCCGACCCCGCTGAGCCATCAGATACAAAGCCGAGTTCTTCAGAGAGCGATAATGCCTCAGATCCCTCAGGCGATGAACTTGATGCCGAGCCAGACGACGAACCTCCGATCGAAGATCGACCGCTGACACCCAAAGACCTGCTCTACTGGCAGCACAGGCTGGAAGAATCGTTGACAGAGACGCTGTATCAGCTTTCCCACGCGACGAATCGACTGCTGTATCAGTCTGAGCTGTTGCCCCGTCAGCTTCCGGAGCCAATTCTACAGGTTGCGACCAAAGCCGAACTGAGTGCTGAGGCAATGGCAAGTCCGCCAAATCTGCTGAGTTTGATGATCGAAACGCGATCGGAGGGCAGCAAACGACCGACCATGATCACAATTACTGCGGTGCGGCTGCGGTTGTCTGAGATTGAGTTTGCTAACGGGAGCCTCAGCGTGTGGCGATCGCGGGTTCGTGAACTGTCTGCCCAACTCAGTAAGATTGGACGCGATTATTATCAGAAGGAGAAAGAGCGATCGACTGCACAGGCAGAAGCCGCATGGCGATCGAGCTGGTATGAAGACTAGCAGCAAGACAGAATGCTATGGATTGGCTCAGACTGCAAAAAGCACTCTCGATTGAGGCAGACAATGGGTTTAACGACCTGCGAGGCAACCAGTATCGCTTCAGCGAATTTCTCAGCCTTAGTCTGAATCAGCCTCCGACTGGATTACCCGTGGCAGAGCGCAGACGGTTTCGCGAAATTGCCGATCAGTTTGCGGAGTATGGCGATCTGTCGTTTTCCCAGCGTCAGCACCTGGTTGCCGAGGCGCGTCGTTTGCTGCACAGTGCCTGTAAACAGGTGGAGCAAGCCGCGTCAGTTCCCGTGACGGTAACGCCGTCTGCTGCTGAGTCCGAGGGCAAACCTCCCAGTTCTGTCTCCGGTACAAACCCTGCGGCAAAGTCGGTCGGGCAATCGGGTGTCAAAGCACCGCGCACCGTGCCCCTGGTGAAGTCTGATCGCAAAGGAAAAGTGACGCTTGATCAGGCAGTCACCTATCTGCCGGGAATTGGCGCGAAGAACAGCGAAAAGCTGGCGAGGCTGAGTATTTATACGGTGCGCGATCTGCTGTTTTACTATCCGCGTGACCACATTAACTATGCGCGTCAGGTCAATATTCGATCGCTGGAACCGGGAGAAACCGTCACCCTCGTTGCCACGGTGAAAAGCTGCACCTGCTTCACCAGTCCGAAAAACAAGAAGCTCACAATCTTTCAGCTCACCGTTGCAGACCACACCGGACGACTCAAGCTCAGCCGTTTCTTTGCCGGAACCCGCTATACGCGCGGATGGCAGGAGCAGCAAAAGCGGCTTTATCCGCCAGGAGCGGTCATTGCCGCATCGGGATTGGTCAAGAAGGACAAATATGGGGCGACGCTGGAAGACCCGCAGATTGAGGTGATCGATCATTCGGGGGCGTCGATCGACTCCCTCAAGGTCGGGCGGATTGTGCCGATTTACCCGCTCAGCGATGGGGTAGAAGCTGACGTTGTGCGGAAAGCAGTGGTGGCAGCATTACCCGCAATTTCCCAGATTCAAGATCCGCTTCCAGAAGGCTTGCGGCAGAAATATGATCTGATCGAGCTTCAGGGGGCGATCGGCTCGATTCACTATCCTGCAGATGAAGCGGCTCTCAATGCTGCCCGGCGGCGACTGGTGTTTGACGAGTTTTTCTATTTACAGCTTGGACTACTGCAGCGCAAACAGCAGCAAAAAAAAGAAACGACCGCGACCCTTGCCCCAACGGGACAGTTGATCGAGCAGTTTTACGAAGTGCTGCCCTTTCGCTTCACCGATGCTCAGAAGCGCGTAATGAATGAAATTCTCACCGATTTGCAGAAGCCTACGCCGATGAATCGACTGGTGCAGGGCGATGTGGGATCGGGAAAAACCGTGGTGGCAGTCGTGGCAATTTTGGCAGCGATTCAGTCGGGCTATCAGGCAGCGTTAATGGCTCCTACAGAAGTTTTGGCAGAGCAGCACTATCGCAAGCTGGTGAGCTGGTTTAATTTGCTGCATTTGCCCGTCGAACTGCTGACCGGATCAACAAAGGTGGCGAAACGCCGCAAGCTGCTGGCAGAGTTATCGACTGGAGAATTACCCCTGCTGGTGGGAACCCATGCCCTGATCGAAGATCCAGTGCAGTTTCAGCGGTTGGGTCTGGTGGTGATCGATGAGCAGCATCGCTTTGGTGTGGGACAGCGAGCCAGACTGCAGCAAAAAGGCGATTACCCTCATGTGCTGACGATGACGGCAACCCCGATTCCCCGGACGCTGGCGTTGACCTTGCATGGCGACCTGGATGTGAGCCAGATCGATGAACTGCCGCCTGGGCGCAAAGCAATTCAAACTACGGTATTGATCGGAAAGGAGCGCAGCCATGCCTACGATCTGATCCGGCGGGAAGTGGCGCAGGGGCGACAGGTGTATGTGGTGCTGCCGCTGGTCGAAGAGTCGGAAAAGCTCGATCTGAAGTCGGCGATCGAAGAATATCAGCACCTCAGCGAAGTCGTCTTTCCCGAATTCTCGGTGGGGCTACTGCACGGGCGCATGAGTTCGGCGGAGAAAGATGAGGCGATCGGCAAATTTCGCGATAACGAAACGCAAATTATTGTCTCAACGACCGTGATTGAGGTGGGGGTGGATGTGCCGAATGCCACGGTGATGCTGATTGAACACGCCGATCGCTTTGGACTGTCGCAGTTGCACCAGCTTCGCGGACGGGTCGGCAGGGGCGGCAATCAATCGTTTTGCCTGCTGATGAATACTTCAAAAAATCAAACGGCAGCACAACGGCTCAAAGTGTTAGAGCAATCCCAGGATGGCTTCTTTATCTCTGAAATGGATCTGCGCTTTCGGGGACCCGGTGAAGTGCTGGGAATGCGGCAGTCGGGCTTGCCCGATTTTGCGCTGGCGCGGCTGGTGGAAGATCAGGATGTCTTGCAAGTGGCACGCGATGCAGCGGAAGCCGTGATGGAAAAGGATGCTTCGCTGGAACGCTGGAGCCTCATGAAAACCGAGCTGGAGTATCGCTACCGAAAATTGCTGGGCGGCATGATTTTGACCTGAGATTTTGACTTGAGTTGGGGTTCTGATGCGTGCTGAGCAAAAAAGGCGACCTGACGCACCATACGGGAAACATCACGATCGCCCCTTTCAATGCCGCTCAAAAACAATCATTCAGAGCCGTCTAGAGCGGCACTAGAGCGACAGATAGGTATAGCCGCTCAAGCTGCGCTCATAATTTTGCAGCAAAAGCTGTGCTTCCTGAAGCGTGATCCGGTTTTCCTGGAGTGCCTGCTCCGATCGCATCCGAATCTTTTCCACCAGGTCTTCCGAGTCATACTGGACGTAGCCCAGAACCTCAGTCATGGTGTCGCCTTTCACCACATGCACAATCTGATAGCCCTTTGGCGTTAACTTGATGTGGACTGCATTCGTGTCGCCAAACAGGTTGTGCAGGTTGCCCATGATTTCCTGATACGCACCGCCCAGGAACATGCCCAGATAATACGGCTCGTAACGGGGAACGGGTTTGCTGCCGTCGGGGTTATCAGGCTGATCGATCGGCTCCAGGTCATGCAGTTCCAGAACGTATTTCACGTCGCGCAGGTCGATGAACTGGTCAATTTTGCCGTCGCTGTCGCAGGTCAAATCGGCTAACGTAGCACGTTCAGTTGGTTCCTCATCCAATCGATGAATTGGCATGATCGGGAAGAGCTGATCGATCGCCCAGCTATCAGGAGCCGACTGAAAGACGGACAGATTGACGTAGTAGATCGACGCCATGATCCTTTCCAGATCTTCCAGGTCATCGGGTACATAGTCCTGCTGGCGAGCGATTTCCAGAATTTTGCCGCAGCACGACCAGTAGAGGCGTTCCGCACGGGCGCGATCGGTCAGGCTGAGGTAGCCAAACCCAAACAGGCTCACGGCTTCTTCCTTGAACTGGGTCGCGTCGTGATACATCTCCTGATAGTTCTCGGCGCTGATCGACTGATAGGTTTCGTAGATGTTGCGAATCACCAACGGGTCTTTCTCGCTCGGTGGCTCCGGCTGCTCGATCACCACTTCGCTTGTACTCAGTACGTCAAACACCAGCACCGACTGATGGGAGGCGATCGCCCGTCCGCTCTCACTCACCAGGCTTGGAACCGGAATGCTAGCCCCTTCGCAAGCGTCCTTAATTGCTGCCACTACGTCATTCGCGTAGTTCTGCATGTTGTAGTTTTTGGAAGCGTAGAAGTTGGTTTTGGAGCCGTCGTAGTCCACGCCCAACCCTCCGCCCACATCCAGATACTTCATGTCTGCTCCCAGACGGGCAAGCTCGACATAAATCTGGCTGGCTTCTCGCAGCGCATCCTTGACTACGCTAATCGCGGAAATCTGAGAGCCAATGTGGAAGTGCAGCAACTGCAGCGAACCGAGCATATCTGCCTGGCGCAGCTTCTGCACCGTCTGGATAATTTCGGGAACGGTCAAGCCAAACTTTGCCCGATCGCCTGCCGAAGTGCCCCAGCGACCGATGCCTTTTGCGCTCAGCTTTGCCCGCACGCCCAGAATCGGCTGAATGTTGAGTTTGCGTCCTGCCTCGATCGCCAGCTCGACTTCCTCAAGCTGCTCCAGCACAATGATCGGCGTGTGTCCTAACCGCTGCGCCAGGATCGCTGTTTCGATATATTCCCGATCTTTGTAGCCGTTGCAAATCAACAATGCGCCGGGAGTATCGAGCGTTGCCAGCGCGATCAGCAGTTCTGGTTTTGAGCCTGCCTCCAGCCCAAACTGGTGGGGCTTGCCGAAGCGCACCAGATCTTCGACCAGATGCCGCTGCTGATTGCACTTCACCGGAAACACGCCGCGATACACGCCCGGATAACGATATTTGGCGATCGCTTTAGAAAAGCAGGCATTCAGCCGCTCGATCCGGTCTTCAAGAATGTCAGAAAAACGAATCAGCAAGGGTAATCCAAGATTGCGCTGTTTTAACGCATGAACCAGATCGTACAGATCCAGCGAACCGCCCCGATCGCCTTTCGGAGACACCGTGATATGTCCGGCGGCGTTGATCGAAAAATACGGTTCACCCCAGCCATTGATGCGATACAGCTCCTCGCTATCTTCGATCGTCCAGGTCTTCTTCGGCGTGACGGGTTGAATTTCCTTTGCTTCCTGCGGCTTTTGGAGGATAGCGCGTGGCTCGGTTAAAACTTCACGCTGCTTCTTGCTTGCCTTGTCCGCTTTTTTTCCGGTTAGCTTTTCGTTCACGGTGTCAACGCCAATACCTGATTCGATCGGCTTTTTGCCCATTCTTGCAATGCTCCCGCAGTTTATAGAAATTCACAGAATGACAGTCTATCTTATCTGTCAAGAAAACAGTTCAGGAAAAAGCAGGAGGAATGCCGATCGAATCAGTGGGAAGATCCGGTGCTTTTGTTGGTGCGGCGCACGATCCAGTAGCTGATTGACAAAGCAAAGATTGCTAGCGCGAGTGCCATCAGCTCAAGTCCGCCAGAGGTTGAGAAGTCAAAGATAATGATTTTCCGCGCTACAGCAGTTAATGAGGTGATCACCACCAGTTCAAGCTGAACAACGTGCTTCTTCAGATAAGCCGTAATGTTTTCCAGAACTTCCAGCGCGATCAAAACATTGAGAAACAAGCCAAACACTTTAATCAGGGTCACGCTATAGAACTGATCGGGGTCTGCCAGCTTGTTGTTGAAAAGAATTTCTCTGCTAATAAATAAACACAGCTCGACAACGCTCACAAAAATGACCACCACCATCGCTAGCGACAAAATCTTGGCAACAAGCGTTTCCATGCACTTCACCCCGGAGAGAAAGCTGTCATCGTTGGCGGTGCGGCGGAAAGATTTGGCAAACTGACGAAAGAAGTCCATGAGCAATGGGGAGCGGTTAATATCTTTGATTTTAATAAGTAATCTTACTCAGACTATTTCAAGAATAGCCCGATCGACTGCCTTTCCCATTCTTTTATGCCTCGATCAATCCCAAAATTCTGTAATGATTTGCATTGATAGCAACACAATTAAGCAGAAGGCTCTCGAAATCGGCTTCCACAAGGCGGGGATTGCTGCCGCTGATGCTGTAGAACCTCATCCCCCCGCGCTGCAACGCTGGCTCGATCGCGGCTACCAGGCAGACATGGATTGGATGGCAAACCCCCGGCGACAGGACGTGCGATCGCTTTTGCCCTCGGTGCGATCGGTCATTTGCGTCGCATTGAACTACTACACCCCCCATCAGCGACCCGAAGGCGAAGAGTACGCCAAAATCTCGCGCTACGGCTGGGGACGGGACTATCACCGGATTCTGCACAAAAAACTCAAGGCATTTTCCCATTGGCTGCAGGCGCAGGGCGAAGGCATCGAGGCGCGGTACTATGCTGATGCCGGGCCCATTCAGGATAAAGTCTGGGCAGAGCAGGCAGGGATTGGCTGGATCGCCAAAAACAGCAATGTGATCACCCGTGAATATGGTTCCTGGGTATTTCTCGGCGAAATTCTCACAAATCTGGAACTTACGCCCGATCGCCCCCACATGCAGCACTGCGGTTCCTGCACTCGCTGTCTGGAAGCCTGCCCGACTGGAGCAATCACTCAGCCGTTTGTGGTAGATGCCAATCGCTGTATTGCCTATCACACGATCGAAAATCGCGCCGACTCGATTCCGCCAGAAATTGCCAGCAAAATGCAGGGCTGGGTTGCTGGATGCGATATCTGTCAGGATGTTTGCCCCTGGAATCAGCGGTTTGCCCAGGAAACCGACGTGACCGAGTTTCAGCCTTACCCGTGGAACGTGGCTCCCAAACTGGAGACGATCGCCCACCTCTCAGACGAAGACTGGGATCATCGCTTTCCGGCTTCTGCCCTGCGTCGAATTAAGCCCGAAATGCTGCGGCGCAATGCTCAAGCAAATCGATCGCCGTCTTGAGCGCCATCCTGGGATTTACTAATTATTGCGCTGGGCTACCCGTTTTGTAAGCAGAAAGATAGTGAGCCAGCAGCTTCCTTGCGTCCGCCTCTGAGGGCAACCGATACTTCACCATGTACAGAAAAGGCTTGACCCGCGTTTCGTTTCTAGCCGCGGGCTCCCAGATGCTGAGCAAGACGCCATCTTCCAAAGCCGTAATGTTGTACTTCAGAACATGGGGAATTTCGCTTGATGTTAAGTGAGTATGGGTGATGGCGTGGGCGGGGCGACCGCCAGAAAATGGCTCTCTCAGATGTAGATGATTCATTCTGCTGATAATCAAGCCGCGTCAGCTGCAACCCAGAAATTTTCTTCCGGGACTACCCCATAGATACACTGAATCGCAGCCGATCGCTAGTGCCAGCCGCAGCCTAACCGCCCAGTGCAAAGATGCCCATAACCAGGATCGACAGCAGCAAACCTGGACTCAGCATCAGTACCAGCGTAATCAGTTCATGCATTTCCATAGGAAATAACCTTTCGATATCATCTCGATCGAGCCTTACCCTCCTATTGTGGCGTATTCTTCTGGCTGCGATTCTCCCTTGCAGAAGGATTTAAGCATTGCTGATTCAGGGCTGCATCGCAGAGAAACGGCTTCGCATCGCGAGATTCACTGAAACAAGATATGATCGGGCGGAAGATCCGGCGCATGATTCACCCGTCCAGCCAATTCGTTGAGTAATTTGATTTAACAATTCATATCGATCGCCTCCGACCTCCCATGCTGAAATCCTGGAGTGCTTTTGCCTCTAAACAGCCCCTGCATCGGCTCACGCCGTACTTGTTTCTGCTGCCTGCGCTGCTGTTGCTGGGGTTGACGGTGTTTTATCCGGCGCTGCAAGCTTTTTTCCTCAGCTTCACCCGCTACGAATACGACATCACAGAGCCTCCCGTCTGGATTGGTTTAGAAAACTTTCAGCGGCTCCTGGCTGACCCCACCTTCTGGAAAACGCTGGGAAACACTATCATTTATCTGATCGGAGTCGTGCCGATTCTGGTGATGCTGCCCCTCGTCCTGGCAATCCTGGTGAATCAGCCGCTTCGAGGAATTCGCTGGTTTCGGGCTGCCTACTACACGCCTGTTGTGATCTCGATGGTGGTTGCCGGAATTGCCTGGCGCTGGCTTTATGCCGAAAACGGTTTGCTCAATCAGCTTTTGCAGTGGCTTGATTTGTCAGACGGCATTCCCTGGCTCACCAGTCCTCGATTTGCCTTGTTCAGCGTCATGGTCGTCACCATCTGGAAAGGCTTGGGCTACTACATGGTGATCTACCTTGCAGGACTTCAGGGCATTCCAGGGGATTTGTACGAAGCAGCAGCGATCGACGGCTCAGACGGCTGGCGCAAACATTGGGATATCACCGTTCCCCTGATGCGTCCTTATCTGCTCCTGGTTGCGGTAATCTCCGCGATCTCTGCCACTAAGGTCTTTGAAGAAGTCTTCATCATGACCCAGGGCGGGCCGCGCAGCAGTTCCAAAACCCTGGTCTACTACGTCTACGAGAAAGCCTTTCAGGATCTGGAAATCAGCTATGCCTGTACGATCGGTTTAGCGATGTTCTTGCTGATTCTCACCCTGTCGATCGTCCGCCTTACCATCAGCCGCCAACCGACAACTGACCCGACGTTTTAAGAGATTGTCCCTTGCCGAAACAGCGTCTTGATGCCCTTCTCGTTGAACTGACTCTCTGTACTTCCCGTCAACAGGCACAGCGACTGATTCGGGCAGGGGAAGTGCTGGTGAATCAGCAGCGAGTCGATAAGCCAGGAACTGAAGTGGATACCGCTGCCCAGATTCAGGTGAAGCAAAAATCGCCCTACGTTTCACGGGGCGGCGAAAAGCTGGCAAAAGCGTTGGAGGTTTTTCAAATCTCGATCGCCGATCGCATTTGCTTAGACGGCGGCATTTCCACGGGCGGCTTCACTGACTGTCTGCTGCAGGCTGGCGCAAAACAGGTTTACGGCATCGATGTTGGCTATGGGCAAGTTGCCTGGAGTTTACGGCAAGACCCGCGCGTGATTCTGAAGGAACGCACCAACCTGCGCTACCTGAAACCAGAAGAATTATATGGAGACAATCACCCTTATCCTGATCTGGGCGTGATCGATGTCTCATTCATTTCGCTGACCAAAGTCCTACCCGCCTTCTGGAACCTGCTGCAGTCGCCGCGTGAAGCTGTTCTTTTGGTCAAACCCCAGTTTGAGGTCGGTAAAGAAAAAATCGGCAAAAAAGGCGTCGTGCGCGATTTGAAAGACCAGGCAGGAGCGATCGAGCAAGTCTTACAGTGTGCGGAGTCTGTGGGCTGGAAGTACCGTGGACTCACCTGGTCGCCACTGCTTGGACCCGCCGGAAACATGGAGTATCTGCTCTGGCTCAGCATGGAATCCCTAGAGGAAGGCGATCGCTCCCAAGGGAAAACTACGCTACAACATTTTGAGGAAGCAGCCTCACGACATCAATTCCTGCAAAATCTGACTCAAACTGCTTTTCAGCACCTCAATGTGACTAACGCTCCCTCAAAACACTAGCCAGCGCTTCCTCCAATTTTCTACCCACCCACTCACCCACCTACCTCGTATAAAACACCCGCGCATTCAGCCCAAAATCCCGAAAATAGCGCGTCCACCGATTTGCTGCACTCCGATCGACAAACGGACCGACCCGCACATGGGGACCTCTGGGCGAAGTCGAAGTTTGTACCATTTGCGCAATCCCAAAGCCGTCTCCCAGACGCATCACCTGATTGCCAATTGCTGCCAAGTTATCGGAGTTGCCTGGAATCACGACATAAAACGATCGTCCGCTTCTCGTTTCGCCCGGAGAGAGTTCAGGAGGAAGCGGAGATCCTGATGGAGCAGCAGACGGCGCAGGATTCCCAAACTGTTCTGGTGCAGACGGTTGACCAAACTCGACTTCACGCGGCACAGGCGTGACGGGCAGCAGATCAGGCGGAGGCAGCATCGGCGCATTCACCTGAGGCGGAGCCTGAGCAGCAGTTGGACTGGGAAAAGATGCGGGAGCTGACAGCGCAGGCGCAGTGACTTGAGGTGCAGGCATTCCCGCAGTGGGAACTCCGGGCGCAGCCATCCCACCTCCTGGAAGGGTGACAACCTGTGCCCCAACCCCACGTCCAGCCAAAGCCGCAACCTGCTGCTGTGCCCCGCCGACGTCACTAAAAACTCCTGCCTGAATCATGCGCCGCCCCTGATATTCCTGCACAAAGGCACGCGGCTCGATCGATCGCACCTGATCCAGCATCATTGCACTGTCGCCATTCACGATCACTGCATACTGCTGCGCGGCAGAAACGGTTGACTGGGGCATACCAGGCATCGTACCAGGCATGACAGGCGGCTGAAGATTCGGTTGAGCGGAGGGTAAAGAACCTTGTCCAAAAGAGGGGGGTGGCGGTGGCAGTCCATTCACGATCTGTTGTGCTAAAAGCAGACGATCGCCGGGTTCTATGGATTCTGCCAAAACCACCGAACTCGAACCAATTAAGCTGCTCAAGACTGCCACACCAATCCAGGGTATTGACGCTGCACTGCTCATAGACGGGTTTGCTCTAACTAGCACAAATTGGCTGCAAGTCTAGCACAATATCTAGAGTGCGAATCAACTTTTAAGCCTTTTTTACCGCTAGATCTTTAATCGCTGCCGATTTCTGCTAGGCGATCGCCACCGCACATGAACCCGAATCCAAATGCTAGTCTAGAAGCTGAAGAATTTTCTTGATGCTCAGGGTGGTTTTTCCCTATCCTGCTCGGTTCTTCTCTTTTCCGACTTTTTGTTGCGTTTCCACTCGCTGTATTTTTGACCATCCAGTCTTTTTGCTCGTTATTTTTGCCTCAAGTTCTCCCTGCTCAACATTCCAGGCTCATGAACAAAGTTGTCGTTGGTCTTTCCGGAGGGGTCGATAGTTCGGTTGCGGCTGCCACGCTTCATCGTCAGGGTTATGAAGTGGTTGGGGTAACGCTGTGGCTGATGAAAGGAAAGGGTCAATGCTGCTCCGAGGGCATGGTCGATGCAGCGCGACTGTGTGAAGAACTGAATATTCCCTATCATGTGGTGGACAGCCGGGAAGCTTTCGAGAAAAATATTGTGGATTACCTGGTCAGCAGCTATGGGGCAGGCATCACGCCGTTGCCCTGCTCTCAGTGCAATAAAGCCGTCAAGTTTGGTCCGATGCTGAATTACGCGCAAACCGAGCTGGGGATCGATCGCATCGCAACAGGTCACTATGCCCGCATCACTCAGTCCCCTGATGGGCACTATGAGCTGCGTCGTGCCGTTGATTTGAGCAAAGACCAATCCTACTTCTTATACGACCTGAGCCAGGACATTCTTGCTCATGTACTCTTTCCACTGGGCGACCAGCCAAAAACCGAAACCCGGCGGATGGCGGCAGAATTTGGGCTGCATACGGCTGAGAAGCCCGAAAGCCAGGATCTGTGTCTGATCGAAGCGCACGGATCAATGCGAACTTTTCTTGACAAATATCTGCCGCCGCAGAAGGGCGAAATTGTAGACGTTTCAGGTCGGGTGCTGGGCGAGCATGACGGGATTCATCACTACACGATTGGTCAGCGACGAGGCATTGGCGTTGCTCATTCAGAGCCGCTCTATGTGGTTGGAATTGATGCCGTAAAAAATCGCGTGGTGGTGGGCGATCGAACTCAGGCACAAAATACGGGCTGCACGGTACAGCGCGTGAATTGGGTGTCGATCGCAGAACCCGCGGCTCCAATTCGGGCAGAAGTGCAGATCCGGTATCGATCGGCTGCTTCGCCCTGTACGGTGATGCCGCTGGCAGATTCTCGCGCCAAAATTATCTTTGATGAGCCGCAGTTCAGCATCACGCCAGGGCAGGCAGCCGTCTGGTATCAGGGCGATTTGCTGTTGGGCGGCGGGATCATTGAACAAGAGGCTCCTGCCTCGTGACGAGTCGTAGCCGTAGGGTTGTAGCACGAGAGGAAACCGCAATGAACAAATCCGAAACAAGCTACCTGCTTTGGCTAGCTTGCCTGTTTGGCATTTCTGGGCTGCACCGTTTCTACAATCGAAAGCCTGTGACGGGTGCAATCTGGCTTTTCACCTGGGGGCTATTTGGAATTGGGCAATTCATTGATCTGTTTCTAATTCCAGATATGGTCGAAACGCACAATATGAAGGCTAAAAATCGGTGGCTCTCAGAGCTGCTCACTGTAAATGCTGGAATGGTTCAGCCCGTAGCCGAAACGGTAGTGCGACAGGCAAACCCGAAATCAACTCCACGAGAGATTCGTCTGAAGCTGTTAAATGCGGCAGATGCAAGAGGAGGCAGACTATCCGTTACACAAGGAGTACTGGATACGGGGCTTGATTTCGATGAAGTGGAAGCGGCTTTGCGAGAGATGGTGAAATCGGGCTATGTGGGGGTCGAAAACCATCCTGCAACTGGCGTTGTGCTCTATCACTTCTTGGAGCTGTAATTGCTTCTGCAATTGATTGTTTCTATCTCTTTTCTATCAATTCATCAGTTAATCCAGCTAAGCAAGTTAGTCAAGATGCTGCGGAAGAACCTGTTAGCTTGTTAATCACAGTTGACAGAAGGATAAAGATGAATAGATGAAGCGATCGGCTCAAGCTAGTTTTCTAGATAAATTCTGCAAGCCCTAGTAGCAGCGGACCGGATCGCAAGGAGGATTCTTTGCCTGTAAATCGAGCAAGTTTGCGGTTTGCTCATGAAACGGATTTACATTCTGATTTATTGCTTCAACAATCTGTTTGGATTCAGCAACAGATGATACAGCGGAACCCAGTAGAACAATGACACTCAAAACAAAACTCATAATTTAGGCAGACGCAACGTTTGATAGTTAGCATAATGACTTTTGATTGTGGATTGCTCAATCAGAACATCTGCCTAAAGTTGTATTCGCGCCTGCCCTATTATCCGTAATCCTACAGAGAATGACAAATCGATCGCATGGATAGGGGAGCGAGGCGATCGAGCACTTGTTTGAGAACCAGAGCAGTCCAATCGATGTCTTCTTCGGTGGTCAACCGTCCAAGTGTCAGGCGAATGCCCGATTTTGCAGCGCGATCGTCGAGTCCCATTGCAGACAGAACCGGACTCGGAACCAGCTTGCCGCTATGACAGGCTGACCCCGCGCTGATTGCAATGCCAGCCAGATTCATTTGCCGTACCAGCGTTTTGCCGCTCAGCCGCTCACCGTCCCCTGCCCGCCAATAAAAACTCACATGATGAGGCAGACGATGCAGTCGATCGCCTGTTGGAATTAAGTCTGCCACCTCCGAGAGCTGGTCAAATAACCGATCGCGGAGCCGGATCAAGCGCAACGATTCGGTCAGTTGTTCTGCGGCAGCCAGCTCTGCGGCTAACCCAAAGCCTGCCAGCAGCGGCACGGGCTGAGTTCCCGATCGCAGTCGAAACTCCTGCCCTCCCCCTGCCAGCAGCGGCACGAGGTCAACTCCGGGACGAATGTAGAGTGCGCCTGCTCCCTGAGGACCATACAGCTTGTGGCTCGACACTGAAAGCAAGTCGATCGGCAACTGAGCGACCTGAATCGGCAATCTTCCAGCCGCTTGAACTGCGTCGGTATGAAAAATCGCGCCATGAGAGCGAACGATTTCTCCTAACGCTTCGATTGGCTGAACTGTGCCAACTTCACTTTGCCCATAGATGATCGACACTAAAACCGTATTCGGCTGCAGAGCGGTTTGCAAATCTGCGGGATTTACCCGTCCCTGACTATCTACGGGCAAGCGAGTGACCTGCCAACCCTGCTGTTCAAGCCAGCGTGCAGGTTCCGAAATGGCAGAATGCTCGACGCTGGAAATAATCAGGTGTTGCGGTTGCCAATAGCGGCGCGCTACGCCCAAAATGGCGAAATTATTGGATTCTGTGCCGCCAGAAGTAAAGACGATCGACTCTGGAGACGCTCCTAAGAGTGCTGCGACCTGCATTCTGGCTTGCTCTAAGACAACTGCCGATCGCTGCCCCCACTGGTGCAGGCTGGAAGGATTACCCCACTGCTGCTGCATCACCTCCTGCATCAGCTCGATTACCTCTGAGCGAGGCGGAGTTGTTGCGCTGTAGTCAAGATAAATTTGCATGATCGTTGGGGGCACTCAGACTTCTGAATAGGACAAACAATCTTACTCATCCTTATTTTCAGGATAGACTGCCAATCCTCCTCGAACACCGTATATCGTTAAATTGTTTGAAATGTGCGTTTGATAATATGTGTTTGAAATTCTCTGTCAGGTTACGCTGCCTAATTTTCTGCGGATAAAGCTTGCTTTGGGATATCCGGCTTCGCAGTTTCGGGACGGGTTTGGGTCGTGATCTCCGTTGTGGTGTGAGAGACATCCTGACCAGAATGGCTGAGTCGCGCCAGCATGGGATTATGGCTTAGTTCATCCAGTGCCGATTCGTTCAAACGGATTTGCAGGTTGGGGCCCGATCGTGCCAATCGAATCACTGCGCCATCCATCACTGGACCCTGGGAAACCCGCTTGCCTTCAAAATAAGTGCCGTTTGTGCCCAGGTTGATCATTTCCCACCCTGCTCCAACCCGGTGTAGCTCTACGTGATGACGAGAAACAACGGCACTGTATAAAACAACCTGGTTGTCGTTAGAGCGACCAATGCGGATCACAGATTCTGAGTCTGAAAACGTCCAGACCTGCACCGGAATCTGCTTGACGGGATGGAGAAGGGACAGAATGATCACACAACTCTCTTGAGGAAAGTGAAAGCACTTAAAAGAAAAATAATAGCAAATTCAAAATTAAGGTTCCATCTTTAAAGTGAGACGAAGCGGAAGCAGGAAAGAGAGATGAATCCATTAATACTTTCACCTTTCCCTTTTCTAGGAAACTTGAAACAGAAAAGAAATTTTATCTCCTTTGCCCAGCGCAACGCGATCGCCCGATCGCAGACGGTGACGGTTTCCTGGGGGCAGCGGCGTGTTGTTGATATAGGTTCCGTTAGAGCTGCCAACGTCCTCAATGTAGTAGAGGTCGCCTTCGACGCGAATATCTGCATGAACTCTGGAGACAATTTCAGAATTGGGAAACCCTGAAACATCAATATCAGGCGGGATACGATCGTTCGGCTTGCCGATGTGAATGACTGCAAGATTAGCGGGAAGCTCGATCGCGGTATTGGTCTGAACGTGCAGCAAGCGAGCGGTTTGAGTTTGAAGTTGAGTTTTAGAGCTGATCTCTGCAGGGGTTGGCACGGATGCAGGCGGAGAGGATACGGGCGGGGATGCGATCGGCTCAGGTACAGGCGTAGCCTCAGGCGGCGGAACATCCGGAGTGCCAGAGTGAGATTGGGCTGGCTGAGATTCTGGGGCAGAGGAAACTGGAGACACCAGCGGATCTAGAGATACCAGAGGGTCAGGTACGGATAGATCAGGAATTTCCAGATCGGGCGAAATGGTAGGCGGCATTGCGCTGGCGTGGACTTGTACTGAACCTGCTTCAAGGCTGGAGCCACACTGACCACAGAAGCTTGCATCTGTTTGTACAGACGCACCACAGTGAGGACAGGTCGTCATTGCAGGGAGGGGTGTATAGCACGCTTCGCACTGAATTGCGGCATCTGGATTCTGGTGGTTGCAGTTAGGACAAACAATCATGCCCCGTCTCCCGGTGGTGACACTGACTCTATCTTATTTGCTTTGTGTCTTTATTACCCTACGCACTTTTTTCAGGACGGCGGCAAGTTCGCCCCGGCTGCCTGATCGAGCAACCACCAGAGTTCACCATACTCCGGATGAATTAAGCTTGCTGGATAAATTGAAGTGTCGGGGTCGGGCGCAAAAATTTGGGCAAGCGCAGCCTGCTTATTCTCGCCTGCAACAATAAACAGAATGTTTCTCGATTCGTTGATTATCGGAACGGTCATCGTAATGCGAGGCTGCCCGTCTTTGTTGCCAACTGTAACCAGGCGATCGCAAACTTGCAGTGCATCAGTGTGGGGGAACAGAGAAGCCGTGTGTCCATCGTCACCCATGCCCAGCAGCATGACGTCAATGTGGGGAATTTCGCTGCGGTTGAGGTTAAAAAACTCACGCAATTCGCGATCGTATCGGGCAGCCGCAGTTGCCGGATCGGTTTCATCTGTTGGAATGGGGTGAATATTAGCAGCCGGAATCGGAACTTGGTCCAGCCATGCCTGGCGCGCCATGCGAGCATTGCTGTCGGGATGGTCGTGGGGCACATATCGCTCATCGCCCCAAAAGATCTGAAGTTTCTCCCAGGGTAAATCCTGTTGAGCAAGGGCTGCATAGAGCGGTTTTGGCGTGCTGCCTCCCGAAAGCGCTATTGTTGCGACATCCCGTTCTGTGATCGCCTGTTTTAGCTTCTCCAATACCAGTTCGAGCGATCGTTGAATCAATCTGTTCGAGTCTGACAAAACTTCAATTTGCTTACTCACATCCTCCTCCTCAACACCCAATTGCGATCGTTCTAGCCATCTAGCCCGCTTGCCGAATGTTTCCAGCGGCTCGATCGGGCTATCCAGCCTTGTTACCCAATACTTGCTACCCAATAGTGTAGGCAAGTTTTTGAAACAGGAAAGAGAATGTGCAAAATTCTTTCGGCTTCAACTCTGGCTGCAACAGCAGCTTCAAAAGCAGTTTTCCTGTAAACTGATGCGTTCTTTAGACGACAGGGAAAGCTACACTGGAGAGTCGCAGTGGTTTGTCCGCTTTTGCATCCTGGATGCTTTGCCGTCCCCTAAAGGGACAATCGCTTGGCAGTTGTTTTGACTTCCTTATAGGCGGACACTCTGAACAGTATCGGTTCATTGAAATTCATGATCATTGAAATTCATGAATTGATGTATCTCGATGGATTGATCGCTGCGGTGCTGGTGGTGCTCAGGGCGGTTGCCTTGATGCCTCTTGCCCTTCAGAATGAAAGTCCGTTGCCGTCAAGAATTACCGAACCATGACTTTGAAACAAGCTCCAACTCAACGCCCTTACTCGGTTCTGGTGTCTCGTGCCCTCAAGATTGTCGGCATTGTTGTCACCCTGGCTGCTCTGCTCGATATCCTGATCCTGCCGATTCCTTACCAGTTGGGCGATCGCCAGTGGCAAATCAATTTTGCGGCTCAAGTGGTCGATCGTGGCGTTGTGCCTCTGGTTGGCATTGCCCTCTTCCTGGCAGGCTTTTGGGTCGATAGCGTTTCTGGTGCGCTGACAGAGCGAAAGCGGCTCTGGCAAGATCCTCGCTTTTGGGCTTGCGTGCTGTCCAGCCTTCTGGGTTTGCTGTTTGTGCTGCTATTTCCGCTGCATCTGAATAATGTGCGGTTAGGTAACACCGAAGTGATTGGACAGATTGACCAGCAGGCAACTCAGGCGCAGAGCGAGCTGGATACTCGCCTTCAGGCAGAAGTGCAGTCGCAGCGACAGCAGATTCAGCAGCTTTTGGGCGCAACAGACGAGCAGATTCAGCAGCTTGTGAGTGCCGGACAACTGAGCCAGGAGCAGGCAAACCTGATCAGACAGTTCAAATCGAATCCCGAATCGCTCGACCCGTTTTTGCAGCAGCGCGAAGAAGAACTGAGAAATCAGCTTCAAACTCAGCTTGGCGTTCGCAAAGACGAGCAGCAAGCCACGATTAAAACAGAGGCACTGAAGTCAGGTTTGCGGGTTGGCATCAGCAGCCTCTTGCTGGCGATCGGCTTTAGTGCAGTAGGCTGGCTGGGGCTAAGACACCTGGCACAGCGGTAGGAGACTGCGCAACTGGACAACTGCTCTGACGCTCAAATGGCATCTCACCCTTAACGGCAATGTTCTCGATTTATATCCTGACGTTTAACGAAGAGATTGATATTGCTGCCTGCATCGAATCAGCCCTGCTCTCAGATGATGTGGTCGTGATTGATTCCTGCAGTACCGATCGCACCGTGGAAATTGCCAGCCAATATCCTGTCAGAGTGATTCAGCATCCGTTTGAAAGCCACGGCAAACAGCGCACCTGGATGCTGGAGTCTGTGCCGCCCAAGCACGATTGGGTTTACATTTTAGAAGCCGATGAGCGCATGACCCCAGCGCTGTTTCAGGAATGCCTGACTGCGATTGAGGACGATCGCTATGTTGGGTATTACGCGGCTGAACGGGTGATGTTTATGGGTCAGTGGATTCGCCGCAGCACCCAATATCCCCGCTATCAGCTACGACTCTTGCGGCACGGCAAAGTCTGGTTCAGCGATTACGGGCACACCGAGCGAGAAGTCTGCGAAGGGGCGACAGGCTTTTTGCAGGAAACCTACCCGCACTACACCTGCAGTAAAGGCTTGAGCCGCTGGATCGAAAAGCACAACCGCTACTCGACTGATGAGGCGATCGAAACGCTGCATCAGCTTGAGCAAGGCAGCGTCAACTGGCGGGAGTTGTTTTTAGGAAAAACCGAAGTCGATCGGCGGCGTGCCCTCAAAGATCTGTCGCTGCGGTTGCCGTTTCGTCCGTTGATTCGATTTTTTTATATGTATCTGCTGCTGGGTGGCTGGCGGGATGGCAGTGCGGGCTTTGCCTGGTGTACACTTCAAGCATTTTATGAGTATTTGATTGTCCTGAAGGCTTGGGAGATGTGCCGTGCTGCGCCCACCACCCTTGACTTAACCGTGCCTCAAAATAATGTGACTTAAAATACAGCCAAAGAGAAAATTTATTTGTAGTAGCGTGGCACCAGTTCCGATAGAATCAGGTCACGCCGAAATTTTGCTCTGGGTAGGAGGATCTGGCGATCGCGCTAGAGGCTGGTAATGTAGCTGTTCATTCCTATGGACTGCTGTACTAGCTGCCTTTCAAGGGGTTTTCAAGCTCAGGTGAACTTGAAACAATTGTTTACAAATATTACAACTATAGTAGTAAATGCTGGCGACAGTAGTTTGAGCCTCGCAGGGGCTGAATCCAGAGGAACTGAATCCACAGGAACTAAATACATAGGATTTGAGAAGCAAAAAACTCAAAGGCTAGGATTGAACTGAGTCCAGTGTTGCGATCGATTGCGGTGGTTTACCCTCCACAGGTATTGAAAGGAGCGAAAGTTGTCTGTACTCCAACGGTTGAAGCAAGACTTCAAAAATGACCTGATTGCTGGACTGCTAGTGGTCATTCCGCTGGCAACCACCATCTGGTTAACCTACACCATCGCAACCTGGGTCATCGACTTTCTCACGCGAATTCCCAAGCAGCTCGATCCCTTCAACGGTCTGAATCCGCTCCTGGGTGATCTGCTGAATCTGGCGATCGGGCTAACGGTGCCGCTGGCATTCATTCTGCTGATCGGGTTGATGGCGCGTAACATTGCCGGACGCTGGCTGCTCGATTTTGGGGAACGGTTTTTGCAGGCGATTCCTCTGGCAGGCTCGGTCTACAAAACGCTGAAGCAGCTCCTGGAAACGCTGTTGCGAGACACCAACAACAAATTCCGCCGCGTTGTGCTGGTGGAGTATCCGCGCAAAGGAATATGGGCGATCGCCTTTGTCACCGGGGTGATGAGTCCTCAAATTCAAACCCATTTGCCGGAGGCGATGCTGAGTGTTTTTATTCCCACCACGCCAAATCCAACGACGGGATGGTATGCAGTTGTCCCGGAAAACGAAGTCGTCAACCTGTCGCTGTCGATCGAGGATGCGTTCAAAATCGTCGTGTCGGGCGGAATTGTTAGCCCTGGATCGAGCAATCCGCCTGTGCTGATCAGCGACGATCGGCAGCCATCGCCCCTCGGAGCTTCCCCTTCAGACAAGCAGCTTCAGCCTGTTCCGGCAATTCCAAGCGAAGATGCTTAGCCGCGTGAACTGAATCAAGAGCCTTGCTGGTGGAGTTGAACTGCCTCCCCCGCTTAAGTTGTGCGATCGATTTCTGAGCAAGCGGCACAGAACGGGTTGCTTATCCGTCATGATTGCAATACGATCCAGGCATTGTGTGAGGGAAAACTGCCCATGCGGATTCTGCTTGTTTACCCGAAGTTTCCGAAAACCTTCTGGTCTTACGAAAAAATTCTGGAACTGGTGAATCGCAAGGTGCTGCTGCCGCCTCTTGGCTTGGTTACAGTCGCAGCAATTTTGCCCCAAATCTGGGAGTTTAAGCTGGTCGATCGCAATATTCGATCGGTAACCGAAGAAGAGTGGGCTTGGGCAGATGTCGTCATCCTGTCCGCAATGATTGTGCAGAAAGAGGATTTGCTCGATCAGATTCGGGAAGCCAAACGCCGGGGCAAGCGCGTTGCTGTGGGTGGGCCTTTCCCAACTTCTGTTCCTGAAGAACCGCAGGCAGCCGGAGCCGATTATCTGATCCTGGACGAAGGCGAAATTACGCTGCCGCTGTTTATTGAGGCGATCGAGCGGGGAGAGCAGCAGGGCGTTTTTCGATCGAATGGCGAAAAGCCCGATGTGACAGAAACTCCCGTTCCCCGGTTCGATCTGCTGGAGTTTGATGCCTATGACTCAATGTCCATTCAGTTTTCGCGGGGCTGTCCCTTTCAGTGTGAGTTCTGCGACATTATTGTGCTGTATGGACGCAAGCCCCGCACTAAAACCCCGGAGCAGTTGCTGAAGGAACTGGACTCCCTTTATGAACTGGGCTGGCGACGCAGCGTGTTCATGGTAGACGACAACTTTATCGGCAACAAGCGCAACGTCAAACTGCTGCTAAAGGAACTCAAGGTTTGGCAGAAAGAGCACGGCTACCCCTTCCGCTTTAACACGGAGGCATCGGTCGATCTGGCGCAGGACGAGGAGTTAATGGATCTGATGGTGGACTGCTTCTTTGATGCGGTTTTTGTGGGCATCGAAACGCCGGACGAAGAGAGCCTGTCGCTCACGAAAAAGTTTCAAAATACCCGCAGCTCGCTGGCAGAGTCGATCGAAAAAATCACCAGAGCCGGACTGCGCGTGATGGCAGGCTTTATTATCGGCTTCGACGGCGAAGCAAAGGGAGCAGGCGATCGCATTGTGCGATTTGTGGAGCAGACCACGATTCCCACAACAACATTTGCGATGCTGCAGGCTTTGCCCAACACCGCACTGTGGCATCGCCTGGAAAAAGAAGGGCGGCTGCGCTCTGGCAAAGATGGCAACATCAACCAGACTACGCTGATGAACTTCATTCCCACCCGTCCGCTTGAGGACATTGCGCGGGAATATGTGGATGCCTTCTGGCGAATCTACGAGCCGAAAACCTACCTCGATCGCGTCTATCGTCATTTCTTGATGCTGGGTGCGCCAAAGTGCAAGCCGCCTGCGAAATTGCCGAGCTGGATTGACCTCCGGGCACTGGCGACCGTCTGCTGGCGACAGGGCGTGAAGCGATCGACCCGCTGGGCTTTCTGGCATCACCTGTTTGGCATTTTGCGCCACAATCCGGGCGTGTTTGAGCATTACCTTGCCGTCTGTGCCCACAACGAGCACTTCCTGGAATATCGCCAGATCGTGAAAGACGAAATCGAGGCGCAGCTTCAGGAGTTTTTTGCGGAAGAAGCCAGAATTCAGGCAAGAGAATCAGTCGAAGCAAAGGCACTGGCACAGCCTGCCTGACCCTTGCGGCGCAGATTTGGCAAATTCTGAAGAAAAACCGAAATCGGAGTCTTGCCTCTGCCTGCGTGATAAGCTCATCGAAAAACTTCAATCGTTCAGTCCCCAATCATTGAGGTGTGCCGCCTAATGCGTGTGCTGCTGCTCTATCCCTTGTTTCCCAAAAGTTTCTGGTCTTTTGAAAAAGCCCTGGAACTGGTCGATCGCAAAGCACTCATGCCTCCGCTGGGGCTGGCAACGGTGGCGGCGATTTTGCCCCAATCCTGGGAGTTTAAGCTGGTCGATCGCAATATTCGATCGGTGACAGAAGCCGAATGGGACTGGGCAGATCTGGTTATTCTATCTGCCATGATTGTGCAGAAAGAAGACTTTTTGGCACAGATTCAGGAGGCGAAGCGGCGCGGCAAACGAGTTGCAGTTGGCGGACCCTATGCCACTGCCTTGCCCCAGGAAGCCGCTGCAGCCGATTATCTGATCCTGGACGAAGGCGAAATTACGCTGCCGCTGTTTATTGAGGCGATCGAGCGGGGAGAACAGCAGGGCGTTTTTCGATCGAATGGTGAAAAGCCTGATGTGACAGAAACTCCTGTTCCCCGGTTCGACTTGCTGGATTTTTCTGCTTACGATAATATGTCGGTTCAGTTTTCGCGGGGCTGTCCGTTCC
>Ga0224723_1000405_pt1 | contig 29952 bp, 27 predicted proteins | sample Balambano_FR2_Me_FD_161647 | JGI IMG/M metagenome (GOLD analysis project Ga0224723, IMG submission 161647) | Freshwater sediment microbial communities from Lake Towuti, South Sulawesi, Indonesia - Balambano_FR2_MetaG | ecosystem: Environmental > Aquatic > Freshwater > Lake > Sediment | place... | reverse complement strand
TCCCCTCTGGATGAAAGTGTTTCATCACCCACGCTTCGCTCATCTCGTCGTCTAGTAGGTCTATGATTGGAAAGTCCATGCCCTTTACTTTACCCTATCTGCACTCCTTTTACCCATGAGCCAAAAAGAAAATATCAGGAATAATAACGCCTGGCTGTAATAATATATTGAGAAATAAACTTCTTTCAAATGAACCAGAGTCTAGAAGTGATTCCAATTGTCTGTCTGCGGCAGAGAAATATACGTAACTCAACATAATGCCAAACCTTTCGGTCTAAGCCATCAAAAACTAGTATACCATAAAACATCAAGTGTGATTCAAAGTAGAAGTCAAAACAAATAACATCAATTTGATAAATGTTGACCCAAAACAATCAAGTTAGGAAAAGCAAAAACAACGATGCCCCCCATGATACAAACCAACGATGATCTGATTACCCAGATGGAGATCAAACTCAGTCATCTGGCGATGCGCTGGCGTAACCACAAAGAAAAGCCGGAAGCCGACGAAATCGTGCGGCAATATCAAGCGATCTTGCGTTGCATGATCGAGCTTGGGTATCGCGCAGAATTGTACATTGACTCTGAGCTACCCGACCGCCTGATGCCTAAAGAATATCTCGATTTGTTTATGTGAGAAAATCCTGTAAGTTACCGTACCCGGCGCTCCCAACCTGTGCGGAAAATCTCAGGCAGCTTTGCCGGGTCCAGTTCCGGCGCTTCCAACACCCAGCTGACCACGCTGGCGAAGCGTTCGTATTCCAGCATCGGGAAATGCCCGACGTTCGGCAGCGGCGCAGGCATCAACAGATTGGTCTTTTCCTGCGTTACATGCCGCGCCACATCGCCATTCGGCGCTTCGATCAGGCGGTCGTTCGCGCCGTGCAGCACCAGCGTCGGCATTTGCAGCAGCCAGAGTGTATCCAGCAGTTGTCCGGCATCGAACACGTTTGCCGTCGTCGTCAGCACGCGCGTATCCGTCTTGGCAGCATCCACCGCCAGCTTGTCATAGTTCGGCTCGCCGCGCTTGAAGCAGCGCCCCAACAGCGTTTCCAGCGAGTTATCGGCAAACAGCGGCTTCAACGGATTGACGGGCTTGGCATCATAACGCCGGAGTGTGACCGTCGTCTCGCTCTTGACGATCTCCGCGGGAATGCGCGCGTTCTGGCGCATCTGCTGAAGCATCAATGTGCTGCGGTTCATAATTGTTGGCGCGTCGGACATATAGCCATCGCCGGATGGGGACGGCTGCGGGCGGTTGACGACTTCCACGACTTTGCGCAGCACAGGCGAACGCGCTTGCAGGTCTCCCGTGTCGAACAGCGGCGCGTTCACCAGCAGCAGGCGTGGCACACGCTCCGGGTAACGCCAGGCGAACTCTGCCGCCAGTTGCGCACCCAACCCATGCCCAACCAGCGCGACTTTTGGCATCCCCAGTTCCTGCGTGAAGGCGTCCAGCATCCGCAATTGGTGTTCTATCGAATACTTCTGCGGGTTCTTGCTCGACTCGCCAAAGCCGAACAGGGTGGGCGCATAAACGCGGAACTTTGATTGCAACTGCTGCATCGTCGGTACCCAGTAGCGCCAGGAGCCGATCCAGCCATGTAGCAGCACCACCGGGCGTCCGCGTCCCAATACCTCGTATTGCACCAGGTCGCCGTCAATCGTCGTCGCACTCATGCTATGCCTTGTTCTGCAGAATTTCGCCCACCCGCTGGATCAAATCCTGTGGCGCGAATGGCTTCAGAATATAGGCGATTGCGCCTGCGGACAAGCCTTCGTCAATCTCGTCGTCCTGCCCTTTGGCGGACAGAAAGACGACCGGGATCGCTTTCAGCGCGTCAATCTGCTTGATCTGGCGACACGCTTCGTAACCCGTCAGCTTGGGCATCCGCACGTCCATCATGATCAGGTCAGGCTTGATTCTCTGTGCTGCGTCCACCGCCTCCGCACCGTTCGGCACGGTCGTCACGTTATGTCCTGCAAACGAGAGCGTTAACTGGATCAGTTCGCGAATGTCACGTTCGTCTTCTGCAACCAGAATGTTCGCCATGTTACGCTTCTACCACCTTTTCTGTTGTTGCGACTGCTGCCCCGTTCGTTGACGATTGCAAGACCGGGAGTTCGATAAAGAAGGTTGTCCCTTTGTTGAGTTTCGATTCAAACCAGATCTGCCCGTGATGCATTTCGGCATACTGGCGCGCAATCGGCAGCCCTAGCCCTGTGCCAGAGACCGCCAGTTCCAGCGCGTGCGGTTCGTAACGCTCAAAGCGATCCCACACCCGCTCGCGGAACTCTTCGGGGATACCGACACCGCTGTCAGCAATCGAGATTAGCACATGCTGCTGATCCGGCTGTTTCGCCACCGCGATCTTGATCTTACCATTGGCGCGTGTGTAATTGAACGCGTTATCGACAATGTTGGTGACGATTTGTGCGACTTTCGCGCGGTCTGCTTCGATCAGCGGCACATCCGGCGCAACCCGCTGTTCGACCGCGATCTGCTTGGCGGCATGTTCCGGCGTCTGCGCCAGCGACTCAACTACCTGCTCGATGACATCGCCTAACGCGACGGTTTCCAGATTGAGCGTTTCTTTGCCGGAGTCAAGCTGTGCGATCAGCAGCAGGTCGTTGACCAGCGTCGCCATCTTGTCGGTGTTTTCGCGGATCTTGCCGACCGAACGCGATTGCAGTTCGTCCATTGATTTTACGCCCGCCATCGCCATCATGTCGGCATAGCCTTTGATGACCGTCAGCGGCGTGCGCAGTTCGTGCGACACGTTGGCAATAAATTCGCTCTTGCGCCGATCCAGTTCGATTTCGCGCGTGATGTCGCGGAAGACCGCCACCGTGCCAAGCGTTTGTTCCGGCGTGATCACGGGCGAAAGCTGGACATCGATCACTTTCTCGCCAAACTGCACCGTCGAAACCGACAGTCGCCCGTTGCGGCGTTTCGCTTCGGATACCCAGCCGATGAGCAGTGCCGCCCAGTTGGTCTGCGGGTCGGCGTGGCGCGATGCCAGTTCCTTCAGCAGTTGATCGGTCGCGCGCTGGCGCGGGGTATCGAGGATTTCGACAGCTGCGTCGTTCATCAGCAGCACTTTGCCGTCTGAGTCGACCACAACCACGCCGTCGGCGATACTTTCGAGAATGGCGTTGCTCTTGCCGCGCTCCTCTTGAGCCACCCGCAGTGACGTGCTTAACTGCTCGTTGCTTTCCTTGATCTTCGAGTAGAGTTCTGCATCCTTGAGCGCAGAAGCAATCTGATTGGTGGCAGCAGTGACCAGTTTCATCTGCGCCTCGCTGAAGCGACCCGGTTCACGGCTGAGGAAGACCACCACGCCTTTCACTTCGTTCTGCGTTTCCAGCAATGCGCCCACCGCGCTACGCCATGATTTTGCGCCGGGCAGGTTTTCGTTCCAGTAGGGCGCGCGGTGCAAGTCTTCTACCACTAGCGCGTTATCCTGTTGCAGCAGCCATTCACCGAGCATATCCGCCGGGTGCGTCGCAAGGGCGGACGGCACAACAGGCGCGACGGCGCTGGCATAGGCAAACAGGCGCGCTTCTGACGGATGCCGAAGCAGCAGCACACCCTCGTCAGCGGCAATCGTGTCTGTGACGAGTGTCAGCGCGCGGTTGAGCGCAGGTTCGATGTCGAGCGTGCTGACCAGTTCCGACGTGATGCGGTAGAGCGCGTCGAGGCGGTCGCGTTCCTGTTGCAATTCTATCGTGCGCGCCTGCACGCGCTCGTTGATCTCCTGGAAAAGCTGCGCGTTCTGGATCGTTGCACCTAGCTGCGTGCCGATGGTCGTGAGAATACGCTGGTCATTCAAACCAAACGGACGCGCCTGCTGTTCGTCGCGCACCGCCAGCACCCCCACGACCTGATCGCCTGCGATGAGCGGCACGCCGAGATAGCGTTTGGCGTCGCCTTCGCCATTGATGATCCCCAGATTGCTGCGGACTTCGGCAATCGTCGGGTGTTCACCACCAAGCGGTAGCGGGCGGCGATTGCGAATGACGAACGAGACTTCGTCTTTGCCCATCGTCCGGTCAGGAATGCTGAACTCCGCGCCTTTATGCACCGCCAGCGGGAAGGTGATCACCTGTGTCTTTGGCTCATAGAGCGCGATATACACATCTTCCGCATCCGTCAGCAACGGCACCTGGTCGCGAACGATGCGCATCATGACGTTGATGTCCATCGTCGCTGAAATCGCGCGGCTGAGATCGTTAATGACCAGCGATTGCGCGACCTGGTTCGCGGTTTCGGTAGACAGGCGGGCGTTTTCAATCGAAATCGCTGCCTGTGCGCCGAGTGCCTGCGCCATGCGCGCTTCGCGATGGGTGAAGAAGCGGTGTGGCGCGAGCGAGTCCACCTGCAACAGCCCGATGCCTTCGTCGCGTGCCTTCAGCGGCACGAGGATGCGGGTAATCGCACTGCGTGAGCGCATCTCTTCCAGTTCGCGGGTATCTTTGGCATCGCCATCCACGCGCAGCATCATCACCGACAGCGAGTGTATCGCCTGGCGCTTAGTGGCGTACTGGCGCAGGTCATAGGTGGTTTCTGGCTCAATCAATGCTTCGCGCTCGCCGGAGCGGTTGAAGTCGACCATGACTTCCAGCTCTTCCTCGACGTTGTCGTAGAGCATGAGCAGGCAGTCATCCATATCGAGCGCCTGCACCGTCAGGCGCACCACGCTTTGCAGCACTTCTTCCAGGTCGAGCGTGAACGAGGTCGCCTGTGCCGCTTCCAGCAGCGTTTCCAGTTCGCGCGTACGCACCATCGTCTGTTCGAGCAGGTTGGCGTTCAGTACCGCAATCGATGCCTGGTTGGCGACGATCAGCGCCAGTTCAATCTTGGTCGAGTTGATGCTGCGCGGCGCGCCATAGCATTCGATCTCGAACAAGCCGCCCGGCATCCCGCCGACGAGCAGAGGAATCAGTACGTAGCTGCTGAAGCCGCGTTCTGCCGACTCTGCATACAATGCGTGATCCTGCGGCAACAGGTTGACATCTTCGATGATGAGCGGCTGAGCGCTGCTGAAAGCGTGGCGCAGCGTGGCGGCGGTCTGTACATTCACGATCTGCTGTGGTGCTTCTTCGCCGCGCGGGAATTCGACGACCGCGCGTGCCAGTCCCAGTTCGCGCTCGAACAGGTACGCCCGCCCGCGATCTCCACCGAGCAGGCTGGCGATTTCTCGCAGCGAGATTTCGAGGATGTTCTCGTTATCAAGCGATTGTGCCAGCGCCATCGACACGCGGTTGATCAGGCTCAGGCGCTCCATCTGCGAATTGGTCTCGTCAAAGAGCGCGGCGTTTTGCAGCGCGACTGCAACCTGGTTGGCGAACGCCAGCCCCGCCTGTTCCGACTGTTGGTCGTAGAACTTCGGCTCCGTCTTGGCAAGCACGATCAGCCCTGCGACTTCGCTCTGCTGCATCATCGGCACTGCCAGCCAGCTTTGTCCGTGCAAGCCGCCTGGCAGTTCGAGACGCGAGTCCGCCACAGCGCGGCGTTCATTGATGACGATCTGCAACGCAGGTTCGTCGGCAATCAGGATCGACGCATCATCATTCAAATAATCCGCGCCGCGCGCGGCTTCGAGCCGGAACCTGTCTTCTTCAAGCCGCCACAGCGTCATTGAGTCGTAGGGCATCACGCGCTGCATGGCGTCGAACATGGTGCGCAGCACCGTCTCACGTTCCAGCGATGCCGACAGCTTGCTCGATGCTTCCGTCAGGGCGCTCAACTGGCGTTCGCGCGCCTTCAGGCTTTGTTCCAGTTCGTAGCGTTCCGTGATGTCATCGACCAGCAGCACCACGCCGCGCACAGCGTCGGATGCCAGCAGCGGGTACAGATAGAGGTTCTGGATGCGCGTCACGCCGTTTTCGGTGATGCGCTGTTCCATCAATTCCGCGGGCTGCGCTTCCTGTAACACGGCGCGCACCGGCTCTGCCAGAACCGACTTCAATACCGGGCGGTAGCTGAACAAATCCTGGCGGACGGCGCGTTCGTTCCAGCCATAGGTGCGCTTCATATAGTCGTTGACCGTGCGCACCAGACCGGAGCTATCCAGCACGACGATGCCCTGCTGGATCGACTCGACAACCGACTCGTTGAACAGTTGCAGGTTGATCGCCTGATTGAACAGGCGCGCGTTTTGCAGCACAATCGCCGCGAGGTTGACGATACGGCGCACCAGCGGGCGCATCTCGGTATAGGCATCAAGGCGCTCATCGTCACTGCCCAGATGCAGTGCGCCCAGGCACAGACCGCCCGCCAGCAGCGGCACGATCATCGTCACGCGCTCGCCTTCGGCACGCCAGGCACGCACATCGTCAAAGACCGCGCCTTCCGAGTCAGTGGCACTATACAGCACATCTTTCATTGTCTCGAAGACGCGCCCCAACGCTGTTCGCGCCAGATTGGGGCGGCGCTCGCTCATGATCATCAGGTCTTTGTCTGTTTCAGCAATGACGCGCACAACCTGGAAAACCGAGTTGTCGGGATCATGCAGTGTGAACGTCATGCGGCGGAAGCCGACCAGCTTGAGCAGCCCATCCGCCACCGCCTGTACGATCTCGGTCGTGTCGAGTGTGCGCGCAATCGCTTCCAGCACGGCGTTCAGGCGCACCTGCTGGTCAGCACTGAAGCGACTTTCCGCGAACAGGCGCGCGTTCTCCATTGTGGTCGTCGCCTGATGCGAGAAGATTTCCAGGATTTCAATGGTTGAACGTTCGGGGCGCTTGCCATCGAACGGACGATCCAGACTGATAACGCCGAGCAGATCGCCATCCACACCGCGCAACGGCACGAGCAGCATATCGCCATCACGCCAATCGCTGCGGGAACGCGGATGCAGCGTGCGCTTACCGCTGTAAACCATGCTCAACGCTGCCATATTCGGGAATGCCCACTCCGCCAGCCGTTCAAACGGCAGGAAATAGGACTCGCTGACCTGAAAATCTGCATTGAGCGATGCCGCAAGCTGCGACATGCTGATGATGTCGCCGCGCGAGCGATCAAACGCATCAATCGGCATGCCTGCCTGCGCCACGCGGCGCAGCATTCCGCTGATTGGGTCCATCAGCGCGATGAGGACAATATCAAAGCCGACGCTCTGCTGAATGCTGTAGGCGATTGCTTCCAGCAGCGTATCCTGATCGGTGTGATGCTGAACGATCTGCCCGATCTCGAAAATCTGGTTCAGCTGCTCGACGCGGCGGCGCAGACGGTTGCTGCGGTCGGTGTTTTCGATGTAGCGCAGGTTGTTGCCGTAGCTGAGGGATGCTTTTGCCGCCAGCGTGTGCAGGAAGCTGCCCGCCTGGGCGTCAAAGCGGCGCGGCTGCTCGCTGTAGAGATGCAGTGCGCCGACAACGCGGTCCTCATAAAGAATGGCGGCTGCAACCGCCGAACGCGCGTTTTCCGGCAGCGGGGCGAGCATGTGCGTGTCTGCGTAGTCTTCAATAATGACCGCTTCTGCACCGCGCAGCGCAGCGTCAAGCTCAATCGGGGCAACGCCCTGCAAGTCATCGCCAATGCGCCGATCCACTGTCAGTTCCGCGCCCGGCTCATCAATGGTATCGAACAGCGCGACGGTGGAGCCGCTTGCCTCGGTGACGCGCGTCGCTTCCTGGCGGATGACATCCAGCACATGGTCGAGTTCGAGCGTCTGCGCAAGCTCGTTGGTGACGCGGCTGATGGCGTCGAGCTCACGCATACGACGGCTCAGGTTTTGCCCGGTGGCATCGTACAGACGCAGGCGGTCGAGCGCGGCGGCAAGCTGCGGCGCAAGCGTCTCCATCAACTCCAGATCATGGTCGTTGTAGTCGTTTTCGCGGTTGGCGACGCCGAGTTCGCCAAGACTGGTCTTGCCGACCGCCAGCGGCACGAGGATGGCGCGGTGGAGGTTGACACTTTCACCGATGGCGCGATAAGCGGGCAGCACGCGCGGGTCGTCGGCAATATCGTTGCTCATGAATGAACGGCGCGACATAAAGACGCTGTGTTCGTAGCCGGGACTGAAGACATCCTGTACCAACGGCTCCGTCTCGCCATAATCCCCGTAGACATTGCGCGGGTAGGTGACGAGATTGCCCGTCTGCGTGTCGATGACGTTGATGAAGGCGAACGGACTGTTGAGCAGCCGGGCGATCTCTGCCAGCACGGGCGCGAAGGAGTCTTCTGCCGTGAGTACTTTGCCCGCGAGTTCGGCAATTGTGCGCAGCGTTTCTGCTTCACTGGCACGGCGCTGTGCCTCGCGGAACAGTCGGCTGTTTTCCAGCATCGCCGCGACCTGGGCGGCGAGAATGGTGAGCATCCGCGCGTCTTTGTCGGTGAAGTTCTCGCCATTGATCTTGTTCGACGCCTGCAAGATGCCAAAGCGCCGTCCGCCAGCCGACAGCGGCACGATCAACGTCTTGTTGACGCCGACCAGCGAGGCGAAGTCCGCCAAGCCTGCACCGACCGCAATCGGGTCGGTATCGACATCGTTGGTGAACCAGTAGTCCTGCTCATGCCACATATGCCAGACGACGCTGTTTGCTTCCAGTGGTATCTGATAATGCTGCATCACGTCATCGTCAAAGCCGTACATGGGCAGTTGCGCCACCAGCCGCGACGCTTCTGCATCGTAGAACATGACGCCGCAGCGCTCCACGCCCATAAGCCGCGCAACTTCGGTATTGGCGTTCAACAGCACATCGCCTTCAAACGTCAGTTCGCTGAATGCCTGCGTAATCTCCTGCAAGCTGAGCATTTCGCTTTCGCGCAGGAGTTCCTGTTCATACAGGCGCAGTTCTTCCACGACGACGCCTGCCTGGGCAGCCAACATTCGCAGGTTATCTTCATCGGCGCGGGTGAAGCCGCCGGGTGCGCGGCGGTTGCTCGCCTGCAACATACCGATGCGACGGTCGCCAAGCTGCATCGGCGCAAGCAGAATATCGCGCACGCCCGCCGCGTTGGTCAGCATGTCAAGGCGCATCTCTTCCGCCAGCGGTTCGCCGCTCAGTTCTGCCGATGACCAGATGGAAGCTTTCTCGTAGATGTCGCGCGCGGCGCTGCCTGTGGGCAGAGGAATACGGAAATTGCGGATGATGTGCAAGGGCAAGCCGACGAATGGCTCTTGTGCTACCAGCGCCTTGTATTGATCGTCGTACAGCAGGATGCCCGCGATTTCGACATCCAGCAGGCGGGCGGTGCGTTCGACCAGCATCTTGTAGATCGAGGCTTTGTCGCTGGCGGTGCGCAGATTGGCGGGCAGGGCGGCGAGGTCTTGCAGCCGCGTCGATTGCTGTGCATACAGTTCGGCGTTGTAAATGGCAGTGACGAAGGCGCGCGAACACGCTTGCAGCAGCGTGACGTGCGCCTGTTCATAGGTGTTTGTCTGTTTGCTCGCCAGTTCCAGCGTCCCGATCAGGCGGTCGCCCATGAGCAGCGGCACGCCGACAAAGCTGCGATACGGGGCAGTCGGGATCAACGGGCGCAGCGAATCGCGCGCGTCTTTATCGCGCACCAGCACAGGCTTGCGCTGTTGGGCAATCCAGCCACTGATGCCTTCGCCCATGCGGTAGCTGCCGCCGCGATCATCCAGATCAAGCACATAGCGAATGTCGCCGCTCCAGCCGCGCGGCTGAAGCGTATTCGTCTCCGGGTCGTAGATCGTGATTTCGCCCGCGTCAGCGGGCAGTTCTTTCATCGTGATCGCCAGCAATGCCTGTAGCACCTGCTCGATGCTCAGGCTGGCGTCAATCGTTTCACCAATCGTATTGACGATGTTGAGGGCGCGTGACAGGTCGTAGTTGTCGTCACTTGCGGTCTGCGGCGTAACCGGGCGCATGACGATAACGACGCGCGCTTCATTGCCCGCCGGAATGCGATGGGCGGAGGCTTCCACCCAGCGTCCGGCGAGGTTGAACGAGGCACGCGCATTGCCCGCGAACAGTTCCAGAAAATGATCGGTCGGTTGGGCGAGGCTGGCAATATATTCGAGATTGGGGTCATCGCCTTCGATATGCAGCCAGTTCTGCGCGGTCGTGTTCAGATGCAGTAGTTTGCCGTGTTCGCTGGCGACCAGCAGCGCGTCATCATTGCCTGCCAGCTTCAGATAGCCTTGCAGCGGTTCGTCAACGGTGGAGGCGTTGGAAGCGCGGCGCTGGCGCACGGTGAAATAGACCCAGCCGAGCAGTGCCGCCGCGCCCACAAGCAGGAAGATGACAAGCCCTGATTCCAACATAGTCGTATTCCCAGACAAAAAATCTATGCAGAGTATCGCAGCGCCAGGCGGGGGGATCCCAATCTTGAGCGCGCGTCCATGCTCACCACGATGTCAAAATGCTCGACGTGCTGGTGTCATCGCCCGTCAGCCCGCGCCGACGATCTTCTGCCGCCAGTTCCGTCACCTCGCGAATATCCGAGAACTGGTGCGTGCGCGTTGACACCATGCCGACTGCCAGCGTCATTAGCGAGACCTGGCGTTCACCATAGGTCGGGTCTGGCACAAGCAGGTAGCCGCGCTCGCGGTCGATGAAGGAGTAGTGTTGCAGCACTTCGTCATTGAAGCGCTGGATCATGCGCTGGCGCATCATCTCGGCGTCGGGCGCGTGGGTGATGATGATGAAGTTATCGCGTCCCGGATGCCCGGCGTAATCGTCTGTCGTGCCTGCCTCGTCAATGACTTCACCAACCAGCAGCGCAATGAAGCGGATGACTTCATCGCCTGCCACGAAACCGTAGACATCAGTGAAGGCATCGAAGCCGTTGACTTTGAGATCGAGGTATGACCAGTCCTTGTTGGTGCGCATCAGGTTACGCAGCTGGTCTTCGATCAGCCGTCCGGTCGGCAGGTTGGAACGCGAGTCGATCTGTGTCTGGCGCTGCGCCGCAGAAATGGCGTTTTGCACCCGCAGCTTGAGTTCTTCGATGTCGAACGGCTTGGTGATATAGTCGTCTGCGCCCAACTCCAATCCCTGGATTTTATCACTACGTTCATCTTTCTGCGTCAGAAAGATGATCGGGATATGGCTGGTGCGCGTGGTCGTGCGCAGTTCGCGACAGACATCGTAGCCGTTCATATCCGGCAGCATGATGTCGAGCATGATCAGGTTGGGCAGTTGCTTGCGCGTCATGCTGAGCGCTTCTGCACCTTTCGGGGCGACTTGAACGTCGTAGCCCTGTGCGCCGAAGTAAATGCGCAGCATGTTGGAAATATCGAAATCGTCTTCAACGACCAGAATACGACCCTTGCTCATAAGTCCCTCTTGTTTATCATCGACACCGCGCCGGCGCACGAGTTGGAATGCGGGTATTGTACATCGGCTTGCGATGGTAACGTATTTGCAACATCATGTTCCTGTAGTATAACGCAGAACTGGATTACAAAAGCTAAACAATTGACCATCATTTCGCCAACTCCCCTATCGTCATACGACTGTGTTGGAATCATGTTTAGATCAGGTTCTTGAGGCGTTGCAAGAGTCTTTAAAAGATCGGTCGATCTGGAGGGGGGTATAGGGGGGTGAAGATCGATCATAATAGATCGGGACAGATGTTCTGGGTTAACTTGGGATAATTTGGGATAACGCCATGCTGACACTGCGTCAACTCAACCGCACCTACCTTGCCCGCCAACTGCTGCTCGAACGACACACGCTCTCCATCATGGATGCTGTAGAGCGCCTCTTTGGTTTGCAGGCGCAGGTCAACAATCCGCCATACATTGGTTTGTGGACGCGGTTGCATACGTTTGAACGCGACGACCTGACACGCCTGATGCAGGCGCGCGCGATTGGACGTTCAGCGTTGATGCGCTCGACGCTGCATCTCTTCACGGCGGCAGATTACGCGCGTTATTGGGCAACCATCCAGCCCGCGCTGCTGAAGGGGTTGAACTCGTTCTTCGGGCGCAGCATCAAGGGGCTGGATATTGCCCCGCTGGTGGCGGCTGCCCGCGCTATGTTCGAAACAGAGCCGCGCACGTTCGCCGAGGTCAAAACCGCGCTCGCCGCCCTGGTGCCAGATCGCGACCTCGAAGCATTGGCGTATATCGCCCGTACCTTCATCCCGCTGATTCAGGTGCCGCCCGGCGGTGTGTGGGGCAAAGGGGGCAGTCCGCTGTATGCGCTGGCGTCGTCGTATCTGGGTATGAAGATCGACACGAGCGATCAACTGCGTGGGCTGTTCATGCGCTATCTGGCGGCGTTTGGTCCGGCGAGCGTGCAGGACTTCCAGACATGGGTCGGTATCGCCAAACTGAAAGAGCCGATCTCCGCTTTCAGGTCGGAGTTGGTGGCTTACCGCTCGGAAGACGGTCGCGAGTTGTTTGACTTGCCGGACGCGCCTATTCTCCCGGAAGATACCCCCGCGCCGATTCGCTTCGTGCCGGAGTACGACAATCTCGTCATCGGGCATGACGACCGGACACGCGTGCTGCCAGAGGCGTTCCGCACGCGCGTATTCCTGAGCGCCGGGCGGGTGCGAGCGACGATTCTGGTGGACGGGTTTGTGCGCGGGGCATGGCGTGTTGAGCGGGTCAAGCGCGCCGCCACGCTGATGATCGAGCGATTCGCGCCGCTGTCCCCCGATGAGCAAGCGGCGTTGGCGGACGAGGGCTTGCGGCTGCTGCGCTTCATCGAAGACGACGCCGAGACGCTGGATGTGCGGGTGGAGGAATAAAGGGCGGTTAGGTAGCACGATTTGCTTGTGGTGGACAGGGAAATAAACCTTGTTCCTGAAGTGTTCTTCGGTGTGTAATCCGATTTGGAGCATTGAATTTCAATACACTAACAGTTGTGCGCCCTATATCAGTCAAGCCTTCAATGGCGCAATCAGCATTGATTTTGAAATGTTCTTCCCACTTTTGTGTGCGTGGGTTAAATAGCTGTGTTGGAAGCCCTGTTTGCGGGTCGAGGGCGGCAACATTATAACCTTTATTGGTGTTGCAGCCGAAGCAGGCAAAGCATAAGTTCGTTGTGCCATCATCGCCATCATGCCTGACGGGGATGATGTGATCGACATGAAAAGGGAGTAACCGATCCACATAGGGGATACGACAATACTCGCAGCAGTCGCCAGCGCGTGTTCTGACCGCTTTCTTCTGTTCGCGTGCAAGACTCATCCAACGGATTTCTGAAGTTTCAGGCGTGTCTTGGCTTTAAGGAGTGACATCATTTCGTCTGCGCGTGCGAAATCCTGTAATTCCTGAACTTCTACGGTCTGCAATTCCCCTTCACCATTGCGCTCAACGAGATCAAGCGCACGCTCTTCTAATTCTTGTGGTAGTTGATAAGCAAGAATCTCTTCAGGCGTTGGATTGGTCGCCAGAAAATCCGTGATGACATCTATCACTGTTCTGGATGGCGCTGGTATATCAAGCATGGACGTATCCTTAAACCCAATCCATGATATTCTAACACATATTGAGTTCGCTGAATGAATGATGAGCGCGCAGGCACGTCCCGCGCGCTCGCATATTGCTATCGCGTGTAGCTCAGCGGGTCGCCCGCGCTGCCCTTCTTGCCATCGGGCCAGGTCGTCTTGTCATTGAAGCGGATGCCGCTGACATTCGCACCTTTCAGGTTTGCGCCCGTCAGGTTGGCGTCGTTGACGATGACGTTGGTCAGATTGGCGTTCGTCAACCGCGCGCTGCTCAAATCGGCTCCCGTCAGGTTGGAACCCGTCAGGTTGGCGCTGTCGAAATCACAGCCGACCGCCTTCGCCACCGTTAGGTCGACATAGGTAATGTTCGCCTGGCGCAAGATCGACTCGCGCATGGTCGCGCCCGTCAGCCGCGCGCCGCGCATGTTGGCGTTGGTCATGTCCAGCCGCGTCATATCGAGCTGCGTCAGGTCAACCCCCGCCAGTCGCGGGTTGCTGCCCGCGCCGATCAACGCGGTCACCAGTTCTTTGCGTGTGATTTCAGGCATGGTTCATCTGCTCCCGTTGATATGCAATAATCTGATCGATTGTCTCATCCAGTGTCAGCGTCGGCTCCCATTCGATTGCCGCGCGAATTTTGTCGATGCTCGGCACACGGCGGCGGAAGTCCTCAAAACCGGTCTCGTAGGCTTCCTCATAAGGAATATAACGAATTTCGGACGCACTGCCCGCACGCGCGCGCACCCGTTCCGCCAGTCCGCCGATGCTGATCTCTTCGTTACTGCCGATGTTAAAAACTTCGCCAATCGCGCGCGGCGACTCGCCCAGATCGCGGATCGCCTTGACGACATCGTAAACGTTGCCAAAGCAGCGCTGCTGTTCGCCATCGCCGTAAACCATGATCGGCTCGTTCTGGATCGCCCAGCGCACGAAGCGCGGCACGACCATGCCATACTGCCCGCTCTGGCGCGGACCGACGGTATTGAAGAGCCGGAAGACGACGACGGGCAGCCCGACTTCCTTATGGTATGCCAGCGCCAGGAACTCGTCGATCATCTTCGAGGCGGCGTAGCTCCAGCGGTTGCGAATGGTCGGTCCCAGCAGTGAGTCGTCATCTTCGCTGAAGGGGATGCGCACGCCCTTGCCATAGACCTCGCTGGTCGAGGCGATCAACACCTTCTTACGATAGCGGCGCGCGGTCGCCAGGACGACTTCTGTGCCGCCGATGTTGGTCTCGATTGTCTCAATCGGATTGCTGATGATGCGCTGTACCCCGACGGCAGCCGCCAGGTGGTAGATCACGTCGCACTCACTGACGAGGCGATCCATGACGCTGGTGTTGCGGATGTCTTCGATGGCAAAGCGAAAGTGCCTGTTGTCGCTTAGGTGGGCGATATTCTCGAAGCGCCCGGTCGAGAGGTTATCGATGATCGTGACTTGCTGCCCGGCGGCGAGCAGTGTTTCCGACAGGTGGCTGCCGATGAAGCCCGCGCCACCCGTGATAAGTGCATGTGTCATACGTCCCGTAGCCTGTGATGTCGAAGCCCGCGCAGATGATAGCAGAGTTGGCGCGGGGGGACAAAGGCAGGATGGTTACGAGCCCTGATGTACCGTTTTATCCCCCACCGCAAACCGCGTCACGTCGCGCAGCGGCAGGTGGTCCGTCACGTCACGTCCATAATAGGCACGCTGGATGATGCCGCGCTCGTCAATCAGCATCTCGGCGGGGACAAGCCGCAGTTCGCCGAGCGTTGTGCCAGCGTCGAACGCGCCCGCCCGGACGCCCTGTACCCACTGTGGTGCGTGCAGCACATGACCTGTAACGAACTTCGCTACCGATAACTCGCCTTCGTACAGATGAAACAATCGCATTTCCGGGTCTGCGATGATGCGCGCCGGGAAGTTTTGCAAGTTGCGGTGTTTGAGCAGCGTTTCGGCAGGCGATTGGAACACAGCGATGATCGGCAGATGCTCCTGCAACAGGGTCGCCTTGCTCATCAGCTCATGCACACGCAGGTTGCAGTACGGACAGGCGGCGAAGCGAAAGAAGGCGAGCATTAGCCTGCGCCCGCGAAAGTCGCGCAGCTGGAGCGCCGCGCCATGAATGTCTGTCGTCTTAAAATGGGGTGCTAACTCCCCGCTCATCAATGTCATTGTCCGTTCCTGTTATCATGTCCATAAAATAGTAGCTACAAGTAGATACGTCCAGTATATGCGCGTCCGATGGGATAAAAGTCTTGTCTTTGGGAAATTTGTACGTTCTTCTGATTTGCACATGTCAAACGTGTTACAATTTCTTTATTGTCAAGACGATCTACATCCTCATGAGGCATCCGTGACACCCATCGCGCAGATCGACGTGCCGCTGCATTTGCTGGCTGGCTTCGCTCAGTTCCATCCCGACTCCACGCCTGAGCATGTGTTGCAGGTGCCGGGGCGCGCGTTGTGGGCGGTCGTTCTGTCGCGCAAGGATGCACACTTCCATGTGGCATCGGCGGATATTGGACTGCGCACCAGCTTCAGCTACCAGACGGTGAAGCGGGGCTGTACGTTACTGCGCCGCCCACTGCCGAACTGGGCGCGTTACACCGCCGGAATGCTGCGTTACCTGCGCGATACCGGGCTGGACTTCCCCGGCTTTGACATTGTGCTGGCGGGCGATGAGGGCAGTGGCGCGCGTTACGAGTATACGCTGGGGCAGGGCTTCGGGATGGTGTGCTATACGCTGGCTGGAGTGGCGTGTGGTGAAGCAAAATTGCGCGACGCCGCCGATCATGTCCGCCGTGAGTACGTAAGGACGTGACGGCTGCCACATGAGCGTTCCGTCGTTTTCGACCTGTTTCCAGGTCTCGCGTTTACAATCATTCAGCGTCACGCCCCTTGCCACTTTACAACGCTTGCTGCGCGCATGGCTGCCGTCTGCCCTGCGCTTGCCCGCCGCATGGTACAATGATTGCTATACACCAGCCAAAACGAGGATCAGTGTCATGCTTGTCCTGCCCATCCCCACTGAGGTTCCAGTCGCCGTTAAAGGTCCGCCGCAAGGCACATGGACCGCCGCAGACTGGGAAGAACTCGACCACACCGAAGGCTATCGCTATGAAATCATTGACGGAGTGCTATACGTGAGTACCTCACCAGCCATCATGCACCAGTGGGCAATCTCTCGTCTCTATGCGCGGGTTGGGCTACCTGGGCAAGATGCAGGGCGTGGCTTTGCCTTCTTCGCCCCCGTTGGTGTTTTTATGCCCGGTGCGCAGCCCGTCCAGCCGGATTTCCTGTTTATCCTCAAGGCGCATACGGACGTCATCGGCGAGAAGCACATCAACGGCGTGCCGGACTTGATCGTTGAAGTCTTGTCGCCGGGCAACCAGCTGCATGATCTGGTGACTAAACTGGCTGCCTACGAGCGCGCGGGTGTGCCGGAATATGGCATTGTCGATTACATTAAGCGCGAACTGCGTGTGCATCGCCTGAAGGACGGGCATTACGACGAAGCTGTCATCTACAGTAAAGACGATACGACCGCCTTTGCCTGCCTGCCGACGATCCTCTTTCGCGTCAGCGATCTCTTCAGCGGCGCGCCGCCCAAGTATGAATAAGTCCCTACCCAAAAACCTCACCCCGCATAACTTCCACTTGACAGCAAGTCGCACCCCTCTCCGCGTGCGGAGAGGGGACGGGGGTGAGGTAAATTCTGGTTTACAAACAAGCGCTGTCTCATTCGGGTTCGCGCTGTGCTGACTCGTCTGGCGCTGTTGCTCGTCATGGTGTGCTGGGGCGCGCTCGTGCTGCTGCTCGTGGCAGGGCGCGCCTTGCCGCGCGGCGACCAACTGCTGTTCGAGCGCGACAGCGACGGCATCCGCGACCTGTGGCTGGCGGACGTGGCACGCGCCGTGACCGCGCCGCTGACGCGCACCGGCAACGCCATCGAAGAACATGCGCAGTGGTCGCCAGACGGCGAGTACATCGCCTATGCTTACCAGCGCGGCAGCGCTACACGGCAGATTTGCATCCGCCAGCCGCGCCCGTCGTCTATCCCCGTCTGCCTGAACGCTGCCGCCTACGGCGATGACTTCCCGCGCTGGTCGCCAGACGGCGTGGAACTGCTGCTGACTTCCGTCACGGTCGAAGGCGGGCGCGAACTGTTCCGCGTCATCCCCGGCGCGCAACCGCGCATTGTCGCCTTCGACATCAGCATGGCTCAGGATTATATGTGGACTCACGACGGCGCGCATGTGCTTTACAGCGCGCAGGGGGCTATTGCCGGGACGCCGACTGGACTCTGGCTGTTGGAGACAGCGACGAACGACAATCAGTTCATCAGCGTAGACGGCACGCTTGAATGGCTGCCGCGCCCGTCGCCAGATGGGGAGTCAGTGGCGTTCATTCGCATCGCGGACACGGGGACAAGCGATGTCTTTATCATGCCTGCCAGTTGTCTGCCCGCGCCGGAAAGCTGTAGCGATCAAGCATTGCGGCTCACACATCACGAGGCAGGCATTTTTGAACTGACGTGGTCGCTGGACGGACGGCAGATCGCCTACGTCTCCAACCGCGATGGCACATTGGACGCATATACGTATGATTTATTCACGCGGATGGAGACATTGTGGACGCCGGATAACCGCTACACGCACGAGGACGCCACGTTTTCACCCGGTGGCGACGCGCTGGCGTATATTTCCGACGCAGGGGGGCAGTACGATGTCTACGTGCAGCCGCTTGTGGCGGGCGTCCCCCCATTTCGTTTAACAGATGGTGAACGAGAGCTGCATAGCTGGAGACCGCAGTGGAGACCATGAGAGGTATCAGGTTTCAGGTATCAGGTGTCAGCAACCATGACAGGCAATACCTTGTCCTGCGATTTTGTCTCGTCTTCACAGGCTGTGCCGCGCTGCTGTTTGCAACCGCACTTATCGTCGGGCGGCTGACGGGCAGCGACGACGAACTGGTGTTCACCAGTTATGCCAGCACCAACCCGGACATTTACCGGATGGATGTCGGGCATTTTCTGCGTGTCAACCTGACACAGCATGAAGGCTATGACTCCGAGCCTGCCTGGTCGCCGGACGGGAACAGCATCGCCTTCGTGTCTGATCGCGATGGGCGGATTGGCGTCTATATCATGGCTGCCAACGGGGAAGATGTACGCCGCGTCATCGCGGTCGATACAGGCACGGTCGCCGTCAACTGGTCGTCTGACGGGCAGCGCCTGTATTTGTTCAGCTTCACGGGCAACCAGCAGTTGATCTTCACGGTTAATCTGGATGGCAGCGGCTATGAGCAGGTGAATGAGCAGAACGCGCGTGACGCGATTCAGCGTGACCTCGACATCGATCCCGCGTCCGTCAGCGGTTCGATTTCGCCCGACGGGCAGTATCGGTTGTTCAGCGCTTTTCGCGGCGGCACATGGGGCATTTACGTCTCGGATACGCAGCGGCGCAACGCGCGGCGGCTGGCGGACGCGGGCAGGCAGTATGCCGAAGCGCCCGTGTGGTCACGCGGCGGGCGGTACGTGGCGTTCATCGCGCTGACCAGCACTGGGCTGGACCTGTTCGTGATCGACCCGCTGGGCGCAGCGGCACCCGCGCTGCGCCTGACGCAGGATGCGAATGTCGAAGCGAATGTGAGTTGGAGACCGTAAGGAAATATGACCACCCATACCCTCACCGTCCTGATCAACGACGCCACGCACACCTTCACCGCCCCGCACGGCGCGAACCTGCGCCGCTTCCTGCTGGAGCAAAATATCACGCCCTACACAGCGCTGACGCGAGTCGCCAATTGCGGCGGGCGCGGCATCTGCGCCACCTGCGGCGTCTGGATTGAGACGGACGAGCCTGCGCCGCGCCACTGGCATGACCGCGCGGCGGCTGCTTTCGGCTATCCACGCCTCTCGTGCCAAATCAGCATCGAGGCTGACATCACCGTGCGCATCCTGACGAATAAAGTCATCTGGGGTGGGCGCGACCCGGCGCGTGCTATAATACGCCCAGACAAGTAGCGCATTGAGAACACTTATGATCGCAACACCCCCTGCCACAACCGAACGCATGAAGCTCGCCGAGTTCGAGGCACATATCGCCCTGCCGGAAAACCATGACCGCCGCCTGGAACTCGTCAACGGGGAGATAGAAGAAAAGATGGCTTCACAAGGGCACAATCGTCTTTCTCGCAATCTCTTCCGCGTTCTGGATCAGTACGCCCAGGCAAACGATCTGGGTGAAGTCGAGTACGAAACCAGCTTTCATGCCCCTGGTGACGACGACAACTTCCGTATTCCCGATCTGGCATTTACAGTGAAGGCGCGTCTGCTTGCCGTTGTGGAGCAAGGTCCGGTTCCACAAATCCCCGACATCTGTATCGAAATTCAATCGCCCGATGATTATCCGCTCGAAATGCGCGCCAAAGCTTCTTACTATCTGGCAAATGGCGCGCAGGAAGTCTGGCTGTTCTTCACCAAACGTCCGCGCGTCGAAGTCATGTACCCTGATGGCGACTCAGAGTTCTACAGGCTCGGCGACATACTGACCAGCCCGCTGCTGCCGGGCTTGGGCATCGTGCTGGCGGACATCTTCAAGGTGCGCTGAACTGCGTGCTATAATACGCCCAGACAAGTAGCGCATTGAGAACACGCATGATCGCAACACCCCATGCCACAACCGAACGCATGAAGCTCGCCGAGTTCGAGGCATACATCGCCCTGCCTGAAAACAGTGATCGCCGCCTGGAACTTATCGATGGGGAGATTGTTGAGTCCATGCCGACGCTGCGCCATAACCTGTTCTCGCGCAATCTCTTCCTGAAATTGTACCTTCATGCTGAGGCAAACGATCTCGGTGAAGTGGTCTACGAAACCAGCTATCGCGGGGCGGACGACGATGAAAACTATCGCGTTCCTGACCTCGGTTTCACGACCAAAGCGCGCTTACTGCCCGTGCCTGAAAACGGCGCTGTCCCGCAAATGCCGGATATTTGTATCGAGTTTCAGTCGCCGGATGAAGACCCGAAGGAAATGCGCGCCAAAGCTTCTTACTATCTGGCAAACGGCGCACAGGAAGTCTGGCTGTTCTTCACCAAACGTCCGCGCGTCGAAGTCATGTACCCCGATGGCGACTCGGAGTTTTACAAGCTCGGCGACACGCTCACCAGCCCGCTGCTGCCCGGCTTGAGCATCGTGCTGGCGGACATTTTCAGGATACGCTGACGTTATATTTTCGCGATGAGCTTGCGCGCGGCAGCCACCAGTGGTGGCATCCAGCGCAGTTGTCGTCCCGCCCACTCTGCATCGCGATAGCTGCCATCCTGCGCCAGCAGCGCCGCCCACAAGCGCACTGCCTCCCCCACTTCCTTGAGCGCGTAATTCGTCACTGCCATGCCCGCCGTTGCCCGCGCACCATCTGCGCCATGCTGCCGCGCCCGCTTGAAATCCACTAAAGCCAGCACATAACGCCCCGCGCAAAAGTAGCTTTCACCGCGTCGCAGATACGCTTGTCCATCAGACGGCTGCGCAGCCAGCGCCCGCGCGTACTGTTCAATCGCTTCTTCGTAACGCGCCTGATAATGCAGCATTGACCCCAGACTCACATACGCAGCGCTTTGCGACGGATCCAGCTGTAACGCGCGTTCGTAATAAGCGGCTGCCTGTGCGTACTCGCCCAACTGCTCATACGTCAGCGCCAGCGCATGAATGGCAGGTGCGGAGTTGCTGTCCAGTTGCACCGCCTTTGAGAAGTCCTCCAGCGCCGCCATCCACTGCTGGCGCTGGAAATGCGCCCAGCCGCGACTGCAATACAGCGTGCTGCGCGTGGGATGGGCGTAGATCGCCTCGTTAAAGTGCGCTACAGCTTCGTCGTATTTGCCATCGCGATAGGCGCGGTTGCCCTGTTCGATATGCTGGTTGATCTTTTCCTGGGTGTCTGACAGGCGCACGGTTGCGTTAATGATTTCCAGTGCCTTGTCCATCTCTTTCGTCGGCGGTTTCATTACCTTGCCGCGCGCGGGCTGCTTCAAAAAGCGGCTGCGCAGCCGTTCCATGCCTTCGTCAAAATAATCGTGAATCAGATGCAGCGCGTTGTAACGCGCCAGTTCCGCCAGCGTGCCTGTCAGCAGCGACTCGGCTGCCTTGAATGTGTAGTTGTCGCCCAATACCGGCACGATATTGCGTTGCAGCCCGATTGCCATCTCGATCTCCTTGCGCAGCCAGTCGTCCGGCTCTGCGCAGCGGTCGAGCGAGCCGCGTACCAGCACCAGCACGAAATGAGGACGCGCGGCGATCTGGTTGGCGATCACGGTGTCGAACGTGCCGCTGTCGATGCTGTGAACATCCATAAAGACATCGTAGCCATGCGTGCGCAAATCGAGAAAGATCGACCGGGCGATGAACTGGCTGAGATCGCGACGGTAGCTGATAAAGACGCGCAGATTTTCCTCGGACATGGTGCTTCTGATCCTGAGGGACAAGCAAAAACTGATGCTTAATTATGCCGCATTTGCGTATCGTTAACACGATTCTATTGCAAGCCCGGTACACTGATTCCGTGATCATCTGCCGTGTGATAGGCGTTATATTGCCTGTGTGTCGGATATGGAAGAAGGGGTGAGCGTGAGCGCAGAAGAAACCACCAACGTCGCGGCGGAGCCGGCGCAGCCAGAGGCTGCACCTGTAGCTGGAGACATCGAAGCCGTACAAAAACAAGCCCAGGAATACCTGGAAGGCTGGCAGCGGGCGCGGGCAGAATTTGCCAATTACAAGCGCCGCACCGAACGCGAACTCCAGGAAAACCGCGATATGGCGATGGGCATTGCGTTTAAAGGCGTGCTGCCGATTGTGGATGATTTCGACCGCGCGCTCGCTCATGTACCGCCGGAGTTACAGGGTAATCCCTGGGTGAACGGCGTATCGATGGTACAGCGCAAGCTGGTCAAGCTGCTGGATGATAACGGGGTGACACAGTTTGACCCGGTGGGCGAGATGTTTGACCCGACGCGCCACGAAGCGATTGGCACAGATGACGAGGGTGACGCCCCCAGCGGACAGGTGACGACAACCATGCAGCAGGGCTATCTGATCGGTGACAAGGTGCTGCGCCCGGCACTCGTGAAAGTAAAGAGCTAAAAGTAATGAGTACCCAAGTGATGAGTAACGAGTATTGAAAACTCATTACTCATTACTTTCAACTCATCACTCACCACTACCAGTGTACGAATGGAGTAGAACGAACAATGGGACGTATTATCGGTATTGACCTCGGCACGACCAACAGCGTGGTTGCCGTGATGGAAGGCGGCGAACCGACCGTCATCGCTTCGTCGGAAGGCGGACGGCTGATTCCGTCGGTGGTGGCGGTGAACCCCAAGACCGGCGAACGCATCGTCGGCAAGCTGGCGCGCAACCAGGCAGTCATCAACCCTGAGAACACGGTCTTCTCGGTCAAGCGCTTTATGGGGCGCAAGTTTGAAGACCCGGAAGTCCAGCGCGCGATCAAGTTTGTGCCGTACAAAGTGAGCGCCGCGCCGAACGGCGATGTGCGCGTGCATATGGGCGGCAAGGAATACAGCCCGCCGGAAATCAGCGCCATGATCCTGCAAAAGATCAAGGCGGACGCCGAAGCCTATCTCGGTGAGACGGTCGATCAGGCGGTCATCACCGTGCCTGCCTACTTCAACGACGCCCAGCGCAACGCCACCAAGGATGCAGGTCGCATCGCCGGGCTGGAAGTGCTGCGCATCATCAACGAGCCGACCGCTTCATCGCTGGCATACGGTTTGGGCGAACGCAAGAACGAACTGATCGCCGTATACGATCTTGGCGGCGGTACATTCGACATCTCGATCCTCGAAGTCGGCGATGGTGTGTTTGAAGTGCGCAGCACCAACGGCGATACCTATCTGGGTGGCGACAACTTCGATGAAGTGATCATCAACTGGATCGCCGACGAGTTCAAGAAGGAACAGGCGATTGACCTGCGCAACGACCGCCAGGCATTGCAGCGCTTGAAGGAAGCGGCGGAACGCGCCAAGATCGAACTGTCGAGCGTGCTGACGACCGAAATCAACCTGCCGTTCATCACGGCGGATGCGTCCGGTCCCAAGCACCTGAACATGCAGCTTTCGCGCGCCAAGCTGGAAAGCATGGTCATGAACCTCGTCCAGCGCAGCATCGACCCGTGCAAGGCAGCGCTGCGTGACGCGGGTGTCGATACGAAGGAAATTGACGCGGTGGTGCTGGTCGGCGGTATGACTCGTATGCCCGCTGTCCAGGAAGCCGTCAAGAGCTTCTTCGGCAAAGAGCCGAACAAGAACGTCAACCCGGACGAAGTTGTAGGTGTGGGCGCGGCGATTCAGGCGGGCGTGCTGCGCGGTGATGTCAAGGACATTCTGCTGCTCGACGTGACACCGCTGACGCTGGGTGTGGAAACGCTTGGCGGGGTTTCGACGCCGCTGATCGAACGCAACACGACCATTCCGACCAAAAAGAGCCAGGTCTTTTCGACAGCGGCTGAGAACCAGACGCAGGTGGAAATTCATGTCGTGCAGGGCGAACGCCCGATGGCGGGTGACAACAAGTCGCTCGGCAAGTTCATCCTCGACGGCATCCCGCCCGCGCCGCGCGGCATCCCGCAGATTGAAGTCACGTTCGATATTGACGCCAACGGCATTCTGAACGTGAGCGCGCGCGATAAGGCGAGCGGGCGCGAGCAGCGCATCACTATCACCGCCAGCAGTGGTCTGAGCGAGGCGGAAATCCAGAAGATGGTTAAGGACGCCCAGGCACATGCCGCCGACGACGCACGCAAGAAGGAACAGGTCGAAGTCCGCAACCAGGCAGAAAGCGCCAAGTTGACCGCCGAGAAGTTCCTGCGCGACTTCAACGATCGCCTGCCGGACGACGCCAAGAAGCGGACGCAGGAACTCATCAATGACGTAAACACGGCGGAGCAGGGCGAAGACATGGAGCGCTTGCAGCAGGCGACACAGGCGTTAATGCAGCATGTGCAGACGCTGGGCGGCAAGCTCTACGAAGAGGGCGCGGCTCCGAACGGCGCGGAACCCAACGGCAGCAAGCCGAACGAGGATGTCGTCGAAGGCGAATTCCGCGAGGTGTAAAGCGGCTTTTAGCCATTAGCTTTTAGCTTTTGGCTGGTGTAATCGCTGTATGATAGAAGTCGAGCGAGGGGTTTCCGCCCCTTGTTCGACTGTTTCTGTCTGGGCTAAATTGTCTATGTATACGTTCAGAGCCTGTGGTGAGCGGCATGAAGCCAAAACCCAAAGGCTAAAAGCTAAGGGCTAAAAGCTATCTATGGCACGCGACTACTACGAAGTGTTGGGCGTCTCGCGCAGCGCCAGCAAAGACGACATCAAATCCGCATTCCGCAAGCTGGCGCGTGAGTGGCATCCTGATGTCAATAAATCGCCGGAAGCACACGCCAAATTCCAGGAATACAACGAGGCGTATCAGGTGCTTTCGGATGATGACCAGCGGGCGCGTTACGACCGCTTCGGTCATGCGGGCATCGGCGGCGCGGGCGGCTTCAACCCGACGGGTGGCTTTGCAGGCTTTGACGAAATCTTTGAAGAATTATTCGGCAGCTTTGGCGGGATGCGCGGCAGCACCCGCCAGCGCCGCGGTCCGCGTCCGGGGCAGGACCGTAAGGTGGACGTGAATATCAGCTTTGAAGAGTCGATCTTCGGCGTCTCGAAAGAGGTGACGTTTGAGCGCCAGGAGTTGTGTACCACTTGCAATGGCAACGGCGCAGAACCGGGAACCAGCCTGATCCGCTGCCCGGAATGCAACGGGGTGGGGGAAGTACGTCGGGCGCAGCAGACGCTGCTCGGCACGATTGTGACCGCCCAGCCCTGCCCACGCTGCCAGGGACGCGGCGAAGTCGTGCAGACGCCGTGCCATACCTGTCGCGGCGCGGGCAAGCTGCGCACGCCGATCACGATGGACATCCAGATTCCGCCAGGCGTGCGTGAAGGCTTGCAGATTCAACTGCGCGGCGAGGGTGACGCGGGCGACGCAGGCGCGCCGAAGGGCAACCTGTTTGCAGCGATTCATGTACGTGAGCATGAGTACTTCAAGCGCAAGGACAACGACATCATCCTCGATCTGAGCATCAACGTGGCGCAGGCGGCGTTGGGCGACCGCATCAACGTGCCGACGGTCGAAGGCGACGAACCGATAGTGGTGCCGCCCGGCACGCAGACGGGCAAGCAGTTCCGGCTGCGCGGCAAGGGCGTGCCGCGTTTGCGCACCGACGGCACAACCAGCGGGCGCGGCGATCAGGTGATATACACATCACGGTGGATGTGCCGACACGCCTGACGGATGAACAGCGCCGCCTGTTCGAGCAGCTGGCGCAGACGTTCGGCAACGAGGTGCAGCCGCAGCAGAACGGCAAGGGCTTCTTTGACCGCGTGATGGACTTCTTCGGCGGCGAACCGCAGTAGGGACTTGCAACGGCACGTCCACAACGGCACACATCCAATTTCATATAGGGCAGGATGCACCCAGCCCCTACCCGCCGTCTCCTCCGCCACCATCGCCGCTGTCATCACCGCCTCCTGTGTCGTCACTGCCGGGCGGCGGCTGTTCGCCTGTCTCCGTGCCGCCGCTGTTATCATCATCACTATCGCTGTTGCTGGACGAATCTGTCCCCGTGCTGTCTGTGGCGCTGTCATCCATTAACGCATCCAGCGTGATTTCTTCATCCAGCATCTCCAGCGGCAGCAGCCACTCGTCTTCTTCAATCACGTATGCTTCAGGTTCCTCTGGTAGACCGTCTGGCTCTAAATCCTCATCCATCGGTACACTGACGAATGTGCCTTCGTCAGCAATTTGAACGATGCCATCGACTTCGACTTCGGCGCTGCCTTCCAGCGTGCGCACGATCATCTCGCCATCCGGCTTCGCCTCAAACCAGATCGTCGAACCGACGTTGACGTTGACACCGTTGATGGTGAACGCAATATCGCCCGCGCCGCGCGGCGTTTGGATGATCAGCCCGTCACTGCTCACTTCTCGACAGCGCGTCTGTACAATCCCTGTTTCCAAGCGAAAGACGCGCATCGGTTCTTCAGGTGTGTTGTCATTGCTATCACTGCGCTGAAGTTCCGCCGAACCAAACAGCAGGAATGTCACATGCTGTCCCGGCAGCACATCTGGCAGCTCCGGCTGCACCTGAATCAGCGCGATACCCCACTCGTTCAATTCGGGTGTCAACGGCAGCGTTTGCAGGCTGAGAATGTCCGTGATGGCGGCAAGATGCCCGGCTTCATCAAAAGGTGTGGGATCAATCAGCGGTTGAAACGCCGCTTCGACAGCCGAATAACCATAACAAGCCTCGTTACTGCCGATCTGCGAACAGGCGGCGTTGGCGCGGATGATCGCTTCTGTTGCCAGCGCGCTGCACTCATCCTGAGCGCTCAAGGCGGCAATACTGAGGGCTGTAAGCAAGACAGCAGCAGAAAATCGAACGCCCCACATAGTCTATCCCTCGATCTGACCTTGATGTAAAGCATAATCGTACATCAAAGGCAGAGCAGGATGCACAAATGATGAGGCGTTCTTGCGGACGATAGATAAATGCGACGCCTAGCGGCTGGTCTTGACCGGACAGGTGCTGATGCCGAAGATCGAATAGACCGGACACCAGCCGATTGCCGCTGTCGCTAGCGGGATAATCGCCAGCAAGCCCAGCCACGACTGGAAATACAGCCCCGCACCTGCGATCACAACTGCCAGCACCACGCGGATGATACGGTCGGTGTTGCCTTCATTGAGCTTGAACATGATCTAAATCCCCCTTCAGGATGTTTGTGTATAGGTCGTACATCCTTTAGATGAAATCGGGTGCAAAAGGTTACAGGGGATTTTACCCTCACCCCCAACCCCTCTCCCTCAGGGAGAGGGGAGCGGGAAACCGAAGCGCTGATTGGAGGGGCGACCCGCCGGGTCGCCCGTGCGGACTACGGCGTGTCCGGCTCGCAGTCGTCTCCACGCCCGGCGAGCGCGGCTTCGAGTTCGGCGTACAGCTGCGCATGGCGGCGCGGTGCGAGCGTGGCGCGGCGTCCGCGCTCGCGGTAGAGCAGGATCGTCTGCTGCGTCGAGTCGAGGACGACGTGGCAGTTGTTGCAGGTGGCGATGTGCGCGCGGGCTTCGTCTGCCAGCCCTTTGCTCAGATTGCCATCGAGATAATCTGACAGGTATTTGACCACATCCTGACAGTCCATCGCGTCACCCCTTACGCGCGTGCCTGTGCGCGCTCCTGAAAATACGATGCCAGCTTTTCGCGCAGCGCCAGCCGCGCGCGATGCAGCCGGACTTTGACCGCGCCCTGTGTGATGCCGAGCGCCTGCGCAGTCTCCTCGGTCGAAAGCTCTTCGACATCGCGCATGATGAAGACGACGCGCAGGTCGGGCTTGAGGCTGGCGATGGCGCGCTCCATCTCGGCGCTTGCCTCGCTGCCGTTGATGATCTCGTCCGGCACGCTGCTCCAATCGACAAAACACGATGGCATGAAGCCATCGTCCGGCTCGTCGTCAAAATCTGCCACCCGTTTAGCCGTCCGCATTCGCCCGACGCATTCATTATAGGCGACACGATAGAGCCATGTCCCAATGTTTGCGCGCCCCTCGAACGTCTGCGCATGTTCGATCAACGCGAGGAAGGCGTTCTGTACCACGCCATCCGCCTGCTGTTCATCATGCAACAGGCTGACCGCCAGGCGGTAGACCCGATCGGCGTGTTGTTCAAATAACGCAGACAGAGCGGATGGGTCACGGCGGCGTAAACCGTCCAGCAGCGTGTCATCGGCGGGTGCGGGGGGTGTGGCGAGCATGTTTCAGGACTCGATTGCTTTGTTTCGTCCGATTTCTTCAGCACGCGCCCGCAACTGCACCAACCGCGTTTCGCTGCTCACCCGCGCCTGGTCGATCAGTGCTTGCAGCGCGCGTTCTTCCGCTTCAAACTGTGACTGGTGATCATCGTAATAGGCAATTGCCGCGTGGACTTCTGCTGCCGACAGGTCGTACTGCGCCATCACCTGCTCAATCGTAGCATTGGCGTAGATGTACATTTCGGCAATCACATGAACTTTGCCTTCTGCCCGCCATTCCGCATCAATGGCAAGGAAATCACGATCATGAGACACCATTACTCGTCCATGTTTCGTTGCATAAATGAGATGCTCGCGATCAGACGCAGTTGCCATCCCGACTTCTTCGCATCTTATGACATCAACACCCTTCGATGGCAGGCGTGGCGCACTGGATGAAGACGATGCGCGGGGTGCAGGCGGCAAGTTTCAGTCGGTTTTCTCCACCCACCATAACACAACGCTCGCAGTGTCCGCCGTCTCGCCCGCGCGCGGGTAAGCGGCGAGCGGCGTCGTGCGCCCGTCGAGCGTCGTCACGTCAATGCCGATCGCGCCCGCCTGCTCGACCAGCACGTAGACCGCGCCGTGCGTCGCCAACGCCTGTTCAATCCCCGCGCGCATTGGTGCATCGCCGCACACCATCTGCAACTCCGGCGGCGCGTGGAAGTTCGCACGGCGGCAGCTATCCGGGTACATGCTGCCGATGATCGGTACGTCGCGGCGCGTAATCGTCTGTGGGAACGCCTCTACCGCCTCACGCAGCCCGTAGCCGCTGGCATAGCCGACGATGTACTGCTGACGCATCAGCGCGGGCAGCGCCACCGTCGCCGGATCGCGATACAGGTGCAGCGCGAGCAGCTGGAACGGCGCGAACAGCGCAATCGCCAGCGCAGCCGCAGCCGTCAGGCGGACGCGCGCCGGGAACGCTTCCATTGCCAGCCCCAGCCCGATGCCTGCCACAGCGATCAGCGGCGGCAGCGCGGCGACAAAATGCCGCGATTGTGCATCGCGCCCCAGCATCATGATCACCAGCAGCGGCACGGCGGCTGCCAGCAGAAGCACGCGCCCCTCGCGCTTGCCATAGATCAGCACGGCGAGTAGCCCGGCGCTTAAGATGACACCGAACAGCGGCGCGTCCGCCCAGAACAGCAGCGACAGCAGCCGCCCCAGATTATCGAGCAGCGTCAGATCGCCGCCGCCGCCCGCGCCCACCCACGCCAGCGCAATATCGAACAGGCTGCCGCCGCGCAGCACCAGCACGACGATTGGGATAGCGAACGCCACCGCGACGACTAGCGCGATGATGAGCAGGTTGCGTAACCTCGTCTTTACCTCACCCCGCATAAATGCTGCGCGACTTCGAGTCTTACCCCTCTCCGCTTGCGTAGAGGGGACAGGGGTGAGGTTTCTTGGAGACAGGGTGAGGTACATCACTATTGCCACACTTAGCGCCAACGGCGCGGCGGTGAACTTGAACAGCATTGCCAGCGCCAGTGCGACACCCGTCCCCACCGCATCGATGGCGCGTTGGGTACGTGCTAGCCGCAGGCTCGCCAGCAGCGCCAGCGTACCGAGCGCGCCCGCCTGTGCGTCGCTGAATGCCATGCGCTCGTAGAAGAACAGCAGCGGCGCGCTCAGCCACAACAGCCCGGTCAACTGCATTGCCCAGCGCCCGCGCGCACGCCGCGCCAGCGC
>Ga0224723_1000404_pt1 | contig 29956 bp, 27 predicted proteins | sample Balambano_FR2_Me_FD_161647 | JGI IMG/M metagenome (GOLD analysis project Ga0224723, IMG submission 161647) | Freshwater sediment microbial communities from Lake Towuti, South Sulawesi, Indonesia - Balambano_FR2_MetaG | ecosystem: Environmental > Aquatic > Freshwater > Lake > Sediment | place... | reverse complement strand
CCCTACACCCCACACCCCACACCCTACACCCCAATCACCACTACAATCTCTGTTCCTTGCCCTGGTTGACTCCGAATCGTGAGTTGTGCGCCGATGCGCTCTGCTCGTTCGCTCATGCCGAGTAAGCCAAAACCCTCAGAGGCTGGAATACTCCCAACTCCAAAGCCCTGTCCATTGTCCTTCACGCGCAAGCAAAACTGGTCGCGATCGTAGATTAGCTCGACTCGAATTTCGTCAGCATTGGCATATCTAATCGCATTGGTTAATGCTTCCTGCCCAATTCGCAGTAGGTTACTCTCGACTTCAGTCGGGAGAGCATACACCGCACCCTCGATCTCATAATACAAAGTGGTATCCGTTGCGGCAGTTCTGAGTTGAGCGACGAGATGATGCAAAGCGCTCTGTAAACTGCCCTCCTCCAAAAGCTGAGGACGGAGCGCTACGACCGACCGCCGCGCTTCAGTCAGTCCAGTTCGCGCCAATTCTTTGATCAGGTCTAGATGGGACTGAGTGGCTTCTACATCATCCGTTAGCACTTGGTTTGCCGCGCCTACTTGAGCCAGAATACCTGTAAACGATTGAGCGAGTGTGTCGTGAATCTCGCGTGCCATGCGGTTGCGTTCTTCCAAAATTGAAGCTGCTTCAGCCAGTTTGCAATCGTCGATATCCGTAACAACTCCCAACGCTCGGATGGGTTCACCGGATTCATTCCAAGCAACAACTTTACCGACAGAAAGAATCCATTTCCACTGACCATCCTGGGTACGACGGCGATACTCTACTTGAAAGTTGGGGACTTCTCCAGTAATACAAGCATGGTAAGCTGCAACCACTGATTCTCTGTCGTCAGGATGCAAACTCTCAATCCACGTAGATTTGGTCACGTGAAATGTTGCTGGATCGTAGCCTAGCATTAAAGCGTATTCTGGGTTAACCACGACTTCTTCAGTTTCGATATTGAGATCGTAGAGTCCTTGATTTGCAGCGGTTAAGGCTAAGCGCAGTCGTTCTTCACTCGTTTGTAGAGCGGCTTCTGCCTGTTTGCGATCGCTAATATCCGCAATCACCCCTTCGATGTAGTCATCAGCTGCATTCAGATAAGAAGAAAAAAGTCCCCAAAATACTGTCCCATCTCGTTTTCGCAGCTGTGCTTCAAAGCTTCGCACTTCCCCATTCTGCTTCAGCAACTCAACAGCGTGTTGGCGATCGCTGGGATTAACCCAGTAGCCTACGGTGTGTTCTAGCCCAATCATCTCTTGGGGTGAGTCAAAGCCATACAAATTGGCAAAGCGTTGATTGGCATCGAGAATTAAGCCATCACCAATGCGGGTGCGGTAGATGCCAACCTGGGAGTTTGCAAAGATAGCTCGGAATTTAGCTTCACTACGTTGTAGTGCCTCTTCTGCTTGTCTGCGCTGGGTGGTATCATTGCCAACCGATAAGATTTCAACGACATCTCCCTGTTCATTGAAGATGGCCTGATTTGACCAGGACATCCAAACGCGCCGACCGTCTCGACACAGGTTTTCACCCTCGCCTTGCGGGTACGATTGAGGATTGCGAAGTAAATCGTGAACCATGGGTCTCACATCACGTCCAGAGAGTTCGGCTTCTGGAATGATGGTTTCAAATAAGCTCCGCCCTAAAATCTCATGTTCCTCATAGCCCAGGAGTTTTACGCCATAATCGTTGATGTAGTGAATCCGTCCCTGCGGGTCATAGCGAATGATGGCTGAGTTCGCGGTTTGTAGCAGGTTGCGATAGTTCGCTTCGCTTTGTCTCAATGCGGCTTCGGTTTGTTGACGTTCAGCGATCTCCTGCTGTAAAGCTTGAGTTTGCTCTTCTACCTTCCTTTCCAGTGTTTCGGCATAACCTGCTAACTGTTCATATAGCCGAGCATTCTCTAGTGAGATTGCTGCCTGAGCAATCAATAGTTTAAGGACTTGTAAGCGATCGCGGGTAAACACTCCAGTACTGAGATTGTTTTCCAAATAAAGAACGCCGACAAGCTGACTCTGCTTGAGGATTGGCATACAGAGGAGCGATCGCGTCTGTTGATTTTGGATATAAGAGTCAGCCGAAAAAGGCGATTCGCGGACTGCATCATCCAACACCAAAGTTTCTTGAGTGCGTTCTACCGAGTGAATGACGGAAACAGGAATCGTTGCACAGTCAGAAACAGCAAGCTTTTCTAGGTCACACTGTCTACTTCTGCTACAGTGAGCCGCTACAGTGAGCTGATCATCTTCTACGAGAACCAGAGTGCCTGTTTCGGCTCCTGCATTTTCGATCACCATCTGCATCAATGTGGCAATCAATTGGTCGAGATGGATCATTAAACGCTCCCCCGACGAAGGACTGTCAGCCATCTCTCAAAGTATATCGCTTGCCAAACTCCAGAAAATCGAGCTTTTTAGTGGATTTTTTGATTCAAGCTTGTTCTTCGATCATTTTTCCGACGGCATCTGCAATCATCGTTTGACCCCTGACTGTTTGAACGTGGCTTCCACCTTCAAAAACAATATGACCAGAATTAAAGCCGCGCATCATCTCGCTGTAACTGTTGACGACTTCGGGCGAAAAGCCGAATCTGGAAATCGTTGCCTGCCACTCGCTTTCGGGGACAGCGACCGCCTGCACGTCACGTCCAAGAGCGGCTGCAAAAGCGGCAGCGACATCGTTTGGCGAATAATCTGCTGCGCCGTGCAGTTCGATGATGCGCTTGCCCGTCCAATTTTCGGTCATCGCTTGGGCAACGGCACGTCCGATATCTGCGACGCAAACCATCGGAATCTTGCGCTCAAGCGGCGTGTAGAAGCTCGGCAAAATGCCTTGCTCAGCAGCAACCTTCGCCACGCTGCTCCAATTTTCCACAAACGCCGATGCTCGCAAAAAAGCAACGGGAATTTTCAAATCGCCGAAAATCGTCTCCAAAATGTGCGTCGTCAAAATGTTTCCTGTGCCTAAAGCGTGTTGCGAGCCGACCGAAGACAGCAACACGACTTTCTGCGCGCCGGAATTTTTGATGGCAGCAACGTAACGCTCACCGATTTCTCTCGCCACCGCAAACATATCGGCGATGTTGTATGCAGGCGGATTCATCGTGTAAACAGCGTCCGCATTCCGCATCGCGTTGGTCATCGCTGCTAAATCGCTTAGATCTGCAAAAGCAACTTCCGCGCCTTTCGCCCGCCAAACGGCGGCGGTTTTGTCTGAGCGCAAAACGACACGCACCAACTGATTTTTCTCAAGCAAAGCGTCAGCAACGGCAGAACCCGTCTGTCCAGTCGCACCGAAAACTACATACACAGGATTTTCCTCTTGACTCCATGATGTGTTTACATTGTCTGGCGGATCGGGCGGACAATTACTTCATTGACATCAACATCGTCCGGCTGGGACACAGCGTATAAAACGGCTCTGGCGATCGCATCTGAGGTAAGTGCAGTTTCACGAAATTCTTCTAACAAGCCTTTGGATGACTCATCGGTGATATCAGAGCCAAGTTCGGTGTCAATGACACCCGGAGATATGATAGTGACGCGAATATTTTGTGACTCCTGCCGCAGTCCTTCGGAAATTGCCCAAACAGCATACTTGGTTGCACAATAAATTGCCGCAGTGGGGACTACCACATGGGCACCAATGGACGCAGTATTGATGATTTGCCCGCCACCTTGTGCTTCCATAATTGGTAGCCCCGCCGCGATACCATTCAATACACCCCGGATATTCACATTAATCATGTTGTCCCATTCCTCGACTTTCAGGGCATTCATTGGAGATAGGGGCATCACACCTGCATTGTTAAAAATGACATCAACGCGACCAAATTTGTCTTTGGTAAACTCAACAAATGCTTTCACATCTTCGCGATCGATGACATTGACCGCTTTGAATTCTGCTGTACCACCGGATGCGTGAATCTCTTCGACTAGCTTTTCTAGCTTGTCTGTCCGCCGTGCCCCCAAAATAACTTTTGCACCATTTTGGGCGAGCAGCTTTGCGGTGGCTTCACCGATACCGCTACTGGCTCCGGTGATAGCAATGACTTTGTTCTCTACATTTAACATGGTGATCTTCCTTTTGTTTTAGTAAATGTGAATTAAAGAAACATACCGCCAGAGACTTCAATTCTCTGGGCATTGACCCATCGGTTGTCTTCGGAAAGTAAGGATGCGATCGCACCTCCAATATCATCCGGAAGACCCACACGACCCAAAGCCGTTTGCGAGGCAAGGAAGTGGTTAATTTCTGGAGTGTCGCGCACTGCACCATCGGCAAAATCCGTTTCAATTGCGCCAGGAGCTACCACGTTCACCGCAATCTGTCGGTGTCCCAATTCCTTTGCCATATACCGAGTCAATACTTCGATCGCCCCTTTCATTGCTCCATAGGCGGCATAGCCTGGTAGAGCAAACCGGGCAAGACCGGAGGAAATATTGACAATTCGTCCGCCGTCCTTGATCAACGGTAGAAGTTTCTGTGTCAAAAAGAAAACACCCTTCACATGAATGTTCATTAAGCGATCGAATTCTTCCTCAGTTGTTTCTGCAAACGGTGCGTAAACACCAATTCCAGCGTTGTTAATCAGGAAATCAAACCGTTCTGTCTGCCATTTGTCCTGGAGTGATTGCTTGACTTGCGTTACAAAACTGTCAAAAGTTTTGGTGTTAGAAGTATCCAGTTGTAGAGCAACAGCTTTACTGCCCATTGCTTCGATCTCAGATACCACGCTGTTCGCTTCTGCCTCACTACTGCGATACGTCACGATCACACCCAATTCCCTTTTAGCAAGTGCGAAAGCCGTATTTTTGCCTAATCCCCTGCTCGATCCTGTGATCAATGCAATCTTTATGTTGTTTGACATGGTTGTCCTCGTTAATGTTAGTGATTCACTTTCATGGGCTGCTCAGTATGTTGAAAGGCTCATCTTCCTCGGTAAAAAACATAGCCGCCGTGATAAAGTACACCGTCACGAAACTCACCATCGGCGGTAAATCCAGTATCGTCCCAGTAATTAATGCGATTTCCTGCTATTTCATAGCGTCCCTGATACGCGCTCTCTCTGTCGCCGCGAGCTTCGTCGTAACGGTTGTTGGGTAAAAGTTCATGGCGGATATAACCATCTCTCGTAACCCACATTCCGATGTAAAGGTTACTTGTTGGGGAGGCTTCCGTATTAGCTTGATTTGGATTCATAGTTTGGCGATTATTAGAGGTTTGAGGAGATGGAGCAACTGACGGAGATTCAGTAGCAGAAGCTTCTACGGAGGGTTCTGGCGCAGATACTTCTGCCGTAGATTGAGAAGTACAGCTTATCAATGCAAAAGCTCCCAAACTGATCATCACTGCCAATGTTTTGAGCATTGATTGTGTTTTCATACAAGACCTTCTTTGTCTCAATATGGTTTAATACTGGTTTGCGTTCTGAGCCACAAAACCATAGTGCAGATGTGTCATTTCCAACTATCCAAAATGATCGTGTGCAGCCTTGATGACTGCGAAGTTTGCGGCTCGATCGGTAACATCTAATTGCAGGAGCAAGATCTGATCGCCGAACCGCAGTTAGAAACGGTTGTACTCGAATAGTTTCATCCTATAAGCAAAAATCAGGAGGTTAAATGCATAAACCTTGCAGATGATTGCCTAATCCTCTCAAAAGGCGCAGATAAAGAAGAAAAATTTCCTATAATGATTGCATGAGCAGGGCTAGATCAATTAGGAATCCAGTATGACGATTGATACACTCAGCTATGAAAGCGCGATCGATAAATGTGAAGAACTGGCGGCATTGGTTGATCGGCATACTGATAGCCAGGGAAACGGTGTCCATGCAACTGCGATCGATCCCTTAGAGTTCACGCGAGAATGTAATCCTGCCGCAGCAATGCCCGGTGTCAGCGAACCGCTTCTCGCAATTGTGATACAGGGACAAAAAGAATTGTGGCTAAACGAAGAAACTTTTCGGTATGGTGTTGCTCAGTATCTGGTTTTGTCGGTGGATTTGCCGGTGAGTGCATGCGTGACCGAGGCGACTCCCACTCAACCTTATCTCGGATTTAAGCTGAAACTAGACCCAGCCCAATTTTGTGAAATTATTGCTCATACACAGCCATGCATTAGTCAAAAAGAACCTGTGAAAGGCTGGTTCGTCAGCAATGCTGAGCCATCTTTGATTGACTGCGCTCTGCGGCTCACAAAACTTTTAGATACACCGCAAGATGCTTCATTTCTGGCACCAATGATCATTCGCGAAATTTATTACCGTCTTCTGATGGGTGAACAAAGCGAAGCAGTTCGCCAAATTGCTACTGCTGGTAGCAATATGCAGCGCATTGCTGAGGTGATCAAAGACATCAAAGCAGATCTTACGAAACCGTTGCGGGTTGAGGATCTCGCTGAGCAGGTGAATATGTCCGTTTCCTCTTTCCACCGCCACTTCAAAACAGTCACCTCGATGAGTCCGCTGCAATATCAAAAACAATTGCGACTCTTAGCTGCGCGACAGATAATGCTTGCTGAAAACGCTGATGCAGTTCAGGCGGCTTATCAAGTTGGGTATGAGAGTAATTCGCAGTTCAGCCGCGAATATGCCCGTATGTTTGGTGCGCCTCCTATCCGGGATGTTGAACGTTTACGGACAGCCGAAATAGTAATAAGGTAACTTCTGGAAAATAGTTTCCCCCTTAGCGATCAATGCTTCTCTCATTGGAGAGACTTTGCTAACTCAGCGAGGAATCGATCATTCAGTAGAACTGTCCCCGGCTGTTATAGCGGTAGCCATATTGATTAGGACATTTTGGTGGCGCGGCTCCGCCGCGCCACCAAAATGTCCTTGTCCTAACCTAGCTGACTACAGCTATAATTCTCTGCTATCGATTTCATTAGCTTGCACCGAATAGGATCGTTTCAGTAACTCAGCGACTTCTTGCGCGATCGCAATTAGAGCATGACTAACTGGAGAATGATGGAGAGAATTAGTCTCGTTTGAGACAAGACCAACAACGATCTTGGGCAAGCCCGGACGCGAGACCTTGTTTGACCGAATCGAAGACACAGCGGGGGACTTCCCCGACTCCTGCGGGGAGTTAGAAGACACTTCAAACATGGGCATTAGCTCCTAGATTTTCTTTGCCTTAGCTGACTTGAGTCTAGTAAGTTCCAGCACTCAGCTACTTTCAGATTCTTACGGTTAGTTATCAGATTCTTGTGGGGCTAACGAACCTGTTTCGGTGTTACTCCAGTGAGACGCTTAAACTGTTGCGTCAGATGGCTTTGGCTGGAGAAACCGACCTGTAAAGCAATGTCTGCGATCGCCAAATCCGTTTTCTTTAACATCATTTTCGCCCGTTCCACCCGCTGTTGAATCACATACCGGTGAGGCGGAATTCCTATCATCTGTTTGAACAAACTGGCAAAGTAAGTTGGGCTGATATTGATCACGCCGGCCAGTTCAGTCAGCGATAAATCTCGATCGAGGTGAGTGTGAATGTAGTCGATCGCCTGCTGCAACTGGGTACGAGTTAAGCTACTGTTCTGTGATGCAATCGGTTGCGTTAGGGTCGAATAGTGTCGTAGTAGATGAATCACTAGGATCTGAGTGAGTGATTCGACATATAGTTGCCCCATCATCCCACCCGATTGCGACTCGGCGAACATCAGCATACCAATCTGATAAAGTTGCAAATCTTGCTGACCAAAACCATGCATAAGCTCGAACCGTTTTGAATCAATGTCAGAGGCTTCAGCAACTTGTTGAATCAATTCTGGTTTTAAGCAAATGTGCAGCGGAGCACAAATGACATCACTCATATCTGGAGCTTGGCACCAATAGCTCGGTTGTCCAGCCGGCACCAAGAAGCTGTCCCCTTTGTGAAGGATTGATTCATGCAGGCGATCGCCCCGCTTCTGAACTAAAGGGGCGGGATCTCCTGTATGAAAGTAGAGCCAGTGATCGTCTAGGGCAGGGAGTTCCAATTCAAAAGCTGAAGCAGGACTTTGACACTGCTCAACCAAAACGCCATTCCAGTTCATTTGCCGACTGGAGACCATCAGCGTTTTATTCCACTGTTGGCTGAGTTCGAGCGAGATGAGCAGGTTGTTGGTCATAAAGCTTGCTCTCACCGATTGCTTGCAGTTGCAGAATAAACACGTGCTAGCTTTTTTCAGCCTGACTCTGGTGCAGCAAAATAGTCACCAGCCAGAAATCTGGCTTGGTGACTGTAAATTAAATCGTGATGCCGCGATCGATGCTTCCCCCATCGGAGGGATTTCGCCAACCCAATCAGCCGATCATGACTTAAGGGCTGCGGTTGCCTCAATCTCAACTAATGTTTCTGGGGAGGCGAGTGAGGCAACCCCGATGCCAGTCAGCGCGGGGCGTGAGTCTGTCAGAAATTGCGCGAGAATGGGTGCAACATCCTCAAAGAATTCTCCAAATTCACCACGAATGTAGATGCGAAGGTTCAGCAAATTCTCTACGGAGCTTCCCGCTGCATCCAGGACGATCGTTAGGTTATTTAGCGCGTTCTTTAGTTGCCCCTCGACGGTATGGGATGAAACTTGGTGGTTCATGTCCCAGTCAACCTGACCAGAAATGTAAACGATACCCGATGCGGTATCGATAACAGCGTGAGACAATCCGTGTGGGCTTCCATCATACCGTTGTGGCGGATTGACAAGTTGCTTTCTCATTATGTCTAAGTCCTTTTTCTACCTATCTGGAGTGTAGCCAGCTCTAATGCTTAATTTCTTTCAGATTCTTAGGGCAGTTTGTCAGATTCTTATGGCGTTACTAGGCGATTGATAAAGCTTCCCATTGTATTCTCTGAGGTAGCTCATGATCATGGCTTAGCTTGCTGTGAATCCACCATCGACAATCAAAGATTGTCCTGTGATGTAGCTGGCAGCATCAGAGCAGAGAAACACAACGGCTTGAGCAACTTCTTCTGCCTGTCCGATGCGCCCCATCGGAACCACAGACCCAATATCATCGAACGTTATGCCCATCTGGTCAGCGCTACGAGCCATTAGTCCAGTCGCAATGGGACCAGGATTGACGGCATTAATCCGAATGCCCTGCTTGGCATAATCGAGGGCAGCCGATCGCGTCAGCCCCATCACCGCGTGTTTGCTGGCAACGTAGGGAGATATCCCCGGAAGCGCAACGAGACCATTCGTTGACGAATTGTTCACAATCACGCCTGAGCCTTGGGTCAGCATCTGTTGAATTTCATATTTCATACATAGAAATAACCCTCGCGCATTGATCGACATGATCTTGTCAAAATCCTCTACCGATTGTTCATGCAGCGGTTTAACAACCCGATCGATCCCAGCATTGTTAAACGCACAATCGAGTTTGCCGTAGGTTGCGATCGCTTTCTGCACCAAGGCTTGTACATCCGATTCACTAGATACATCTGATTTGACAAACAAGCATTCTGCTCCAGTCTCGCGAATCAGAGCAGCAGTTTCTTCACCTTCTACATCGGGTCTGTCCGAGAAGACAACTTTTGCTCCAGCAGCACCGAAGGCGATCGCAGTCGCTCGACCGATTCCCGATACGCCTCCTGTAACTAACGCCACTTTATTCTGAAGTATCATAGTTCCTCCTTGTCTCATCTCAGTTGATGCAATCGTTATCGAGTCTTTCATACTTCTCGATCGTCTTCTGCACTAACGCTTTAATATCTTCCTCTTTTGAGCCATCCACTGGACATACAAGCATTCACCGCCTGTTTCACGAACCAGTTTAGTGGTGATTTCTCCTTCCGCATCTCGTCTCCCGGAGAACACTACTTTTGCTCCGACAGTAGCAACTGCGATCGCAGTTGCTCTGCCAATTCCTGCTGTGCCTCCAGTGACTAAAGCCACTTTATTCTGAAGTATCATTGTGTTTTTCTCAGCATCACTCTTATCGTATCAATACTAAAGTGTACCGAATTCCAACGCTTAACTTCTTTCAAATTCTTACAATGATTTGTCAGATTCTTATGGTGTTAGCGAACCTGTTTCGGTGTCATTCCGGTGAACCTCTTGTCGCTGAGAAAGTATCTCCTCCAATAAGTTGCGATCAAGCTTCTCCTGAGATTGATTTAAGAAGCGATCGCCTGCCCCTTCCAGATCATTCAGAATGCACTCAGTCTTTTCTGGACTTAGATCTTGCCGTCCTGCTAACAACAGTTGTGCCAGGGTATTTCGGTCAAATTGAAGTAGCCGATTGCCAAGCGCTTCATAGATTGCGTCTGGATCTGCCAACAGTGCTGTAAAGTCCTATTGAATTTGGTCTGAATTCAGCGATTCTTTAGGAGCAGAACTCGAATAGGTTTCAATTTGATGGCGTAAGGCTTGCGACCGCTCCAGCCTGGGCGGGGCTGCCGTACTTGAAATCTTTTTGAGAAATACGTGATACTTGTCCGTACAAGTCTTCAATCGGCTGGAATCAGTTGCGTCACCCAGCGATCGCCCTTCTCCTCATCCCCCGGCTGAAGCTGAGCCACACGCCAGGTTTTTCCCTCAATTTGGCGCTGCAAATACACCTCAAAGGGGTTTTCTCGCTGTGTCACCCGGCGGTTAGGAAACTTTAGCGTCAGATCATAAGTGCCCTGCACCTGATAGGACTGAAGATCTTGAATGGTCAACGGCTGGCGTCTGGTAATATGAATGCGAGCAATTTCAAACTCTGGCGGTTGAGAAGAACTGGAGTATAGCTGCTGGGTTAAAGCCTGCTGGGTTTGGCTTACCTGAATGGCGATCGCCTGTTTCACTAAATCGCGGCTCGGACTTCCACCAATACTGCAACTACTCAGCACCACCGCCATGACGACCGCTATGATTACCCGTATAGCCAACATTTTGCCTGTTCCCATTTCCTCACCGTCCAAAGTTTACCGCTGATTTACCCCAAAACGATGACGAACAAGAGCTTGAATCTGGGCGATCGCCTCTACGACTACTTACTCTCGGTTTCGCTGCGGGAACCGGAGGTTTTGCTGAAGCTGCGGGAAGAGACAGCTCGCCATCCCATGAGCCAGATGCAGATTACGCCAGAGCAGGGACAGTTTATGGCGCTGCTGGTGCAGTTGATGGGGGCAACCAGGACACTGGAGGTGGGCGTGTTTACGGGATATAGCGCTTTGTCTGTGGCGCTGGCATTGCCGGAGAAAGGGCAGGTTGTCGCCTGTGAGGTGAGTGAAGAGTTTACGGCGATCGCCCGTCGCTATTGGGAAATGGCGGGAGTTTCAGGGAAAATCGATCTGCGAATTGCACCTGCCGTTGAAACGCTGGACCAACTTTTGGCTGAAGGACAAGCAGAAACTTTTGATTTTGCTTTCATCGATGCCGATAAGAGTAACTATGGAACCTACTATGAGCAGGCGTTGCAGCTTGTGCGTCCAGGTGGGCTAGTTTTGATTGACAATGTGCTGTGGTCGGGTCGGGTGGCAGATGATCAGGTGCAAGATACGCGGACTGAGGCAATTCGGGCGTTTAACCGAAAGCTGCATGAAGACCAGCGGGTAACGGTCAGCATGGTGGCGATCGCCGATGGCTTAACCCTTGCCCTCAAGCGCCCGTAGTGGTACGACACAGCTAAATTGATGTGTTACGCGCAGGATGGGCAAAGCACAGCGTGCCCATCAAAATACAATTCTTGAACAGATGGGCACGGACGATGCCCTTTACCCATCCTACAGTTAACTACGCAAAACTCTAATTAGTCCATGTCGTTACGCAAAACTATCGCCTTTTATCTAGGAGATATTGAAACGTTGCCAGGAAGAAGTATTAACCTGATCATTACTGGGTTGGTGTTAACTTCTTCAGCGATCTTTGTAGCAGAAACCTATCCAATTCTGGCTTCCGCTCGTTCTATCCTGGATGGAGTCGATTTAGGAATTTTGGTTATTTTTGCAGTGGAATATCTGCTGCGGTTTTGGTGTGCTGAGAAAAAACTTCGCTATGTTTTCAGCCTTTATTCCATTATTGACCTTTTAGCAATCCTACCCTTCTTTTTACCAGGTATCGACATCAAGTTTATTCGGATTTTCCGCTGGTTCCGAATCTTGCGTCTGATTCGATTTATCGAAGGAAGAACTAAATTTGGCTATGTTAGCGGCAAGGATAGTGTAGCCGTCAGCCGAATTTTGTTTACTCTTTTTGCCATTATTTTTGTCTACTCCGGCATCATCTATCAGGTTGAGCATCCGGTGAATCCAAAGGCGTTTGCCACTTTTTTGGATGCGTTTTATTTCTCGGTTGCCACTATGACGACGGTTGGCTTTGGCGACGTTACGCCAATTTCAGAAACGGGGAGACTGCTGACGGTGCTGATGATTTTGACTGGAATTGCCCTAATTCCCTGGCAGTTAGGTGATTTAATTAAGCAGCTTCTCAACACAACAAAACAGATGGAGTTTTTGTGTCCGGGATGTGGGCTAGAATCCCACGATACGGATGCTCAGTTTTGCAAAATCTGTGGGACGAAATTAAGAAATATCTGCAAAATTTAGGATTTAGCTGTTAGTTTTTTACTAGTTAAACTCGTTGCCAAGCTCCAGCTTGGCAATGCAGTTGGGGAAGCTCCGGCTTCCTGATATAAAGGGGACGCGGCTCACCGATGGCTGTAATTGAGAGATGCTTGCTAGCGCAGGAAGCAGGAGCTTCCTGATGCCGTTACCAAGCTAGAGCTTGGTAACGAGGCTGAGAGTTAAGAATGGGGCTGAATCTGCAAGATTCAGCAGTTAGTTCTCTGTTTGACAACCCGAATGCTCTCCCAGGCAGAGAATTGTCCGGCTCGGCGTTGGTCAATCAGCACAAAGAAGGCATATAGATTAAATGCTTCGCTGCTTTTATTCAAGTATTCGCGGCTCAGGTCTTCACACTCTTTTCGAGTGGGCTTTTGGGTGGGCAGCAATCCTCGATTTCTAGCGGCTTTCTCGTAGGCTTCTGAGATTAGCTTGAACAGTGCAGACGTGAGTAGTGTGTAGGCTCGAAGCTGGCTTAGATCGTAGTTGCGCTGGGTAGTGAAATCGTAGTTAAGGCTGCGGGTGCGATCGCGCACCAAACTAATCAAATACACCAGTCCTTGCTCTAGTGAGATGGCTGGCTCGGTCTCAAAGTCTGACTCAAAATCAATAATGCGAGAACGAGCAAAGTCCAGGTCAAGGTTGAGGTCTAAGTCGCTGTGAGCCGTAAAGCTGAGTGACTGATACAGCAAGTTAAGGGGACTGGAGGAATGCAGCGTTTTGTAGTTGTTGCGGTTGAGAGCGCGGTCGAGTTCACGGGTGAGGTGGCGATCGCTCCCCACGATTCCTGCTAGTTCATTTTGCCAGCGCTGCCATCGGGCAGGGTCGATTCCGACGATGAGTTGGCGATCGCCCACATTACACCAGCAGCCAACCTGGTTGACCGATAGAGGATGCTCCTGCATCTCAGTTCCCTTGGGCAACCGGAACCTTGCTTCCCCGACAAACACAGAAGAACTGCCCTCCAAAAACGTATCGCCAATTGAACTAGAGCGCTGAGTCAACCACTCACAAAACTCTTCTGCATCGCTTGCTCTCACTCCCGTGATTGGCTGCATCGCGTCGCCTGCTGAAAATTTAGCCGTCTGCCAGTGGTCAGGTTGACAGTCACCCGACAAACTCTTCTCATCAATAAAAAGCTGGTACTCCGCACAGGTAATGTAACTGGTGTCAATTTCAGTTGTGTCATCGATTCGCAGCAGCCGATTCAAGCGGCGAGACAGCTTCACTTCCGCCGCTAGCTTAAAGATTTCGGCATCGGTAGACTCCAGCCCACTCTCCAACGTTTCCTCTAGCTGTCGGCGCACGTCAGGCTGTACGCTCAAGCCCTCCTCCAAGCAATCGTAGGCAAGCGTTAGTGAAACCACACTGGGCTGGTCGAGCGCCGCCCAAATGAGATCACTAGCATCTCCCTGGGCAGCGTACAGGCGAATGGTTTCATCCCACCAGGGATTGTCAATGCTGCGGGTGAGCAAAAACTCCTGTTTCGACTCCTTAATTTGAGCGGCTGCCAGATATTCCTGAAAACTCTTATGAACAAATTCGTAAACGTCGGGCTGTCGCTGCACCAGCAAACCGCTGATATTCTCGATTTGCTCCAAAAACTCCTCTGGATCGGCATCATCACCCGCAACACTAGTGAGTTTTTCTCGAATCAAAATACATCCCGTCACTTTCTTAAACTCACGGGTTTTCTTTTGCATTCGTTTCAATGCCAACACTTGCAGCACCAGTTTTTTTTGGGCTGCGGTCAAGGATTGAACCATGCCTTTGGCATCTTGCCTGCGTCCCAGCAGCACATCACAAATTTCGGCATAGAGCTGCACCCGTCGCCCTGGCAGTGCCCCCTGATAGCAGTGAACCGTTGCAATCATCGTCAGCAGCAGCGGATTTAGCGCCATTGATGCCAGTGCAGGGTTATGTTTGATCCGGTTAAATAAATCGTTGGACTGCTGCTGAGCCACTTGGCGCACACCGGGGTCGTCTTTTCCCAAGCGGCTCATGGTCTCATTTTGCAGATACCAGTTGTTGATAAATTGCTCAACCTGTTTCAACGTGAAAGGCTGCACCTCAGCAACCAGTCCCACCTGACTGAGGGGGGCGCTGCGGTAGCCAAACGGCCGCGACGTAACAATGAATGCGGTCGTGGGGTAATTCAGCATTTGCTCATCAATCCAGCGGCTCACCTGCTGGCGACGCGCCATATCCGCTACTTCGTCTAACCCATCCAGCAAAACCAGACATTTTCCCTGTTTCAGTCTGGTTTCAAACCAATCTTCGGGGGGTTTTAGCTTTTGAATTGCGCTTTGCTGTTGAATCAGATCTGCCAGCGTCGGTGGCGCTTTGGTGTCTGCTATCCCCCGTGCCAGGATTGCGTCTTGCACGTCTCGTAAATATAGCAATACCGGAATTAGGGCTGGAGCTTTGGCGTGCTGACGCGGCTGCTTATTTTGGGCGTAGGCAAGCGCCAAGTGTTCCAGCAGCGTACTTTTGCCAGAGCCAGGTGGCCCAAGCACAACGATTCGTCTGAAGGTAGGCTGCTCAGGCAGGCGAGCCAGGAAATCCCAAATAGTTAGGTTCTCTCTAGCATTGCGAACCGCGATCATGGCAGAAGAAATTTTGTCAGCCGTTTCAGGTGCAAGCTGAAGTGGCACAAATACTTTCTCCAAATTTAGGGCAAATGGCCCTTTGGTTTTTAAGCCCTGGGTGCGAAAGTCTCGCAGCGCATAGATTAGGCTTTGATAGTAGCGGTTTTGAAAGTTTGAGACGATCGCCAGGGTGAATCGATCGGCGGCTTTAATCATCCACTGGGCAGAGTCAGCCCCCCGCTGCGCTGCGGCTTCTTCGAGCGTCTCCATGAATTTGCCGCTAAACCTGACCCACAGGGATAAACAGGCGGTGACAAAGGAAAGGGCGATCGCCCGTGTCCATTCCTGATTCAGTGCAGAATGAACCGTTGCCCCAAGCCCAACCCCAGAAGGAATCCACTTGATCAGCGTTTGAGTAACCTTTTGCATCTGCCATGCTGGACTATACGCCTATGCATACGAGTGTAGGCGATCGCCCCTGAGCGTTTCCCCAAGTCTTTCCCATACGAGTCACATACGAGTTACATACGAGTCAGGGCAGCGATTTTAGTGAGTTTATCTGCGCTCATTCCCTCCAGCTCATCTAGATGTAGCCAGCCCTCTCTCACTAGTGTGGCAAAGACAAAAATTAGGACGGAATATCGATAGTCATACTTGCCGTCTATTTCGTGCCTCTTTGCACTCAAGAAATCATGCAATTGCCAGACATCATCCAGGGTGGCGATCGCACCTGCTTTCTCTCGAACCTCCTTTATTAAAGCAGTCGTTTCTCGCTCATAAGCCTGTCTAAAGGCAGTTTGGGCAATATTTTTCTCAGACTTAGACCACTCAGCGTCACTCACTTGCATCATTAACCCTAAAAAAACAAAATTTTATTATGAGGTGCTGTTCACGCAGATTCACATCTCACTTGTGCATACACGGTTAGCCCATAAAAAAGGGGCTGAGGCTAAGATCTGCGACTTCTTCGAGAAGTCGCAGATCTGGGCAGTCGGCTTTACTAATTTAGCGCTTGCTCTAGCGGACTAGATTCAACAATTCTTTGGGAGAAGCTAACAAGTCGATCGCCACAAAGAAAATTTTGCCATCGGGATTGATCAAAAACCGCCAGGCCATATTCATGCCTACCGCTGCGCCAAACCAGGGGGTTTGCACCTTGCCCGTCACTTTCACCTGGGTGTAGCCATCCTCTGCGGGTTCAGAAACACCCCGCTCTGGAATCAGCTTGAGATTCTGACATTCCTCGTTAAAAAACTGTAGAACGGCATCTCTACCGACAACAGGACGTTGAAAAGGAGGCTGCAAAGCCCCATCGGGCGCAAATAGGTCAATCAGTGTCCCAAAGTCATTGGCATTGAGATTATTCATATAGTTCAACACGGTTGGGTTGGTCACGCCTTCGATCGTGACTTGAGTTCGTTCAGACTTTTCCTTAGGAGCAATGACTGGTTCAGACACTCTGGTGTAGCCGTCTAGCTTGCTTGGATCAAACCCCATATCAACGACCGCATTGCGTAATACGGTGATTTGTTGACCCTGATCGAGTTCTCTGACGGACTGTAGCACTGCTGCGGCATTAGCAGAAAGCTGGTATCCCGCTGGAATTGGAGCTACAACTCCCTGATCCATCCATACTCCAAGCTGATACCAAAACCCTAGCTTGATATTTGCAGACCACATGGCGTAAGCACGGCAAATCGGCGTATCGGACTGGTTTGCCAGGTCACACATGACCTGCGTTTGCTCAGCAAAAGTCATTTGCCGAATTTGATTCAGGGTTCCCTCTGCAAACTGCATACTGGCAGCTCCAGGAGCCGCAACGGTGATGGTCTTACCCATTTCCAGGTAAGCAAACCAGGTCCACGCCAGCTGGTCTTCAGCATTGAGCTGCTTAAACCGGGCAATCGTGGCTGGTACTGCATCAGCAGATAAGGTGTTTGGGAAAATACTACGAGCTGAATCAACAGTAAATGGCATAAAGAAAGCCTACCTTGCTGGATTTGCAATGAGTGGAAAGGACAACAGCGTTAATTTGTGAAATCTCCCTTACTGATCACAAAATATCACGAAGTCGTTACAAAGTTTAACAAATATTTACTTTGTAGGAGCGAACAGTCGTTCGCCCTACGGCAATTTATGTTTATGTACGTGAACCACGCTCTAGTCCTGTTACAGTTTGAGGCTGCTATAAAATGACGATATGGGAATGGTGCAAAGCCGATTTTTTAAGCACTAGTTCATGGATTCATTGGCTTTAAGGGGCGATCGCAATGGTTGCAATTCAATCTGTCATGACGATGGAAGATTATCTGAACTACAGCAATGACAGTGATACCCGCTATGAACTAGTTGATGGGGTGTTAGTCGAAATGCCGCCCGAAAGTACCTTAAACACTCAAATTGCTGCCTTTCTGCTGGCAACTTTCCTTCAGCTTGGCATTCCTCATACTCGGTTTGGCATTCGTCATCAAATCGCAGTTGCGGGGGCTAGAGCGACTGCTAGAGAGCCAGATTTGATGATTCATTCTGAAGAGTCTGCGGCGGCAATTGAGGGGCGATCGCAAGCCTTACTCACAATCGATATGCCGCCCCCTACCCTGGTTGTAGAAGTCGTCAGCCCTGGACAGGAAAATCGAGATTACCGCCACAAACGCACCGAATATGCTGCTCGTCACATCCCGGAGTACTGGATTGTGGATGCGATCGCCGCTAAAGTGACCGTTCTAGAATGGGTAGATGGGCTGTACGAGGAAAAGATCCATCGGGACAATGAACAAATCATTTCCCCACTTTTTCCTGAGTTGCAGTTAACCGCAGCACAAATTTTGAGTGCAGGACGATAAGAGCCAATTAGTTTTACAACTCATTTTGCAATCATTAACGCATCAACCGTTGACGAAGTTCTCGTATCGCGGCTCCGGTGCCCTGCTCGGATGCTTTTTGTAAAACTTGAATAACCAGTTCAGATATATTAGTTTCTGGAAAATAGCGACTTCGGGATTGTTGCTGATAAGATTCACCTTGCAAACTATAGATCTTTAATCCACTTTTTTTGAACAACCAGACTTCTGGCACTCCATAGGGCGCGTAATCTTCAGCCGCAGTGTAGGTCGTTACATCAATTTCAATGACTAAATCAGGTGGAGGATTAGTTTGCCAGTCGATTCGACCTTTGCCGACAGCGGCTTGCCAGTTATCAATGTAAAAACAATAGTCCGGTTCAATTCCTCCCTCTTCAGGAATATCCATTGTGATTGAGGTGAAAGCTTCGTAGTTGCGGGTTTCGCTGTCTAGCAATATTTCAACAACTCTTGCTAGCAAATGGGCTTCGCGTCCGTGCCGGGGTAAAGGACTCATAAGTAAGATCTCACCATTGCGAAACTTAATCCGGGGAATGGAGCCATTGCCCCGACTGTCGCGCAGGGTGCAGTAGTCCTGCCAGGTTCCGGGCATTCGCACCACCGTTCCGGCAGGAAGCTGAGTTTTGTCGCGGGAGATTACGGCGTACATAGTGCCTCTCAACGTAGGGAGGTATTGGCTCTGTTTATTCTTAAGTGTAAGCTACTCCAAGCGTCGTAGTACAACGAGCGATCGCGCCACCACAGGCACTGTTTGCTCACCTGTGAAGAGCCGTTGCTCCTGCAAGAAGCGAGGCTCCTTAGTGTCAATGTCTACTGTCCACTGGTCGTTCTGAAAATCAACAGGTAGGGTAAACTCAATTGTTTCGTAGTGAGCGTTGAAAAACAACAGAAAACTGTCATCACTAACCCGCTGTCCCTGGCGGCCGGGACTGGGAATGCGATTGCCATTGAGAAAAACCGCAACCGATTTAGCGTAGCCAACATCCCACTGCTCCTGCGTCATTTCACCACCATCAGGGTTATACCAGCTAATGTCTGTCACTCCCATACCGTGAATAGCCTGTCCCTGAAACCATTTACGCCGACGAAAAACAGGGTGCTGTCGCCGAAAATAAACTAATTCCCGACAAAAGTTAAGCAGATCCTCATTAGACTCCTGCAAGTCCCAATTTAACCATGAGATCTCATTATCCTGACAGTAAGCATTGTTATTGCCTCGCTGGGTACGTCCCAACTCATCCCCACTTAACAACATGGGAATTCCTTGTGATAGCATCAACGTAACCAGGAAATTTCGTCGCTGGCGTTCTCGCAGATGTAATATCTCCGGATCATCTGTTTCACCCTCTACACCGCAATTCCAGGAACGATTGTGACTTTCACCATCTCGGTTTTCCTCCCCGTTTTCCTCATTATGCTTGTCGTTGTAACTCACCAAATCACTCAAGGTAAAGCCATCGTGAGCGGTGACAAAATTAATGCTGGCATTGGGTTGCCGTCCATTCATCTGAAAATATAGGTCGGGACTACCCGTTAAGCGATAGGCAAACTCTCCTAAAGTACTCTCTTCTCCACGCCAAAAGTCACGCACTGTATCTCGATATTTGCCATTTCACTCTGACCAGTTCACCGGAAAGTTTCCTATCTGATAGCCCCCTGCACCGACATCCCAGGGTTCTGCAATTAGCTTTACGCCTGCCAACACGGGGTCTTGGTGAATCAGGTCAAAGAAGGCAGATAGGCTATTGACCTCGTACAGCTCACGCGCCAGAGCCGAAGCCAAGTCAAACCGGAAGCCATCTACGTGCATTTCCGACACCCAATAGCGCAAGCTATCCATGATTAGCTTCAACACTTGAGGGTGGCGCATATAAAGTGAGTTACCGCATCCGGTGAAATCCATGTAGTAGCGGGGATCACCTTCCACTACACGGTAATAATTAAGGTTGTCAACTCCTCTTAAGGACAAGGTTGGACCTAAATGATTGCCTTCTCCTGTGTGGTTGTACACTACATCTAAGATTACTTCAATTCCGGCTCGGTGTAGTGCTTTGACCGTTTCCTTAAACTCACTTACCTGCTCTCCCAGTACACCACTAGAACTATAGCCAGAGTAGGGTGCGAGGTAATTGATCGAATCGTAACCCCAATAATTTCGTAGCTTCCTATCAGCCAGATGTCCTGGACGAGAGAGAAAGTGATGAATCGGCATTAGCTCAACAGCTGTGACTCCCAATCGCTGGAGATGCTCGATTGCTAATGGATGTGCTAATCCTGCATAAGTACCTCGCAGTTCCTTTGGTATATCAGGATGTAGCTGGGTGAAACCTTTAACGTGCATCTCATAAATAATCGTCTCATGCCAGGGAGTTCTCAGCAGCTTATCGCCTTCCCAATCAAAGGTTTCATTCACCACCACCGATTTAGGCATCAAGGCAGCACTATCTAACTCTGAAAATGATAAATCTTCATCAAGACTATGCCAGTCGTAGCCAAACAGCGCTGCACCGTTGCCTACTTCTCCATCAATTGCCTTTGCGTAAGGGTCGATTAACAGTTTGTTAGGGTTAAAGCGATGCCCTTCACTGGGTGCGTGCGGCCCGTGTACCCGGTATCCATAACGTTGCCCGGGCCCAATTCCAGGCAAGTAGCAGTGCCAAACAAAGTTACTGACCTCGGTGAGGGAGACTCGCGTTTCTTCATCATCTTTGTCGAACAGGCATAAATCAACACTTGTTGCATTTTCTGAGAAAAGAGCAAAGTTTGTACCTTTTTCATCCCAGTGTGCGCCTAGAGGATAAACATCACCTGGCCAAACCGCTACGTGCATAAGTTACATTCCTACTTCTAATTAATAATTAAAGCATTACTGCTGAAGCTTCATTTTTCAACTTTTTGTACATCCATCTGGGGGAGGATTTATCTAGGCATTTGTAAGATTTAATTGTTTGTCTGAGTTGGGCTGATTACAAGTTTCCTTGCATAGATGGGTGGAACAACGTGAATCCAATACCTGAATGGCTTGAGCTGGAGTTCTGTTTTGCTTTACCCAACTTACAGTATATCAATGCTTTTGGGAGTCTTGTCAGTCAACCAGCTACATCGGGCTTACCTGCTGCGTATTGCTTATATAAAGTAACGTACATTCATCTCTAGCATCATTCCCCCTGCTGGGGGAGGTTCGCTTGTGTGAAACAGTGAGGGGCGATCGGTAACGGATGGATGTTGTCCCGCTGCCGATCGCCCCTTACTCAATTACCGATCGCCACGATTACCGATTACCGATTACCGACGATTCATCCTGTTGTATTCAACAATTCTGGCCTGTCGCGGCAGGTAGTTAGCTCCTAATTTATTAGCACAGAAGCCCAGGTCTACGGATTGCTCAGGCTGTATGGTGGTTGCCCAATCGGGGGGAATGACCTCATAGGTTGAGCCATTAGGTCTAAAAGTGCCATTCCAGCTTTGAGTGATCGCGGCATCTTCCATTGCAAACAACAGTCGCCAGTTGTTGGCGCTGGTATTGCTTTGATTTGTGACTCGAAAACTGACACAAAAACCCGTTTGCCAGTCTGATTGTATTGAAGATTCTACAGATAGGTTGGCTTGTGGGGTGGCGATCGCCACGCTAGCGGGAGGAGTCGGGGAGGCTGAAGGAGAGGCTGAAGAGGGGTTCAGGCCGGAGGTTGAGGTAGCGTTCTCTAAAAGCTGATTCAACAGTTCCTGCTTAGGAGCATCAACGGTTTGCCAGTCGTCTTGCAGGATGCCACCAGTGTCATCACTGTTGGGGTTCCAACTCCAGTAAGTGAAGCCGAGATGATTATCGTTGAGATACTCTACAAACTGTCGCTGCCAGATGCCTTCTGTGGATTCGGTGTCAACTTGCCGACCGCCAAACTCGCCTACAAAAATGGGAGCGATATTTTGACTGGCAATGTAGTGAAAACCAATTTCCCAGCGGCTGTAGAGGTTATTGGGAAAGTTAGGCTCTGAAAACCAGGGCTGATTGAATACGCCAGCGCCATACTCGTGAGGAGAGTAAACCAGTTTGCGTGGGTTGGACAGGCGCACGGGGTAGTTTCTTACGCCTTCCAGGTTGCCGCCCTGCCAGTGGTCAGCAAGTCGCTGTCCGGGGACGTTGCTTTGCACACCTTCGACAACGATTAGCCAGTCGGGATTGACTTCCAGAATTGCATTTCCGGCTCTTTCGGCGGCCAAGCGCCAGTCGGTATCGCGATCGCCTGTTCCCCAACTGGCGCGGCCATGCGGTTCATTTTTCAGGTCTGCCCCGACTACATTACGTTGATTGCGATAGCGTCGGGCTAACATGGTCCAGGTGTCAATCCAGTCGGCTTCGGTAAAGCTATCGCCATACCACAGTTCAGGAATTCTCTGGTTGTTGAGGCGATGACTGTCTAGCAGAATTAATAGCCCCTGACGCTCGGCTTCTTGAATCACCAGATCCATTACTTCTAGAGGTGTTTTTCCTTCTAGTTCACGGTTGCTGCCAATGGTAAAATCTACGCCGCTGGTGCTGTCTCCTCGAAGTGCCTGAACGGAATAAGGGAGGCGAATAATGTTGTAGCCCAGTTCACGAATCTGGGCCAGCATATCTTTGTAATCCCTTAGCCAGAGTCCGTGAGGAGCCTGCATTTCAGTCTCAATGCCAAACCAGTTGACTCCTCTAAGCAGAATAGTTTGCCCCCTGGCATCTACAATTTCAGCGCCACTGGTAGATAGGGGAAACTGGATAGGGGTAGCGGCTCCGGCAACTGTCATTGGATCGTGGAAATGGAGTGATAGCCCAATCCACAGCACCATCGAGAGGATTCCTAGCCAGATTTGCTGGGCCAGGGGTGTCCATCTTTGACTAGAGCGATATTGAATTGGGCGATGAGGGGTGGAGGTTCGCTTGGAGAGGTTGAGATAAGTCGGGCGATCGCCCCCAAGATGACTAAAAACCTGTCTACAGACCTGACTAAAGACTTGGCTAACGAGTCTAAGAATCATGATGGGTGCTGCTCTTATCTTCTAGATATTAACTAGTGGGAAGTGAGGTATTGCACCCAAAGTAAAAACGAACAAAGCTGCGAGTCTCAATGAAAGAATCTTGTTGAGCTTAGCAAATGTAGCTTCTGTAAGCCCATTTAATGGGACGGGCGATCGCCTAAAAAGTGCCGTATCTTTGTAGGGTGATACAGTTTGGGGGATGTTCTAGCAGTGATTGTACTGAAGCGATCATAATAACTAAACCCTTCATTTCTCTTTTGAAAGTATTTACGCCTAAGTATTTAGATTCATCAAACGCTTCAAAATTGAGGACTGAAACTGAAGTTTACCGTTCCTTTAACCCTATGTGAAAAGTTTTTTGAAAGAGAAAAAGTTTGTGAAATAGCCTGAAGCGATCGCAACTCTGCTGTTAGGAAAGTTCATTTTGACTTTACAGGACTGCGTCGGACTTTACTAGGTCTATACGGTTATTCACGGAGATTACGTTTAATTTAGATGGAAAGGCAACAAACTTCAGTCATTCTGTTGTTGAGCAGCAATATTTCAAACCCATGTCGCTGCTGCCAAATTGAAAAACGATTCCCCATTCGCTTAGTAGGAATTCAATCATGACTACACCACTACAACGCTTCGTACTACCAGCCGCAATGCTATCGGGTGCAGTTTTTTCCGCCGCTACTTTGCCATTGGTCGTATTAGGTTCAGAACCAGTGGACATTCATCTGGAAGATGAGCCTGTGTTCTCAGGTGAAGTCAAAGATTTGGCCGCTCCTTACCTGGGTATCGCAACCGTGATGAGCTTGGGAATGGGTGTTGCTACCATTTCGGCGCTGGGCTGGAGCCAAGCTTCTCGCAAGTCCGCTGAAGCGGAAGATCAGGTCTCATCTCTAGCCCGTGATCTCCAGGAAAAGGAATCTCAAATTGAGGCGCTTCAGTTCTCTGAAAAACGCTTACACGCTGCCGGACTACAGTATTTTCTTCAAGATGAAGTAGATGAGGTAAACGCTCAACCGATTGCGGCTGTTTCTGCAATGCATCCAGTTCGGGGTGCAGAAGATGAAGACCCCACTGAGCCTCTAGAAAAGGCGATCGCCTCTGGCAAGTTTGACACAAACATTCAAGCTTCCAAAGTTGCAACCCATCCTTCAGCACAAGCTTTTCCTGGCTACGCTCAACCGACTCAGGCGATGAAGCAAACAGTTGCTTCTGTGCCTCAGTCCTCTCACACCACAGAGCCAAAGCAAGTCAACGAATTGCTCGATCATCTCAAGCAGGTGATGGCTCAAATCGAACAGCTACAGACGATTGGCGCACTTCCAACAAACTCACTTTCACCTGTCACCGTATCCTACAACTCTGGAGTCGCTTAGTGTTAGCACCTATCAGGCGAAGCCTTCTAAATAGTTGCTTCGCCTGTTGGTTATCAGCCCTTAGTCAAATGACAAATTAGCGGACAAGGTGCCCGCGTTAGTAGAATTACCGTATAAAAGCGTTTGATGGGATTGGAGTGTCTGTTTGAGTTGGGCTAAGTGTTGGCGGACTGGCACTGGTGACTCCTGAACTCGATGGCGTTGAATTCACTGCATCATTCGTTTGATCGGCTGGAGGAGTTGTACCACCAGTGGGTAACGCAACTGTCACCGTCTTGCTCGCCTGAAGATATAGCTCTCCATCTGCGTTGAATTGCACTAAACTTCCTGTAGAAGCTTCACCCTGACTCTCTAACTGGTCTTGCAATGTTGCAGGTTGATTAGCCGGATCAAGCGTCACTAAGAAAGTCACGTTTGGGTCTGGTTCAACCTGTATGCCCAAACTCCCCTGGTTTAGCTGCCAAACTTCTTGAAATCTGCCGTCTGGGGCAACTTGCCACAGGGTAAGATTAGCTTCCCAGGTTCCCTGTTCAACTGGCGCAAACTGTCGAGCCAACACTGAGTATGATGAGTCAGGATTAGAAATTGACTGCCCTAAAGTTTGCAGATAGCGAATAGCTGAAACCGTAACCTGCGTCTGGTCAGGAAGGTTTGTTCTGCCTGTGATTTTGTAGCCTCCTGGTTGCCCAAAGGGGCTGATTTGAAGCACTTCTAGCTGTGGGGCGATAGGCTCAGATGAGCGACTGAACCATTTTGTGGTTTGAGCGCATCCAGTGCTTGAAAGCACTGCTAGCAATACTACAGCAAGACACACAATTTGCCGTTGAATTCTCGAAATAGATTGAGTTCGACGGAGAGGTACAGGATAAGTTTGATTAAGGAACATAAGCGATCTCTAATGTTAGATCCATGCAGGTAAACAACGCTGATTAAAACATCAGCAAACTAGCCGAAGTTTGGCACAAAATTAACCGGATGACACAGGGTATTTGCGTAAGTATTGATGGAAGATTAATCTTTGGCAAGGCAGATAAAGTCTGGCACAAAATTCGCCAAATCACATAGGGTATCGGCAGCATCTCCATGCATCTCCACATTCGCCTTGACCTTCCTGTATAAGCCACAGACCAGGACTTAGCCATCAAACTACCAAGCAGATCAAACAGTTAGCCTACCTTTGAGTGGGTCTGTTTTCACACGTTTTTTAGGAGTGAAGACCCCAATGAAAGTCGGACTTTTTAAGTCTGTCCTCCTCAACTTTTTGTTGTTTTCCGGTGCCTATTTTGTTCGTCTGGAGTTCGGTTTTCTGACGATTTCATTTTCTTTACAAAAAGTAAATGCCGCTCCTATCCCTGATGCAATTCTGGATGAGTCAGACGCTGATTCTACAACTGCTGATGATTCACTGGCTGATTCTGAAACAGAAGTGGTCGTTGCAGAAGCTGAGGGTATAGCAGAATCCGCAGAAAGTGACTCTCACATCGCTGGACTGCCTCCAGACGAGACGATTAATATCTTTGCTGATGAGAATTCTGTTTCTGATACGTCTCTCTTTGATGCAGAGGATGCACCACTGACTCCAGTTTCTACGGCTGCGGTGACGTTGCCGACTTGGAGATCCCCCACACCTTCCCACACCTATCAGACTGAAGACGAGCTAATCGCGCAGATGGCGGGCACTCCGGCATCTGGTGAATCTACCGAAAATAGTTTAGCCGAAAATGCACCTGCGATCGCCATTCCTGCTGCTGTACCTGCCTTTGTAACTCCTAATCCAGCTAGGGGAGGGGCAGCAACAAGCACCGAAAGTCTGTCTGGGAATACATCCGTTGTACCAGGTGCGATCGGCAATGTTACTTCTAGCAGTGCTACTTCTGGCAATGTTACTTCTGACAGTGTTACTTCTGGCAGTGTTACTTCTGGCAATGTTACTCCCGTCGAGATTGCCACAACAACCCTTGCCACAACTGATGTTGGCATGAGGCTATTTACGCCTGACCAGTCCAGCAACACGGCTGCAATCTCAGCATTTGAGGCACAGCAGATTAACCAGGTTGTGCCCCATGTAGCGATTAATTCCACTCATTCCACGCCTGCCCCGACTGCTGCCCCTGTGACCAGTCAAGCGGCTCAGCTAACCACTCCAGGAACGCTGACTTCACAGGCTCCAGGAGGCAACTCCTTGCTTCGCAGTACGGCACTCACGCCGCCCTCCATTACCTTGCAAGGCGTTTACATTTTTCAGGATGATGAGTCGTCGGCGCGGGCACGGTTGCGGGCACTTTATCCGCTTACGCCAAACCTACAGGCTGGTGCAACCCTCGACCTGACATCGGGAAACGCCCTGACTGATTCACCAGAAGATGGGCTGAGCATTAATGAACTGTATCTGGCTGCCTCACTGGAAGATGTACCCAATCTGCGGTTTGTTGTAGGACAGCTTGACCTCACCTCCTATTTTGACCGCAACAGTTTTGCTAAGGACGGAGCGAGCCAGTTCTTCAATCCTGTGTTTCAAACGAATCCAGCACTGACGGCGACAGGAATTGGGTCTCGCCCCGCCGCGCTGGTTAACTGGAGCCTGACAGACAATATTGAAGCCAGAGCCGCTGTATTTTCGTCGTCCCGCAACATTGGTGACTTTGACCTGGATGGGTTTGCTGGGGAAGTCGCCTTTTGGTTAGGAAATGCCATCATCCGAGGCACCTACGCAACAGGTAGCGATGCCGGAAACGACAGCGGGTTTAACGAAATTTTTGACATTGACCGGGGCAATGGCGAGTTTGGACTGCGTGACTCTGACCGCGAGTCAGCTTACGGAGTCAACGCCGAAATCTTTGTCCCGGAACTCAACATGGGAATTTTTGCCCGCTACGGACGCTACGAGAACCGTGACCTGGATGCGAGTGGCGATACCTACAGCGGCGGCGTGACCTTCCTGGACTTGTTTATGCCAAACGATCGCCTGGGGCTAGCCTACGGTCGCGGTTTGTCTAACGAGTCGCTGCGGAGCCGTTCCGATCGCGACATTCCCGATGTCGCGGAACTGTTTTATGACTTCAGCGTATTGCCTAACCTGCGGCTGGGTTTCACCCTTCAGCAGCTTGATGGCTTCTCTGAGACGATCGCCGGATTCCGCATTCGGACTGAATTTGACGTTACGCCCAGGGGCAGCTTGTAGCCATGAAAAAATCTCAGTTTAACCAATTTGTGAGGGCGAACGGCCGTTTCAAGGCGCTCAGATCTGCGACTTCTCCGAAGAAGTCGCAGATCTTGCCCTCACCCCTGCAATGGACTCATCGGCTGGTTAGTCTGCTGTTGCTGGCGTGTCTTAGCAGTACCCCGCTGTTGGCGCTGGCGATCGCCCCCTCCCCTGCCCAGGCTCAAGCCGTAAACGCTACCATTCGCAGAGCCTATACGCTGCTGAGTCAAGGCCTGGTCGATCAGGCGATTACGGCATTTCAGCAGGCGGTGCGGCAGAATTCTCAGTCTGTAGAAGCACAGTTGGGGTTGGCGATCGCCTATCGCCGTGCCGGACGAGATGCCGAAGCATTTCAAGCTTACGAGCAGGTGTTGACCCTAGACCCTAACAATCGACTGGCGCTGAATACGCTCGGTTTGCTGGGCGGCTTTCGTCCTGAGTGGCAAAACCGGGGCATTGAAGCGCTGAATACGCTGCTGACGATTGACCCAAATGACAACCAGGCAAGGGCGCAGCGGGCACTGCTCTATAGTTACCAGGGTCGATTTGCCGAGGCGATCGCCGACTACGAAATTGTGCTGCAAAATGATCCCACACCGGATGCAGTGTTGGGGGCGGCACAGGTTTACACTTACACGGGCGACTATCGGCGCGGTTTGGAGCTGTTTGACCGCTATCGGGCTAGCGGACAGGCAATTTCGGGAAATGCAGCGATCGCCTATGCGTTGGCTCTTCAGGAGACGGGCAGTCCGGCAGAAGCGATTCAAGTGTTGGAACCGCAACTGCGGCGATCGCCCCAAATTAACCGGGACACGATTCAGCTTCGGGCAGCGTTGGCTTCGGCGTATGCCGCAAATCGGCAGTTTACCCAGGCAGAGGCGGCGATTGATCCCTTGCGTGGACGAGGCGACTCCCGCCTGACGCTGGCCCGTGCCCTCAGTGTTATGGGACGCTACAGCGGCAACACCGCCTATTACACTGAGGCCGCTTCACTCTATCGGCAGGTGCTTGCGACGACCAGCGCTGCTCCGGCTCTGGTACGTGAGGCAGCAGACGTGCTGAGCGGCGTGTCGGGTGAGCAGTCCTACGCGCTTCAGCTTTACCAGCAGTTGACTCCGCAATTTCCTGACGACAAGGGCTTGCTGACACAGCAGTTGGTGTTGCAGAGCCAGCTTGGGCAAATTTCTAGAGCCGATCTGCGGCAGCGACTTCAGGCAGAACTCCAGCCCTTACCGGGCGATCGCTTCCAGCAGCAGGTGATTGCGCGATCGCTCCTGCGAATCGATTCCCCCGACCCGGAACTGTTGCCGATTTATCAATCGCTGCTGTCAGCAGGCATCAACGAGCCGCTGCTCAATTTCCGCGTTGCCCAAATCCTGATTCAGCGGAATGACTATGCCGGGGCGAGAACGGCACTCAATGCCTACAGTGCAGCCGTTGGCCCAGCCGACCAGTCTCCAAACCTGCTGCTGGCAGAAATCGATCGGCGCGAAGGCAATCTGGATTCGGCGGCCCAGCGATACGAATCAATCATTGCCAGCAATCCAGCCGATGAAGGCGTGTTGAACGGCGCACTGCAAGGATTAGCGGGCATTCGACAGGCACAGGGGCGGGTGAATGAGGCGATCGCCTTCTACGACCAGCTCATCGCCCGCGATCCGCAAAACCTCACCCGCCAGCTTGGACGGGCCAGCCTTGCCTATCAGGCTCGTCTGATCTCTGAAGCGGAGGCACAGGCCGTGCTAAGCCGCTGGCTGCAAGAGCGTCCCGCCACCGACACGCCGCCGGAACTGTATAACCTGGTCAGCGTCTTGCCTGCCAATGTTCAGCGCGAATCGCTTTACCTCACCCTGCTAGAAGCTGACCCGAATAATATTCCGATTCAGCTACGGCTGGTGCAGGTGTTAGCTCAGCGCGATCCTGCATTAGCACGGGCACGAGTAGCAGAACTGGTTGCCCGTGACCCGCAAAACCTCAGCGCCTACTTTGTCCAGGGAGAACTGGCACAGCAGCTAGGCGACCTGGATTTGGCTAGCGAATCCTACGAAACCATTCTCAGTCAGGAACCCAACAACACCGATGCGCTTTCCGCGCTGGGAGGCGTTCGGTTTCAGCAGCGGCAGTATGACTCCGCCGCCCAACTCTACAACCAGGTGTTGAGCATCCGCCCCGATGATCCGGTCGCTCAAACTTCTCTGATCGCGCTGACTGCGGTACAGGGCGGACGACTGGAAGCGCTTCAGCGACTTGAACAAATTCAAGTCCAGCAGCTTGCTCAGGGTGTCACTGACCAAAACCTGAATCAGCAAATGCAGCTTCTAGAGGAAGGCTTCCTGCAACAGCGCGGGTTTCAGCCTCCCTGGGAGCGGTATTAGAGGGGCTGGGGGCTGGGGGC
>Ga0224723_1000403_pt1 | contig 30004 bp, 26 predicted proteins | sample Balambano_FR2_Me_FD_161647 | JGI IMG/M metagenome (GOLD analysis project Ga0224723, IMG submission 161647) | Freshwater sediment microbial communities from Lake Towuti, South Sulawesi, Indonesia - Balambano_FR2_MetaG | ecosystem: Environmental > Aquatic > Freshwater > Lake > Sediment | place... | reverse complement strand
AATATATGCTAAATCAATCTAGCATAGATAAGCAAATATACTCTTACAAAATAAATATATTTTCCTTTAATTTCAGTAAAAACACTGAACCATCAAGCAAGTTGATAGGTTTAGGCTATTTAATTGAAGGGGTAGCGAGTCTTACCGATTGTTCGACACATACCCCAATAGCCAAGGTCAATTTACTTCCTTCTGCCAAAAAAGCTCCAAACTGTAGCAAGCTCTAGAAAAGTAACTACTTAAAAACCTTTCTCAAGGTCATTGCAGCATTTTTTGGCAATTGTGATACTGAAGATGCATTTCGGGACTTCCAAATAAACAAATATCCAAAATTTTTATATGGGATGAGCAAGAACGCTCATCCCATATCAGTGGGCAGCCAAAATGGCCACCTCATAAGGTAGTTAATTTTTGGAAGTTAATTGGTGGGATGACGCGAAATCAAAATATTCTCGTGATTTTTTTAATTAGCAACAACTTGTTTCCACTTATTTAAGGTAGATACAAAGATGCAAATAGCTACTCACACAGTTCCTTCATTAAGTACAAATACGCTGCAAACTCGAAAAAACTCAGAAGAACAGCTATTATTAAAGCGTTTTTCTCAAGGTGAGAGCAGTGCTTTTTGGGAATTATGGCTACAATACCGAGATTACTTGTATTATCGTTGTTTAAGGTGGATGGGAGATAATTATAATGATGCGGAAGATGCCCTTAGTTGGGCGATGCTCAAAGCTGAGAATAAGTTGCCAAAAGATGCAGAAAAAATAACTAATCCTCGTGCTTGGTTTACCCGTTTAACTCGTAATCTCTGTGTGGATATACATCGAAAGCGTTCCCGCAGCCAAATGACAAGTGTGGAGGAAATCTTCGGGGGAGAAGATGAAATGTTTGTTTCTAATGTTGACTCTCCTGATTCAACAATTTTACGTTATGAGTTAAGGTTATATATTGCCAACGCTGTAAACATTCTTTCTGACGAATTACGTATTCCTTTCATTTTACGCTATTTTCACGAAAATTCCTGTGAAGATATTGCCCAACAGCTAAGGCTGACTGTGAATAACGTTCATAAGCGCATTCAACATGCGCGGAAAATTTTGAAAAGGCGTTTGAGCAGGTACTTGTCAGGATTGGATGATTTTGGATTATACTTTTCCGATTCCTCTTGTGAGGATGCAAGTTATATGATAATCGATTCACTTTTTGATGAAAGGATGGTGTGGAACTCAAAAGAAGCAATGACTATGGCGAGTGTAGGTGAGACTATTAGTTATCAGGTGAGTGCAACGTGTCTAGAAATACCTCAAAGTTGGTATCATTCACACAATCTTGTGGGTTGGAGTTAAATATTAACCTTGTATTGTCAGAAAAGTCAACCCGACAAAACCAAAAACTGCAAACATTAACTCAGTATGTGCAGAAATATCCCTCTGGCTGGAAGAAACGGTTGGAGTTGGCTAATTTGCTGTATGAAATGGGTAGGTTGGAGCAAGGGGTTGAGCAATATCGCTCTTGTCTGGTGCAACAACCCCAATTAATTGAGGTGCGGTTGAAGTTAGGAAAAATGTTGCAGTTGATGGGGAGGAAAGCTGAAGCTGTAGGAGTTTATGAAAGTGCTTTATCTATGGAAGCCTCACCTCCTTCCCCTTTTTTTGCTAAGGAGAGGGGTGTCTTTCAGGATGGGGTCAGGTTCTGTCAAGTCAGTGAACCGACTCGCCAGCACATTCTAGGATTAATCGCAGTTTGTCAAGATGATACCCAAGGGGCAATACTGGCTTTTGAGTCTGCCGCGAATCTTGAACCTAGCAACTCTTCTCACTGGCTGGTTTTGGGACAGGTGCAGATGGCTCAGGAAAATACTGTTGCGGCTATATTTGCCTTTGATGCTGTTTTATCCATGAACCCAGACGATTTGGTGGCGTTGCTGGCGAGCTATGACGCGCTGTTGGCGATGGGTAATTGGCGAGAAGCAGGGCGGCGTTTGAGTGTAGCGTCCGATTTGGCGGCTGATGATTACCAGGTACTGAGACGATTGGCTAATTCCCGTTGTCAGAGAAGATTAGTAACGAGGGAAGAGGGGAAGCGGACTAAACAAATAATTACTGCTGCCCTCAAACTGACTCCTGATGCGCCGGATATCCATGATGTGCTGGCATATTACTACATTTTTCGGGGAGAGTGGGAGAAAGGGGTAGAAGTCTTGCAACAGTTTACAGAGTCACACCCGAATAATCCCAATGGTTGGTATAATTATGGGCGGTGTTTGTTCCATACTGGTGAGTATGAGAAGGCGGTGGAGGCGATGCTGTTGGCTCATCGTCTGCATCCCGATAATTGCCAGATTTAACAGGGATTGTGTGAGGTTTTGACCTCTCCTTGCAGGGGAGAGGGGAATCAGAGGAATTTGGCGGTACTGGTGGAGGAGATGTTAGAACGATTTCCTCAACAGTGGACTGTTTGGGCAACTGCGGGGCGAGTGTTAGTGGAAATGGGAGAAATTGAGCGGGGGTGTCGGGTTTCTGCGAAGGGAATCCGACTTCAACCCCAGTTAGCGGATACTTGGTTTCGGCATGGGCGCGTTTTGGCACTGGCGCACAAGCATGGGGAAGCGGTAGAAGCGTTAGAGAAAGGATGGGAGTTATTGAGTTATCAAGTGATAAGGGAGCAGGGCGCGGGCTGCAAGGGAAAGAAGGTAAGGGAATATACGGCATCTGTGTCTGCTGCGGTGTGGTTGGGGGAGAGTTATCGAGGGTTAGGGGATGATGGGATGAGTCGAAAATGGTGGGAGGAAGCTTGTGATTTAGCTGAGGAATTGCGGGACTTTGACCCGGCGATGGCTGGTTATTGGCAGGGGAGAGCGTTTGAATGCTTGGGGAATTTTAAGGGTGCGGTGGAGAGTTATCGTGTTGCTTTGAGTGGGCAGTTGCTTTTTCCTATGCGTGGGGAGGTGAAAGCATCGGTGAAGCGGTTGAAAGGTAGGTTGAGGAAGGGTGTTGGGGATTGAGGTTGGGTTTGTGAGGATGTTTTTTCGGAAAACAAGGCTTTAAGTCGAAAAATTCAGGAATTAGGCTTTGGAAGCGTTTTAAAAGTGGAGAGACGAAAGGGAAAAATAAATTCAATTTTGTCTCTCCACTAAATTAGTTCTCAGACATTTAATTGCTTTGTAACTACACTGTTTAGGCTGGATTTTGTCGAACTGCTTAAAACTTAAGTTTTTCCCAAAGTTAATCACCACCATATCAAAGAACTTTGTGCCGATTTGGGGGTTCATCAGCCTCTAACTCAAAAAATTCAGGAATTGGCTTTTGGAATCGTCTTCAAGATGTAGAACTGCTTCATCAACAAGAGAAATTAGTTATGGCTGACGCAACTGTGAAATCTAATAAACCTGAAGAAGAAAATCAACCCGAAGTTGAAAAGGCTGAAAATCTTGATAATCGTTTGCCCTATGAGACGCCTAAGTTACGCAAGCACGGCAAAGTAAATTATGCGACCAAGCTCGTTCCGATTCCTGGCTTCTTTGATGGTCCTCTTGGACCTTTGCGCGACCTTTCGTAGCTTTATAACTAAAGCACATGAAGATAAATGCTAATGCTTAGTCAAGCATTAGCATGAGAGAAAAGATGTTGATTTGATGGATTGCATTGATAAAATCGAGCGATTAAGCTTAATTGGAAGGCGGTTGTCAACGAACAATTAGCGTTGCTGATTAAAAATGAGTAAGTCTTACGCAACCTGATACTACTTAATGGGACTTAGACAAAAAGCCTCAAATCCAGTTATGGTAAGGAATATACCTCAACACCTAAAAAATCGCTCAAACCCAGGTATGTCAAGAAAATTACTAAATCGATGTAAAAGCTCTGGTGTGTATAGCTTTGAGGCTTTTTTTGACCACAAAAAACGTCTAAGTCCCGTTAACTTATTTGGAATGCTAAATCAATTTTCCTAGATAAGCAAATATACTCTTGCAAAATAAATATATCCTTATTTAATTTCAGTAAAAACACTGAACCATCAAGCAAGTTGATAGGTTCTAAGCTATTTAAATGAAGAATTTCATTAACAATTTCACAAACATGGCATTTAAAGTTACCAAATTTGTACAGCAAGGAGAAAATGAAGGTATATTATATTACCATGTGGAACAATAAACAGGTAGTGGAAATCTGGTAAAGGTAATGACATACACTGGAGTGTAAAGATACAGATGCCTTTACATAACCTGTAAAAGTGCAGGTTTCTTGAGAAATGCAAGCAAAGCACAAATTATTTTAGATTACATATAGCAGTCCTAAATCATTTGTGAAATCGTTTTAGTAGAGACGACCCGATAGGTCGTCTGGTGCGAGGATCTATTTTTTCACGAGTCATTTAGGATTGCTATATAAGGGAACCATTTATTGACAAAGGGTCAAATATAGTAATTGAGGTCATTCAAACTCAATAATTACTGGATAATTAATGGAGTGAACTCGCTAGCAACAGGAATAATTTTCGCCCAAACTTGGTTGCTAGGACTCCAAGCATTGTTGAGATCATAGTTGAGATTACGGCTTTTTACCCCCGTTAGGTCAACTAAAACGCTAGGACCCCAAGATTGAAGAACTACAGCACCTGTTCTTAGAAGAGAGTAGGAGGCAAACATCAAAATCACTTTATTGAGAGGGGTGATAACACACTGGCTGTTCCCATAAAGAGGAAAAGCCGATAAAGGGTTAAATGCCAGAGGATTCAACAAAGCTTGACTGATACCACAGGTCCATTGGTTTTCAGCTTGGTTCACTATTGAGATCGCACTGTCATTCCCATTAGGCATTACTGTGGTATTGCCATAAATATCAACAACCATCTTTTGACCTAGTTTAATACTCTCTGAAGAGCAAGCTGTAATAGCTAGTTTGTCTTTTTTATAGTCTTTAATCGCCAATCTTTCGTTCATAAATTCTTTTAAAGAACAGGGTTTAATGACTTCATAAGAACTAGGATTAAGTTGAGTTGAAATATACGCTTGGTAATCTTCTGACCATTGTACAGTTGTATGTACTAAATATTGATCTGTTGCGAACCAGATAAGAGGTACTCCACCTTCAATAGAAGCTTTAACTGCTTTGAAGCCGTACAATTGAAAACCAGCTTTTTTTAAATTCTCAACAGTTTCAGAAGACATAGTAATGTTAACGCTAAAATCAGAAGAAGTAGATGATGATACTTCTAAACCGCTTATCATGGATATCAAAAGTAGCAAAATTGCCAACCAAGAAGTAATAGAACCCATATTCCTTATTATTGTCAAATATGGGGCAGGGTTTTACCCCTAACCCCAATACTTTTTCTGTCGTTTCTAGACAAAGTTGACCAATGTCTAGTGACAGATTGTTACTTGGCTTCCAGAATTAAAATTGGATCAATAGTGGAGTGAGATCGCTAGTAACGGGTACAAGTTTCGCCCAAACTTGGTTGGTAGGACCCCAACCATTATTAAGATCATAGGTTAGATCGCGGCTCTGTACACCAGTCAAGTCAACAAGAATACCCTGGCTAAATGCTTGTACAATTACCGTACCTGTTGTATATGGTTCGGTAGCAAACATGAACAAGACTTTTTCGATAGGCGTAAATGTATCCAAGTTACCGCCATAAAGAGGAACGGCACATAAGGGTTGTGCAACATTGTTAACTATTTGATTAATACCAGTAGTCCACTGATGTCCTAGATCACTTACTACAGAGATCGCACCCGCCTTGCCCGTTGCCAGGACAGAGGTAACGCCATTTTTGGTGACATTCATGGTTTGAGAGAGATCGATATTTTCCGTGGCAGAAGCATCGATCACAGTTCCCTGGGCAGGGATATCTTGAACCGAAATATAGGCTTGGTAACTCTCCTGCCACGTCACTTGTGTATTTGCCAGATAGTTGTCTGTTGCAAACCAGACAAGAGGCACTCCTCCTTGAACTGAAACTTGTATAGCTTTGAAGCCAAACAGTTTAAAGCCACCCTTTTTTAACGTATCAAAGGTGTTAGATTCCATTTTGATATTAGCGGTAAATGTAGCCATTATTATTCTCCTTATATTTGTTGGTTGATGAGGCGTTTTGAGAAAAGGGCTTGTGAATTATTTAAGTTCACATAATTGCTGTTTGTCTTGTTTTTGCCTCAGTACCCTTAAGACGATCTCAAAGAGTAATATCTGAATTTTTCGAGTTAGAGTCTCTTTTCTAAAACCGCATCCGATTTGAAAACTAGAGTGTTAGATAATATGATGTCCGGTTGATTACCCTTAATGTAGAGACTTTATATGTAACGTCTATATGAGGTTTTTATTATGGTTATGTTACCGGACATGACATAACATACAAAAAAAGGGGGCGATCTCTCCCCTGATTTTGATGCTTAAAATAAAAAGTTACCAACCTAAAATACCCAAGATTTTTTGGACTGGAACATCCACAAAACGGATGAATTGTCCCATACCAATACTTGGCCTCATTAAAGAGTTGGGAAAGGCAGTTGGATCTAAATGTTCAATGCTTGTAAAGGGTAGAAATGGATTGTAGGTATAAACTTGGTAGGTCGTGGAAGGAACAGAATAGAATTTAAGCAGTCCGTTTGTAAGAACATTGCCCAGTTCAATCGATTCATTCGAGTAATTGTCAGGATTGGTCAAATACTCGAAACTTTTATTAATTATATTTCTACCGTAAATACTAGGATAATTTTTGAGATCAGGTAACGAAAAAGGAAGTAAATTCTTTACCGTTTCAGGAATAACACCAAGTAAATTATTATTGCCGTAAGATCCTTGTCCACCAGCAGCATTTACCCAAAATAGTCCTAAAAATCCAAATCCGTGACACATTTCGTGTAGAGCAATAGATTCAAGATCATATTGATCTGCGGCAGGATTACCCGTACCAGTGTACCAGTTAAAACTGTTGTCGAAGAAAACAGCCATATCTGGCTCTCCCTGTTGTAAATTTGCCCCATTCAGTTTGTCAGCTAAAGAGCTGGTGTACCAAGTGTTAACTGTCCCTGTTCCAAAATTAACGGTACCATTGGGGACACACATCGCTATTAGTCGTCCACCATTGATTAAGGAGAGATTTACTCCCCAATAGGCTTCCACATTAACTGGGACGAATGAATTTAAAATATTCTGCCAAGTGGTCACAGCACGTCCAAAGGCTGCCTCTTGCTCTGCACTAAAATCATGATAATTGACATTGATAGTAAGTGACACCGGGATGAATCCTCCTTTATTTCCTGTTAAACTGGTAAATTAAAAATCACCATTTAAAAACTTGTGGATAATGATCGGAAGCACCCACTAGCTGTGTTTGCTGTATATAGGCAAAGGCAAGAGCATTGGTCACGGCGTAATCCAAAATTCCTCCGCCTTGTTGAGTAGCTTGGTTGCCACGAACAACAGCACCAAAAGCAGGCGCAATATAGCCACCAACCATGGGATTAGCATTGAAATCACCAACAACAGCCCAGCCCCCTTCCCCAACTAAAGCAGAAATCTGGGCAATTTGTGCGTTATTCCAATTACACACATCAACTACGGTTGTCCCGCCAAAAACGGGGGGCGCATGAATTGAGAATATAGTGATATTGATTCCCGTAGTGAGGTTACGAACTGTCATCCAAGGCAAATTCCTTGGGTTAGCAGGTACTAAACCAGGTACAGGTACAACATCAAAAATCCCAAAATTGAGTACACCAATGTTACTAAGAACAGCAAGACTGCCTTGAATCCAAGCATTTTCCCAGTAAACACATTCCATGAAGCCCTGACCAACTACGAAATTGCCTGTATAGCCGATAATCGCACCAGTAGGAGCTAATATTGGTACTCTATTATGTAAATGTTGTGTTAGATCGCCGCATTCTTGTAAACAAAGCACATTGGCTTGAGTCGCTTGTACCACTTGGTTGATGTAGAGAGTATTAGTACCACCTTGCATATTCCAGGTTGCTATTCTCACTTAATGTTACCTCCTCTTAGATATTGAGTTATTTTTGCCAATAATTTTCTTATCTCTACACCCTTAAGACGATCCCAAAACCCAATTTCTGAATTTTTAGAGTTAGCACCCTTTTTTCTCTCGACTCACTCCATTAAACCTTAGCTTGTAGGCGTTTCAGTCTGTTTGTTGAGATAGCGATCACCCAACCAGAAAAAGTCGTCAATAAAAAAGCGATCACTTGTCTCCTATATTGGAGAAGTGCGATCGCCCTTTCTTGTGGGATTAGCAGTGACTATGATATAACTGAGTTTTAAATTGGTTAGGACTGTCTGCAAGCGTTCAGTACCATCAACATGTGTGACTGCGGGAATGCGCGATCGCTAATACAAATTGGTTTGAATAATGGGGTTTGGGAATTTACGGACGGTACATGACACAAACATTCAAGGAAATACCAACAAAATGAGCTACCATGCTGGGATAGGAATCCTCCTCTGACATCATCAGGCGATCGCGTATCGTAAACAAAGTTAAAGGTTGCTGTTCGTGTTCCTACTTAAATGTTGTCCGAAACAGAGTATGTCCCAATCCGACATGATTTTTATGCCATGTAAACTTTCCATCGGGAGCGCAAAAAGTCATGGATTAAGTCATTTGCTGTAGCAAAAACTGGTTAGCGTCCCTAATTTTATTGCATCCAAACGAGAAGCGCCATATTACGAAGACAAAAGAAGCATTTGTTTTCTTCTGTTTTTTACGCTAACATTAAATTCGATGAATATTTTATGCAGAGAAACTTGATGCTTGGCGTATGCGAGATTTACCCCTTATCTGACTTCCAGCGCAATGCCCGCTAATTCATCGATCAACTACAGGAAAGTCAAAAACCGATTATTTTGACCGTCAACGGTAAGGCAGCTATCATCATGTAGGATGCTTCTCATATCAAAAACTACTGGACGAACTGGAACTGTTACGGTCAGCCACTACTATCATACAGACGAAGATTATAATGCTGTAGAAGCTTTGGAAGTATTCGGCTTAAAGCACAGTATATTACTCTTTTAAAGGTAAGCTTTATGACTATCGAACAAGCAATTTTTGAAAACTTGCGCGATTTAACGCCAGAAAAACAACAGGAAGTACTGGATTTTATCCAGAACCTCAAAAATCAAATTGCGCCTAGAGTTAATCGTCGCAGCATTAAAGGACTTTGTGCCGATTTGGGAGTTCATCTGACTCAAGAAGATATTGCTTTATCACGGCGGGAAATGTGGGGTAATTTTCCTAGAGAGGATTTTTGATGACGGCTGTTGTTGCAGATACACATACTATTGTTTGGTACATGACCGAACCGGAACAATTATCAAAAATGGCAACCCTCACACTGGATCGAGCAGTCAATACTGGGCAGTACATTTATGTATCGGCAATCTCCATTGTGGAAATTTGTTATCTGGTGGAGAGACGAAGGTTGCCAGAACTTGTCCTTCAACGTTTACTTGAGGTGAGTGATATTACTGATGGGGTAGTTGTCACACTGCCTCTAAGCCGGGTTATAGCTGAAACCCTTAGAAAAATTCCTCGTGATACCGTACCCGATATGCCTGATCGAATTATTGCCGCAACAGCCCTGCACCTCAATTTACCGTTAGTAACGTGCGACCGAAAGATTCAAGCACTTACAGAAATCGAAACAGTCTGGTGAGAGCAAATTTAGGCAATGCCAAGACTACGCTTCAAACCTTAGATTCTAGAGCCTCCGGCACACTACGCGAACGTTCCTCAGAATGACAGATTTTATTGATAAACACCCTTTTAAAGCTAACTTCTTTAGTGTTAGTGCTTGTACTGCAATCTTTTTTGCCAAATAGTAGTGACCCAAAACTAAAACATCCATATCGGTTCTTAAAAAATATGCGAGCGTTTCCTCTGGTGTACAAACAATAAGTTCGTTTTCATTAAACGAAGTATTCAGCAGCATCGGAATACCCGTGCGTTGTCCAAAAGTATTAATCAAATCCCAATAAAGCGGATTCGTCTCGCCACTGACTAGTATCATCAACATGGATGACTGCGGGAATGCGCGATCGCTAATACAAATTGGTTTGAATAATGGGGTTTGGAAATTTACGGACGGTACACGACACAAACATTCAAGGAAATACCAACAAAATGAGCTACCATGCTGGCATAGGAATCCTCCTCTGGCATCATCAGGCGATCGCGCATTGTAAACGCCTGAAAATTAAAGGGTTTTCCTCTTTCTAACAGTACCTTTTGCGCTGTTGCAGCAATGCTAGTAGAGTCCATCCCTCCACTGATATGAGTTGCAATTCGATTCGTGCGTAATCTGTCGCTAACAGCTTGCTCAAATATTGGATTAAGCTAACGCGCATCTAAATTTAATATCTTGCAGCCTGGAGTCCTTGTAGCAGAGCTTTTGGGCGAAAAAATTAAGTGCGTAGCAGCTTATGTACAAATAATATCCCAATATCCGCGCTCTCTAAGTTGCGGCGCCCAGTTTACACAAATACAGCAAATTGCAGTTACATCCTCTAAAATAGCATCACACAACTCTCGGTAGTGCATTTAAACTATCTGTACGATTGATTTGTGGCATCGGCACTAATTTTACGCTCGCGACATAGATAAGCTTTCAAGAGCAGGCTTGGCTATCTTGGTCTAACTTTAAAGATTACGGTACTAGCCACGCTTTTAAGGGCAGGATACAACCTTCACCAACCAGTCTCAGTATGAGACCCAGCCCATATGTTCTAAAATAAATGATAATATATGTGACGAAGCGAGGAATTAAGTATGCAATATCAGGTTTTTGTCCAAAGTCATCCAAAAAATAAATTTATCGCTTCTGTTGTTGGTATTCCCAATAGTACAGTTGAAGGTGATAGTAGAGAAGAAGCAATAGCACTTGCCAAAGCTGCTTTAGAGACCCAACTGGCATCAGGTGAGCTAGTTACAATTGAAGTGGGTAAAGAACACTCGCAGCAACAAACAGACCCTTGGCTCAAGCATATGGGTGTTTTTGCATCAGACCCGACATTTGACGATTTTTTGGCGGAAGTTGCAGCTTATCGCCAGCAAGTAGAGGAAAACGAGGTCGAGGAATGACTTTTTACATAATGGATATAGCAACAACTTTCAATTCAAAAGTTTTTACGATAAGTAATTCATATTACATCTCCTCATCTTTCACGTTTACTCTTTCTCCTATCTTCAACATTTGATAAGGAAGACTAGAATCTTTACCCTTGCCATAGTAGTTTCCGTAATATCCGGCGAAGCTAGATGTGTAACCTTTAACACCGTTAGCTACCACACCCAATAAATTGATATGCGATAAATGCAAATCATTTAAAACTTGCCTCACAGCAGATTTCTCAGTTTTATCCAACCCTACTACCATTACTAAGCCATCTGCCTGGTTTACTAAGTATTTGGCATCAGCAAAACCATGTAATGGTGGAGTGTCTATAATTACTAAATCAAATTGAGTTTGGAAATGCAGCATTAATTCCTTCATCTTGCTAGAAGAAAGCAATTGTGCAGGGTTAGGAGGTGTTTCACCTGCTGTCAGTATGTATAAATTTTCTTCTTCTGGTAAAGTTTGAATTAATTGTTCTACTTCTGCTGCACCAGAGATAACATTAGATAAACCCCAAGTATTTGTTACACCATCTAAATAACGGTGAACACTAGGACGACGTAAATCTGCATCGATTAGCAGAACTTTTTTACCCATGGCTGCGGAAACTTTAGCTAAATACAAAGATACAGTAGATTTACCTTCTCCTGGTAGTGCGGAACTGATAACCACTGACCTTAAAAGTTTGTCTGGTTCAAGAAAATCTAAATTGGCTTGAAGTGATATATAAGACTCCCAATAAGCAGAATTTGATAAAGTCCCATTGCGAGAAACCTGAGCGGGAGCAGCTTTGAGTGATGAGTGGAAAGGAATTGTACCCAAGAAAGTTTGTTGAATATCTTCTTGCAGTTCTTCCGGAGAACGATATTTATTATTGAGCTTTTCAGCAATAATCGCTGTACTTAGCCCAGCAAGTAAACCAGCAAAACCACCTAAAATTAAATCTCTAGGTATACTTGGTGATATCGGTTGTAGTGGTGCTTCAATCTGAGAAATTACTTGCCAAGGAGAAACTTTTCTCGCTGTTTCAATTTGCAGGTTTTCTTTAGATAATAAAAATCGGTTGAGACTTTGATTAGCAATCTCCAAACTACGATGCAAATTACTATACTTGCGAGTAATTCCTGCAAACTGCCGGAGATTTTCAATAGCTCGATTTTCTGCTACCGAGAGCGATCGCATTCGAGATTGCATACCCTGTAATTGGCTAGCTGTTTCAATCAATTTCTGTGATAATTCCGAACGAGCTGCTTTTTTATCAGTGACAGAGGGAAGTGTCTTGAGTGTAGCTGCCGTATCAATTCCTACAACCGCTACTACTTCTTCTTGAATTAGCGATAACAAACGCTGCCTTTTTTCCCGCAAATTTATTATCCCAGGATGTCCATCGGTAAATCTAGTCGAATCAGTAGCAAGTTGAGCATCTAGTTTTTGTAACTCTTGTTGCAATGCTAAATAACGAGGTGCTTCACTTAAAGATGAAAGTACTTGTGCTTGCTTGACATCTACACCTAAATCTTTTTGCAAACTATTAAATGTAGATATAGTCTCATCAAACAAAGCTTGAGCTTCTTGCTTCTGCTTACTAATATCCCCTAAACGCTCAGTTAAAACCTGGCTTTGCTGCTCCGGGTCTACGATATTATATCTACGTCGGAACACCTGCAACTCCCCCTGGAGTTGATCTACACGATTTTTCAATAGAGGCAATTTGTTATCAACTAACTTTAAAGCTTGACTTGTACTCTTCTGTAATTTACTTAGCGCATAATCTGTATAACCTTGAGCTATTTTTTCTAAAACGAATCTAATTTGTTCTCGGTCACTATCTTGATAACTGACTTCAATAATTGCTGTACCTTCTTTATTCTTCAGCTTCAGTTTTTGAACTAACTTGCCATAATCCAAATCTGGATAGCGACTTTGAATTTCCGGTAGCAAAGGAGAAATCACTTTATGACTCGCAAGCACCTCCATATCGGTCTGAAAATCCCGAAACTGTGGTGGTACAAATGATGGGGGTCTGGCATTTTCTGTTAAAGGGTTAAACTCCTCACCCGTTGATGTATCAAGAAATAACTGAAATTGTTGCCTGTATATCGGCTTTTGCCGCCATACCTTGTAAGCAACGCCCAAAGATACAACTGCACTCACCACAAAGAACAGCAACAGACGCTGACGCAGAATAGACATTAACCTGCGTAATTCCCACGGGTCTTCCAAGCTTTTAAAAAGTAACTTTTCACTCTGCTCAATCATAGGATTTCATGCATAGTTAAAATTAGACTAAGAATATAAATCTCAAATTAAAGCTGACAACAGAAATAATTCTAAAATGAACATTGTTACCTGTTCATTCGCTCAATCATGGAGAATCGGAAAAAGAAGAGCAGAAAACATCAAAGCGAAATCAGTATAGTTTGGTTTGCACTTTCTGGTAATTTTAACTACGCCATAGTCTGGCACAGGAAGTTTCCTTTGTCAATTAAAATACAAAATCACCAACATTTGACACCAAAGCCCTGACCTGTGCTAGTTTAGACAAGCTTAAATATCAACAAACTTTATATCCACGAATGAAGGTATCAATTATTACCGTTGTTCGTAACAACCAAGCTACAATAGCACACACTCTTGATTCAGTACTGAATCAAGACTATCAAAATATCGAATATATAGTTATTGATGGTTGCTCTACGGATACCACTACCAGAATCATCAAATCCTACGGTAAGAAAATAAACAAATTTATTTCTGAACCAGACAAAGGTATGTATGATGCTATGAATAAAGGATTAAAACTAGCAACAGGAGACGTGATTGGATTACTAAACTCTGATGATTTTTATGAAAATGACTTTATAGTCTCACAAGTCGTGCGCGAATTTGATGGCAGGAAAGTAGACTTAGTGTTTGGTGATATAGTTTTTGTCAATCCCCAGAATGTTGAACAGATAGTTCGTTACTACAGTTCAGCAAACTTTCACCCCGAAAAATTTAGCTGGGGTTGGATGCCTGCTCATCCAAGCTGCTTTCTCAAGCGCCAAGTATACGATAACTACGGTTATTATCGAATTGATTACCAACTTGCTTCCGATTATGAACTTCTTTTAAGGTTAATCAAAATTCATAACATATCTTATAGTTATCTTCCGAATGTGCTAGTAAGAATGAGAACAGGAGGTGCTAGTAATAAAAATTTGGCTTGCAGGTGGATTTCCAACCAAGAAGTTTTGCGAGCTTGTACAGAGCATGGTATTCAGACTAATTTTTTTCAGCTTTTGGCTAGATATCCAGCCAAAATTTGGGAAAAAATCTTGATTGATCAAAAAAAGCAAAATACACTAGTTGCAAAAAAGACAGGGGTTATATTGGGAGCTTCAGGAAAATATCCATTAGTATCAAATGCTTCAAAATCTCAAGAAATTTCTTAGACGGGGAAAAGTTTGTAGGCTTTTTGCAAAATTTCTCAAGTGGCTTATTATAGTCACAACAGTTTATAAGAATAACAAATCAATTCAAAAAATGTCATTCTATTAATTAAAAAAAATTGTCTAGGAAAATATGAACAATAGTAGTTACGCCAAAATACCAGAAATTATTATTAATCCAGATAATTATAAAACTATATTAATAACTACTATATTTTTCCTTGATAAATCTATAGTAGGAAGAGAACGTTACAATTTGTATTTACTCTCAAAAGAATAACGTTTTATATTATTACCCAAAGGTGCAAAGGAAGTTTTTAGTCAAACTATGTCTCACTCAACAACTGATTTAATCCGCAACCGTTTAGCAACTAATACTGTCGAAAGAATCCTTCCCGAAGATGAACCGCAAGGGATTGTATCTATTCATCTCAAACGCTACCAATTTGCTGCAAGCTATTGCCAAGGAAAACAGATATTAGACGCTGCAACGGGGGTTGGTTATGGAGCCGACTATTTAGCTCAAGTGGCTGATAGTGTTATAGGAATTGATATTGACCCGGTAGCAATTAATTACGGAAAAAGTAAATATCATAGTAATAATTTACAACTGGAAGTTGCTGATGTTACTCAAACAATGTTTGCTGATTCCCAGTTTGATGTGATTTGCTCTTTTGAAACCATTGAGCATTTAGTTGATATTCCTGTATATCTACAAGAAATGGTACGTTTGTTGAAACTTACCGGAGTTTACATTGTCTCGACTCCCCAAGTTCCAAATACTAATAATTCTCCTGATAATCCTTATCACTACATAGAATTTTGTCGTTCTGATTTTGAAGCTCTATTAAAACAGTATTTTGGACAAATCGAAATGTACGGTCAACGTCGGCGTCAGTCAGAGTTTCATTACTGGTTAACTAAAGTAGCAGATGTTGCTCATGTTAGGAAGTATATAGGGAAGCTAAATAAATTACGGCAATCTGCGAATAAAGTTTTGCAAACAACAGCGTTCGAGGATATGTCCCTTGAGGATATTCTCATTACTAAAGATAAGATGGCACGCGCTTCTGAAATGGTAGCTGTATGTAGGAATCCGTTGAAGATAACAGCAGAGGTGTAGGAGAGAATAAAGTAATTTTTTTTGAATTCAATGAAGTGCCTTTTCGGATACTTAACTTGTCAAATTAATCTATGACCCCCAATATGTAGAACCTAAAGGAACTAAAAAGCAAATATCTAGCTAGTTTAGATATTGCTCTATAATTTTTTAATTCAAACGAAATAAGATTCCCGACTTCTTCAATAAGTCGGGAATCTGAATCTCACAACATTAAATTCAATCAATGACTAAAACTTATCAATTTCAAGTTAATCAAACTTTAACCCAAAAGAAGCGCTGGCTAAATTGGCTACCAACAATTGCTTGGCTTCCTTTCGTGTTAGTCATTGGTAGTATAGTTATTCCTCCAGTAATTAAAGCAGGTTATTGGGGAAGATGGATAGGGTTGATTATTTTGCTAATTTATGGGTTCTTTAATTTATTTATCCCTGGCAAATGGCGGCTAAATCGCTTTGATAACTTTGCGTTTATCATATTATTAATAATTACAATCAGTACAGTTTATGCTGATATCGATGGGGCACTTTATGCAACTGACTTTTATGAAACAGGTGTTTTCAAAGCATTTTCGATTTTAGTAACTTATTTAAGCCTAACTTGGGGTCTACAAAGTTTACTTAATAGCTTTGACAATGCTATTACTATTATAAAAAATTTAGTTATCACTGCTACTATTATCTACACAGTAGGACTTGTAGGCAACTTGTCTGGACTTATTCCTCCATCACTTGGTGCTTATAGCGGTATTTTCTTTAACCCAAATACAACAGCAGCACTTGGTGTTGTAGTTCTACCTTTATCTATTTGGCTTTCATTTCAACAGAAACACTGGGGAATATTGAGATTTTTCCCTATATTTATTATCTTTATTCCTATTATTTTAAGCGGAGCAAGAACTGCTTTATTCGCTACAGGTATGTTAATAATTTACAACTTGATATGCAGGTCTAGATACAAAGGTTGGGGAATAATGAGTGTTTACACTTCCTTTGCAATAGTTACTAGTATACTATTGATACTTAGTATCGATTTTTGGGAATCACCTCAGTTTGCAAAACTATATGAAGGTGTCACCACCTCAAGGAGTGCAGGTATTACTAGTTTTCGATTTAATTTATTATGGCCTTTATTTATAAAAGAAATTTTCTCTTCCCCCTTCGCTGCGTTATTTGGTCATGGTTGGGGAAGCGAAGAAGCTTTCTTAAAATTTCAAGGTATGCAAAATGATTTCTTTCAACGTTGGTCGCTTGGTACTGCCCATAGTGCTTATGTTGGTTTAACTTACCAAATAGGTATAATAGGTAGTCTACTCACATTTGTACCTTTGTGGTCGCTTGTAGTTAGTTACATTCACAAGAGTTCCCTAGCTACAAGTAAACCAGAATTTGAATTTAGGCTCGCACTTCACAGCGCACTGCTAGCCGAGTTATGTGTTTGTTTCTTTGAAACAGGTTTCTACAATATCGGCGCCACTCATGCTTTTCTTGGTTGGCTTGTGGTTTATATATTAGTCAAACTTGATGATTTGCTCCTCAAACAGGCAAGATAAAGGTTTCCTTCACATCTAATCACCTTACACAATTTTATGAAAATACTTCATGTTATTCCCTCCATCAGCCCATCTCTAGGTGGTCCGACTCAGGTAGTTCTAAATTTAGTTAAAGCACTACGAGATTTTGGAGTCGAAGCAGAAATAGTCACGACTAATCATAATGGCTCTACTCCCCTAGATGTTCCTTTGTATCAAAAGGTCGAATATAAAAAAGTTCCTGTTTGGTTTTTGCCTCATTTTTCTCCACCAATGAAAGAGTTTATTTTTTCTGCTGCTTTAACTCAGTGGCTGTGGCAAAATATTCGTAACTATGACATCATTGATAATCACTATCTTTTTTCTTATGCTCCCACATGTGCTGCTGCCCTGGCCAGATGGTATAATATTCCATACACAGTTCGCATTCAAGGTCAACTTACACCCTGGGCACTAACTCAAGCAAAACTCAAGAAACAATTATATTCGCATTTCATTGAACGTCACAATCTCAACAACGCAGCAGCTATCCACTGTACTTCCATTAGAGAAGCGGAAGATGTGCAGAGATTTGGTATTACCACCCCCAATGTAATATTACCTTTAGGTGTAGAGCAATTTCCAGAAATTCCCCAAGCAAAATCCAAACTACGCTCTATATATCGAATTCGGGAGCAAACTCCGGTAGTACTATTTCTTTCCCGTCTTCGTCATAATAAGCGTCCCGATTTACTTATTCAATCGCTTAGTAGTATTGCTTTAAAAACTGATTTTCATTTGATTATAGCAGGAGATGGAGAACCCCAATACATTAATGATTTAAAAAAATTAGTCACATCTGTGAATTTAAACTCTCGCGTTTCTTTCGCTGGCTTTGTTACAGGTGATATTAAGAATATACTCTTACAAGGTGCAGATTTATTTGTCTTGCCATCACGCTCAGAAAATTTTTGTATTGCTGTAGCCGAAGCAATGGCTGTTGGTTTACCAGTGATTGTTACAGAGGAAGTACAAATTGCTCAGGACATTACTGCTAATAAGGCAGGATTAGTAGTTACAGAAGATGTTGATAATTTAACACAGGCAATTTCCCAACTACTTGCTTCATCTCAACTCAGACAAGAAATGGGGCAAAATGGTAGACATTGGGCACAAAATCATTTTGCTTGGAATGCGATCGCAAGTAATCTTATCAGTATATATATTGATATTACTAGTAATAGCAATATCTGGTCTGTCCCCTCGAATTTGCAGTTCCAAAGGTAAATTAAATAGCGACAGTATCCCAAAAATAGCGAGAAGACAGAATAAAACAAAAGTACCATGTCGCCAACGGACAGCAATTTTCATTAAATTCATATTATTTTAACAATTGCACCATCACTCAACCTATCTCCACCACGAGAAACGATCACCATTCCTGAGCATATTGCAATCGCATTTAATTGTAACTGTCCAAACGGGAATCATATTTAGAAAAATCCTGCAATAATCCCATTAATGCAGGGACAACTGTTGGTGTTAATATAGTTGAAAATCCTAGTCCCCCTGTTAATACAATTCCTAAACCTTGATATAACTCTGCACCTTGCCCTGGTACTACAGCTAAAGGTAACATTCCTAGTAAACTAGTAATTGCAGACATGAAAATTGCTCGTAGTCGGTCTTGAGTTGCCTGATATACTGATTTATTGTAATCGTAGCCTTCTTCTTGCAATTGTAAGGCTCTTTCCACAATCAATATTGAAGTGTTCACTACCACACCAGTAAGAATAATGAATCCTAAAGCAGTAATCATATCTAGGGGTACATTCATTCCCAAAATACGATTGGCAATTATCAAACTTAATAGCGCTCCACTCATCCCCATGGGTACGGTAGCCATAATTACTAAGGGATAAAGGAATGAACGATACAATGCTACCAGCAACAAATAAATAATCAAAATTGAAAGCACAAAGGCGATCGCTAGCTGAGATACGGTTTCTGTTAGTCGGTCTGCTGAACCTGCAAAATCAATTCTATACCCAGTAGGTAAGTTACCACGCAACGGTGTAATAATATCCTGCTCTACTTGCTGGACTAAACTACCAAGGGGTGCATCAGCCGCAAGGGAAACTGTGAGCGTAATTGACCTTTCTAAATCGACATGATTAATGACATCTGCTCCCGTAGTTTCCCTGACTTCTGCCACATCCCCTAATTGTACTTGTCCACCTCTAGCATATAAGGGTAACTGTGCCAACTGTATAGGTGTCTGAACAAAAGTATCTTTTAACTTCACTGAAACATCCAATTCTTCCTTACCATCAATAAACTCTGAAGCCAAACGTCCACCTAGTCCAGCTTCTACCATAGCTCCAACTTCAGCTTCTGATAGTCCCACCTCAGAAAGACGTTCACGCTGAGGAATAACTTGAATTTCTCCTGCACCAGCAACATAATTAGAACGAACACTGCGAACACCGGGGATAGCTCTAATTTTCCCCATAATTTGCTTTTCCAATTCACTTAATTGATTCAAATCTGCACCGACAATATCCACCTCAAATTCCTTACCTGAGTCACGAAATATAGAAATTCGGTTAGGAACCATAAACCGATACCCAGCAAAATTATTACTGACTTGGCGCATCCTTTCAATCATCTCCGCCAATCCTTGACTAGAAGCAAACTGTGGTTTTAAAATTGCGGCAATTCCCCGCAGCGCTCCTGGTCGGTCTACATACATTACTCTATCAATTTCCGGTTGCTGTTTCAGATACTCCCGCACAGGCTCCGATTGACGAATCGCTTCCGGAATACTCGTACCTGGCATAGGTTCAGCCCGCCAAACAACTAAATTGCGGTTGCCTTCTGGGAGATAATCAGCAGGGGGAAGTAACAATATACTTGCTACCATCAAACCTACAGGAATCGATAAAATCAGTAACCTACGTCCAAACCGTCCTCTACCCAAAGACCAACTGACAGTAGAAACTAGTATACCTTCAAATTTACTTTGAACTTTGCGAAACACAACCGAAGTATTAGCCACCATCCGGACAAACCAATTACCACCTTGATAGCGACCACCTGCCAAAACTTGCATAGCCTCATTTTCATTCAGGAATAACCCCGAAAGCATTGGTACAAGCGTCACTGCTGCCAACATTGAAAATAAAGCCGCAGCAGTAATAGCGATCGCCATATCAGTAAATAATTGAGCTATTTCTCCTTGTACCAACACCAAAGGTGCAAACACCGCAATATTAGTCATCGTTGCACCAAAAATCCCCCCAGCAACTTCTTGTGTTCCATCAATTGCAGCTCTGATGGGATTTTTACCCTGTTGCATATGAGTAAAAGCATTTTCCACTACCACAATGGCATTATCGACCACCATCCCCGAAGCGAAACCCAAAGCAGCAAGACTAATAATATTCAGCGTTCGTCCCAACAAAGACATGGCAATAAACACAGTGATCATCGTCGTCGGGATAGTCAAAGCGACTACAGCCACTGTCCGCATTGAACCAAGGAACAACAGTAACACCAGCACAGCCAATAACGAACCACTAAGTAAATTCTCTTGTACTAACGTTACCGATTGATTAATATACACACTTTCATCGTAATTGTAGACAAAATTAATCCCCTCCCCTGCTCTATCAAATTGGGCTTCCAGTTCCTTAACAGCGACCCGTACACCCTGAGCAACTTCCGGCACATTGGCTCCAATCCGGCGAATGATGCCAATTGCCACCGTCGGATTATCATTAAATACCAACGCGCTATCTTGGGGTTTGCGCCCCATTACCACTTGTCCCACATCACGTAAATACACCGTCCCAGATGTATCTCTTCGCAACACAAATCCCGCAATTTGCTCTAAATCTTGCGACCGACTCACCGTCCTAACTCGGTATTCTCGACGACCCAATACCAATGGACCACCCCGAATATCGCGGTTGTTTTCTCGTAGAACCCGCACCACATCCCCAATCGTCAGATTTCTCTCGGATAAAGCCTTCGGGTCTACCCGTACTTCCACCTCCCGTTGTTGTCCCCCCACAACCAGAAACTGTCCAGTACCTTCCACCCGTCGCAACCGAGGAATAATTACCTCCTCCGCCAAATCCCGGTTATGATTCGGGTCACTCTTAAACCCTGGCTTTGGCGCCATCGGGATCCACATCATAGGTGTGCTAGTACCACTAACTACCTCCACCGCCGACTCTCCCGCTTCTTCTGGCAAACTTTCCACCTGTTGTAAACGGTTCAATACATCCACCAACCGTTCATTAACATCACTTCCCCAATTAAACTCTAAATTAACAGTACTGCGTCCCGACCGAGAAGTACTACTAATTTCCTGCACTCCTAGAACTTCCTCCATTCGTTCTTCAATCGGACGAGTAATCAAATCTTCTACCTCAGTAGGTCCCGCACCTGGATAAGTAGTAGTAATAGTAATCTCTGGTCTATCACCTCCAGGTTGCAGTTCCAAAGGTAAATTAAATAGCGACAGTATTCCAAAAACAGCGAGAAGGCAGAATAACACAAAAGTACCATGTCGCCAACGGACAGCAATTTCAATTAAATTCATATTATTTTAACAGTTGCACCATCACTCAACCCATCTCCGCCACGAGAAACGATCGCCATTCCTGGGCGTAGTTCTGGGTGATAAATAGCCACCTTCTCACCCATATCTGCAACCATCTGCACTTCAAACTGACGTGCTTTGCCTTCTGCGATCGCATAAACTAACCACTGATTTTGTCTTCTGACTAAAGCATCACGGGATACTATAAAGCTGGGTGTATTTGTGGGTAAAATTAAATTGCCAGTAACTGCCATACCTGCAAGCATACCTCTGGGTGGGTTATTCAACTGTACTCGTACTAATTGGCGTCGTGATGCATCATTAGCAGATGGTACAACTCCAGTAATATTTGTATTTGTCTTCCACCCTGGTAAAGCACGTGCTGTTAATTCTACTAGCGTTCCAGATGTGACTCTACCAGTTAGTTCCTCAGGTAACTCTAGAAAAGCATCTAATCTATCTTCGGCAACAAGACTAATAATTTCTCCCCCACTCTGCACCAAATCTCCGGGACTAACACGCCTTTGTCGAACAATACCGGGAAATGTGGCGGTAATGCGAGTACGTTGGAGTGCTAACCGAGCTTGGTTAACAAGGGCTGCTGCTGCTGCAACATTAGCACGTTGAGCGTCCATTTCTTCACGGGTGGGGCCTGCTTTTGCTTCCGCAAGGACGGCTTCAGCTGCTAGTCTTTCGCCTTGTTGGTCGTCTACAGCAGTTTGAGCTTCTACCATTAGCCTTTGGGAAATTGCTCCTTCTTTGACTAAGTTACGATTACGAAGCAAATTATCCCGTGCTTCTTGTTCCCGAGCGCGGGCTGAACGGACTGCGGCTTGACGTTGGGCGATAATTTCTGGACGAATACCAACTTCTAACCGTGCCATGTTACTGCGTTGTTGGGCTAATTGGGCTAGTGCTTGGGAAAGGGCTAGTTGCTGGTCGGCATCATCTAATACAGCTATAGGCATTCTTGGTGTAACTCTGTCTCCTGGTTGCACCATAACTTGTTTGACAACACCATTAGTTTGGGCGCGAATTATTGCTTGTTCTTTAGCTTCAACTTGTCCTAAAAGCCGGATGCGTCGTATTCCTACTCCTGTAGTTAAAGTCTCGGTTTCTACAGGTCGTGGTGCTGATGGTGCTTGTGTAGTTGTGGGTGTATTACTGGGTGTTAGTAACCGCCATGCGATCGCACCTCCGCCAATAGTCAATCCGGTTATTAACATCCACAACCAGATTCGCCTGCGTCGAGGCTGGGTATCTTGCGTATCTGTAATTACTTCTGATTCCCCAAGATTCATCTTAGTTGGCTCCTTCAAGACTTTGCTTGCAACCACACGTCTTGCCACAATTGATTTATCCACAACTTTAATAAATTTAGTATGAAAGTTTAATGAAAATTTTTTAATATTGGGTTGTGCCAATGAAAAGCGACTGTGAATAGAAATCACTCTGGGAAAACTTCTATTTGGGCGAACCGACAGGTCGGCGCTAACGCTATCGCACAGAGTAGAGCGATTGTACTACGAAAGAAGCGTTATACTCACTTGCGGTTAGCTAGTACCCAAAGGCTTACTGCGCTCCAGCCATTGCAGAGGTTCAGTTTTTCACCGTGATGAGGATATAATGGTGAAATGAACTTGATTATATCAAATGTCATGAAAACAAAAAATATTAAAGAAGAAGCACGACGATTAATTGACAGATTACCTGAAAATTCCACTTGGGATGATTTAATGTATGAAATATATGTTAGACAGGCAGTTGAGTCTGGATTAAGTGATAGTCAAGCAGGAAGAGTAATTTCTGTGGAAGAAGTCAGAGCTAGGTTTGGATTACAAAAGTGAAAGTTTTTTGGACAGAAACAGCGGTTAATCATCAGTATGATTCATGTGAATCTAGAAAATTGTATACGTCGTGCCCATACCAATGAACAAACCCACGCGGATATCATGTAGCGAACATCAGTATGATTCATGTGAATCCAGAAAATTGTATACGCCGTGCCCATACCAATGAACCAACCCACGCGGATATCATGTAGCGGCACGGCATCAGTTGTATTATTTGTTAACGCAGATGACTGTATACGCCGTGCCCACACCAATGAACCAACCCACGCGGATATCATGTAGCGGCACGGCATCAGTTGTATTATTTGTTAACGCAGATGACTGTATACGCCGTGCCCATACCAATGAACCAACCCACGCGGATATCATGTAGCGAACATCAGTATGATTCATGTGAATCCAGAAAATTGTATACGCCGTGCCCATACCAATGAACTAACCCACGCCGATATCATGTAGCGAACATCAGCATGATTCATGTGAACCCAAAAAATTATATACGCCGTGCCCATACCAATGAACCAACCCACGCCGATATCATGTAGCGAACATCAGCATGATTCATGTGAACCCAAAAAATTATATACGCCGTGCCCATACCAATGAACCAACCCACGCGGATATCATGTAGCGAACATCAGTATGATTCATGTGAATCCAGAAAATTGTATACGCCGTGCCCATACCAATGAACTAATCCACGCCGATATCATGTAGCGAACATCAGCATGATTCATGTGAACCCAAAAAATTATATACGCCGTGCCCATACCAATGAACCAACCCACGAGGATATCATGTAGCGGCACGGCATCAGTTGTATTATTTGTTAACGCAGATGACTGTATACGCCGTGCCCATACCAATGAACCAACCCACGCCGATATCATGTATGGGCACGGCATCAGTATGATTCATGTGAACCCAGAAAATTATATACGCCGTGCCCACACCAATGAACCAACCCACGCCGATATCATGTAGGGGCACGGCATCAGTATGATTCATGTTACCTAGAAAATTATATACGCCGTGCCCACACCAATGAATTAACCTGCGCCGATATCATGTAGGGGCACGGCATCAGTATGATTCATGTTACCCAGAAAACTGTATACGCCGTGCCCATACCAATGAATTAACCTGCGCCAATGTTGTACGGTACACCAATATGATTCATGTGAACCCAGAAAACTGTATACGCCGTATCCAAACGATAAATCCACACCGATATCATCGGTATGGGCACGGCACCAGTCAAATTATCTGCTGACCCAGAAAATTACGGACGCCGTGCCCCTACGTTATGAACTTTTTTTACCAAAACGTCGGCGCAATTTCACACCAAATCCAAGAGCCATCATAGAACCCACAATAGTAATCGGTTCGGGAACTGGTTCTACAGACGCATTGCTGACTATAAATCTTGATGAAGCAATAGTATCATTAACATCAACAATACCAATACCAACGTCGTAGTTGCCAGCAACAGGTAAAGAGTAGGTAAAAGTTCTATTCCCACTAGTGAAAGCGTAAGGGCTACTAGCAGTAGTGGCATCACTGATACTTGCTACAGGAGGAAGTAGTACACCATTAATGGTGACAAAAGCATAATCGTTGTTAGGATTAGTTTGGCTACGCTCGTTACTACTAAAATTCCAAGTTAATCTGAGAACATCTTCCGCATTAGCAGCAGAAACAGTACCTCTGATTGCAGAACCTTCTTGGCTACCAAAAGTGGAACCATTACCGGGTAACACAGTTCCATTGGGTAGACCGAGAAATGCTTCTAAACTGCCTGTACCACCACCAGTAGGAAGTGGGTTAGTGCCAGAAATATTGAAATTCGTGGGTACATCATCTCCTGACACTGCATTGGTCAATGTCACTTGGCTTGATGTTCTAACGACATCACCTGCTTGTTGCCAACTACTGAAATTAACACTAGCAGCTTGGCTGGGCTTGGTATAAGCCAAACTACCTAAACTAAATAAACCGACTGTACCTAAGAGAAGTGAATTTTTGATGGTGGTAAACATGGGATGGTAATAAATGAGTGAATTGGTCGGGTTTGTAGAGACGACCCGGTGGGTCGTCTCTATCTGGGAGAGTGCTAAAATATGAAATTACTGGAGTCGTTCAATGCAGTTAAACTAATGTTTTCTACCTGAATGAACGGTCTGAAAATTGCAGCTCCTGATGTACCATCGCGGTCAATCTCAATAAAGCTACTGCTTGCTGTGTTTCCGCTTCCCTGTACAACTCTGACATAGCCATCATCAATAGCATTGCCGTTATAGTTTCCACCTACAAGGCTATCAAGCAAATTGGTGAGAACAATTCTGTCACTGCCTACTGTAAAATCAGAGATTGTAGTACCTGCATCTCTAATGCTGTTGTAAACAAATTGGTCATTACCAGCACCACCTGTGAGGGTTTTTGCACCAGGAGTCGCAGTAATTACGTCATTGCCAGTAGTGCCTGTAATGGGGTCGCTAGTATTACCAAAATTCAGACCGACTAATATTGGGTCATGGTCAGAAGAACGGAAAGCATTTGCCTGATAGAGACTGGTATCATTGCGATCCTCAGCAACAGCTTCGCCAGGTGTAAGTACGTCGTCGTTATAGTCAAGTACAATCGGTTCATCAGAGTTAATGTTCCAGTTAGCAGCACCCTTTACCCGAGTTAGTAAGCTGGAAGTCACAAGGGTATGGTCAAGGGAACCTGTTTGACCATCAAAGACGTAGGAATCGGTTGAAGTGGCAAGTCTAGTCAGTCCGCCAGCTCGGAGAATGTCAATTGGGTCTTCTTCGCTGTAGGCATTCAGATCACCCAGCACCATTACATTACTATCTGTGATTTGAATCTGGGAGATAAAGTTGAGTAAAGCGGTTGACTGCGCCTTGCGAGTGGCGTTTGATAAGCCTTGACCATCATTCTGATCTGCGTCACCCGGTAAGTTAGCAGCGGAACCTTTGGATTTAAAGTGGTTGATGATGGGAGTAAAGGTTTCGTTCGTTGTATTAACTCTGAAGGTCTGAGCCAGTGGTGGACGAGCAGTACTAAAGGCGGAGTCGTTAAAGTAGATGGCATTCCCTACGGGTGTAACTGCCCCTGGTTTATAAATAAAGGCAACTTTAATTTCGTCAGTTCCTGGACTACCAGTTGTGTTTGCTAAAGGAACGGAGGCGTAAGTACCTGGCGCAGTTGCACTGTTTAATCCATTAACGAGATCCGCGATCGCTGAGTTTGGCCCGTCGCCATCGTTCTCTATTTCAATTAAGCCAACCACATCAGCATTTAACTGCTGAATGGCGGAGATAATCTTCGCCCGTTGACGGCTAAACTCCACTGCCGTATCTGCACCGCGAGAAGTAGGGAAACCACCACCTTGACCGTCGCCATTAAAATAGTTGAGGACGTTGAAACTACTTACTTTCACATTACCACCAACATTAGGCAAAGCCGGACGGGCAGCATAATTGAAGGTGGGGGTTTGGGTGGGTTGAATCCGGTAATTGCTAAAACCAAAGCCCAAAACACCCGTCAAATTAGTAATGGTACTACCAATACGTAAGGTATCATTAAGGGGATTAGCATCAGTGGTATCAATGTAAGGTACATCACTGAGGTTAGAAGCGTTGCTACCATCGTCTAGGATAATCCGACTGCGATTATTGAGGTCTTGCTGCGCTGTTACTGCTGCAACATTGCTAGTACCTGTAGAATTTGTGCCAGAAGCAGGATTGTCGTTGGGATCGATGATGTTGGTGGGGTTAAACAACCGACCATTAGCGGATAATGAGACTTCACCAAACCGACCTAGGTTAAAGACTTCAGTCACCGTCAGCGTTTCTGGGAAGTTAACCAACATTCCTTCATAGCGTTCTAAGTCACCCAGAACTGCGGTAGGTAGGTCAACCACTGTAGAAGTAACCAGGGCTTGCTGTCCAGTTGCTAAGACAGTTACATCTGATACACTACTGGGAGTAATAACTGCTTGATTGAAGGAGGGTGTTGAGCTATTTTCAACAACAGTACCTGTAACTCTTACTCTGTCTCCAATGTTAACAGCTGCTAGTGAATTAACAAAAATTCCTTCGGAAGTTAGTACATTATTATCAGCGTCTGCGTCTTCTTCCTGGAGATAAAAACCACCAAGTTGATCAGTTCCTTGGAAGTCACCAACGACAATACCTTCAATTGTAAAAGTACCTGAAGTTGCTGTTGCTCCGGTGCCTTGGATGTCGTGGATTTTGGTGATGACGACACCTGTTTCATTGTCAGTAACTGTAACGTTTGTTGTACCGCTGTTTAAGCCAGAAGCTGAAGCGGTAAGTGTAACTGTTTGTGAACCATCTAGTATTTCATCATCTATAGCCGCGATCGCAAAGGTTGTGGAAGATTGTCCGGCGTTAATTATTACAGTTGCGGGGACTGTGGCTTCAGTAGTATCACTGCTAGTTAGGTTGACGGTTAGAGCATTTGTTGTGTCACCTGTACGGCTAACAGTACCTGTTGCGGCTGATGCTCCTGCTGCTTCAGAGAAGGTGGTGGGATTCGCACTTAGGCTCAAGCTAGGAGTACTACCTGTTGAGGAGCGAAGATTATTAATATATGTAGTATTGTTTCCACCATTGGGTTGTCCGGGTGTAGTTGAAGCAAGAGGAATTCCTGTTGTCCAGTTAGCAGTGTTGGTTGCACCCGCTTCATCAGTATTAAGGGCATAACCAGTGTTGTTAGTGCCATTACCAAAGTCGACATTGGCAGCACTAGTGAAAGCCCCTATATCTGTACCAATATCTACAGCAAATCCATCGGCAGAAATTGTTGCACCAGTAGCAACAGTATCAACCCAGACAACATCATTACCTGCAATATCTCCGGTATTACCACTATTAGCGTTTGGTAAGAAACTACCACCTGCATTGAGGGCAATATTCCAGTCACCACCTGCTGGGTTATAGGTAGTGTCTTGAGTTACAGATGCTGTTCCACCTACTGTAATTAGAGTTCCAGCTTTGAAGATGTTGGCAATGGAACCTGTATTAGTAAAGTCATAGGCAGAGAATTTTGCTGCCTTACTACTTGTAGAATCCCCAACAAAAAAAGAATTTAATTCAGCAGCTGTCAGGTCTTGAGTCAGTAAGAGTTCAATAAATTCATCTCCAGCAGTGGGATTAGCACCAGTAGTACCAGTAGTGAGATTCCCACCTCGATAAAACTCATTAATGATGATTTTTGCCATATATAGTCCTTACAAATTGTTTAGTGTATGAAACCGTAAACTTTTAATTGGGTAATACCAATTCACAAAATGGTTGATACAAATAGGGCATCCCTACAGAAAACTGATACGTATCCAAGCTTTTATGAAACGGTATAAGTCATAGGCGATCGCTACTTTTAAATACGCATCACAATCTATCCCCTGCTTCAAATACAACAGGTGATATTATTGCTAATACCTCACATATCCCAAGCCTATGTCTAGGGATAGTTGTTTTATTTATACTTTTTCCCAGGAAACGCTTAAGATAAGAGTTTCAAAATTAGTCAATGCAGAAAGAATATTGATTACTACACAATAGGTAAGCTTAAATACTTAGCTTGAGTGAATAATTAATACTTAATTTGCACCTCTCGAAATTTAATTCAGGTAAAACAGTCGTGCTATTTTTTCCAAAACTAACTATATAGTAAGTACTTTAAGTAGAAATTAAAGTTTGGTATAAAAAAGATATACTAGCCTTGTGGTCTATGCCAAAAGTGTTCCAAGATTGTAGAGACGACCCATCGCGTCGTCTCTTTGAGGGTTTCATGGTTATGTATAAATGTTAATTGATAAGAAACACGTTTTGTAATGCTTGTATAATAGTGCTTCTAGAAAATTGTGTATCTTTCATACTTTGTGGTGAAAAGCCGCTAATCAGAGGCTGTCATCTGGCAGTGATGTATTCTTAATAACTAAATGCTTGTATATTGATTAACTGCGGTTACCTCCGTCAGCGATTATAAATTGCTGTCTAATAGTTAAAGTCATCTAAAAGAGGACTAATGGAGTATTAGATTTGACGTTAAATTAGTGACACAAATATGAGAAGCAAGAATTTATACGCCTAGTAGGATTTTTCATTCACCCGCAGTATTTCGGTTGTTCCCTACATTATATTGTTTGCAGGTTTCATCATTGTGGTTACTGTACCTCACTAGGCTGTTGATTCTGTAATATAATTGCCTGTGAGACTTCATGCAAAAAATGTGTTGGTAGTAGGGTGCGTTTAAGCGTCAGCGTAACGCACCGCTTTCTGATTAACGGTGCGTTACGGCAAATA
>Ga0224723_1000401_pt1 | contig 30038 bp, 41 predicted proteins | sample Balambano_FR2_Me_FD_161647 | JGI IMG/M metagenome (GOLD analysis project Ga0224723, IMG submission 161647) | Freshwater sediment microbial communities from Lake Towuti, South Sulawesi, Indonesia - Balambano_FR2_MetaG | ecosystem: Environmental > Aquatic > Freshwater > Lake > Sediment | place... | reverse complement strand
CTACCGATCTATACCGGGTCCGCTATCAATCTCCATTCATTCAAAGAACGTATCGGCTCCTATAAAAATCCAAGAGCCAAACGCGGTTCACTAAAACCTCCCAAAATCAACCCGATTTTGACCGTTTCTTTCAAAACGGACTGCAAAGGTAATGGGCATGTACGATAAAGCAAGTGTCGATTTTAAAATATTTTTAGAGGCTGGGTGGGATGCCCCGGCAAGGGATTGCAGCGGAAAACCCGCAGCGGGCGAGCGGCCTGTGTGCGGGCAGCGAGGATTTGCAGCGAAAAGCCCGGCCCGAGGTACGAGGGTGCCGCCAGTTACCTCGAGGCGCGCATAATGGTTTGCGTGCGGTCGGGCCCGGTTGAAATTAAGGTGATGGGCACACACAGGGCCTGCTCAAGAAATGCTATGTACTGATTTAACTCTGGCGGAAGTGTGGGACCTGAGAGCGGTACCTGCCAACCTTTCAGCTCGGTGTAGACGGGTGTGATTTTTTCATTTACTATTTCGTATGGCACGGCATCGGTTAACTGGCCGTTACTGAGCTGGTATTGGGTGCATACTTTAATGGTGGCGAAAATACTCAGCACATCGGCTTTCATCATGAGCAACTGCGTAACCCCATTAATCATGATAGAATATTTTAGCGAAGGCAGGTCGAGCCACCCACACCTGCGCGGCCGGCCGGTGGTGGAGCCATACTCATTACCCTGTTTACGCAAGCGCTCGCCCTCTTCGTTTAACAACTCAGTAGGAAACGGGCCACTGCCAACGCGGGTACTATATGCTTTAAAAATGCCGTAGACCTCGCCAATGTTTTTTGGAGCCACGCCCAACCCGGTGCAGGCGCCTGCGGCCACCGTGTTGGAACTGGTGACAAAAGGGTAGCTGCCGAAGTCGATATCGAGCAGCGAACCTTGTGCGCCCTCTGCCAATACTGTTGCGCCTGCAGCTATGCGCTGGTTTAAATAGTATTCGCTATCAATGAGTTTAAACCTCTTGAGGAACTCGACAGCCTGTAAAAATGCATCCTCGTGTTCGGCCCAGTTTACCTCAATGCCGTGATTATTCAGGATAACGGCATGGCTTTGCACGAGCTTACTGAGTTTGGCTTGAAAGTTTACCGACAGGATGTCGCCCACGCGCAAGCCCTGGCGCGAAATTTTATCGACATACGAAGGACCAATGCCCTTGAGGGTGGAGCCGATTTTATCCTCGCCTTTTGCTTTCTCGTAAGCCTGGTCGAGCAGGCGGTGCGTGGGTATGATGAGCGTGGCCTTTTTTGAGATGAAGAGATTTTGCGTTACCTGCAGGTTAAATGCGGCCAGTTTTTCAATCTCCGCCTTGAACACGATAGGGTCTAACACCACACCATTACCGATGAGGTTTTCGGTTTGTGGCCGAAAAATACCCGAAGGTATTTGGTGCAGCACGTGTTTAATGCCATCGAACTCGAGGGTATGGCCAGCGTTGGGCCCCCCCTGAAATCGCGCCACCACATCGTATTGTGGCGCCAGCACATCTACAATTTTACCCTTGCCTTCATCGCCCCACTGAAGGCCCAACAATACATCCACTTTTGCCATAGCTTGATGCCGTATGCCACAAGGGCAAACGGTGTTTACTTAAATGCTTCGTTTTCGTTTTGGATAACCTGAAAAATTGCATTGAGTTTGGTGATGACCAGAAGTTTACTTACGCTTTCAGACGGGCGCATGAGGTAAACCTCGCCTCCTTTATTTCTAAACTTGGTTAAGATGGTGATGAGCACACCAATGCCACTGCTGTTGATGTAACGCAAGTCGGAAATGTCGATAATGCAAGTTGGCACCTGGTGACTTACGGCTTCGTTCACGGCCTCTACCAGGCGCGTGCCGCTGTCTTCGCCAATCAAATCGCCAGCGATGCGAAGGATGAGCGTATTGTTTCTTATTTCCTGAGCGAAGTTCATCATGCTTTGCGGTGATCGCAGTTCTTTCTGTTGCAGGCTGCGTATAAAATTAGTGAATGGTGTACCACGTTGAAATGCAATAGCTCTTCTACGGTGGTTTGAATATTCTGGATGCGCGGGTCGCAAAATTCCACCACCCGGTTGCAATCGGTGCAGATGAGGTGGTCGTGCTGCTTGTAGCCATACGACTTTTCGTATTGCGCCAAATTCTGCCCGAACTGATGTTTGGCCACCAGGTCGCACTCTACCAGCAAATCGAGCGTGTTGTATACCGTTGCGCGGCTAACCCGGTAGTTTTTGGTTTTCATGTTTATGTACAGCGACTCCACATCAAAATGACCGTTTAGCGAGTATATCTCTTCCAGGATGGCATACCGCTCGGGCGTTCTGCGCAGTTCTTTTTTTTCCAAGTAGCCGGAAAAAATCCGCTTTACTTCTTCAAACAATACAGGGTTGAGAGCCATAATTATTTACCCAACAAAAGTGCAGATAATTTGAACATGCAAAAAGTCTGAGGCACCGAAAATCAGCCAACGGGTGTGTTGCGCGAGTCGAACCTGGAGATGCTAACCATGCCTTCCACCTTTTCGAGCTTGGCCATCAGGATTTCCAAATGGCGGGTATCGTTCACGTAAAGCATGATTTCGCCATTGAATATACCGTGATCGGTATTAAAAGAGATGGAACTCATGTTTACCTTCAGTTCTTCGCTGATTACTTTCGAGACATCGTTAATGAGTCCTACCCTGTCTGTACCTATTACCCGCAGGCCGGTGAGAAAGGCTACCTCGTGTTGCGATGTCCACTTGGCTTTGATGACGCGGTTGCCATGGTTGGCCAGTAGTTCGGTGGCGTTGGGGCAATTGGTGCGGTGTATTTTTATGCCCTCGTTTACGGTAACGAAGCCAAACACTTCATCGCCCGGTATCGGGTTACAACATTTGGCCAGTTTGTACTCCACTACGTCCATGTCTTCGCCAATGAGCAGCGTGTCTTCATAGCGGCCTTTCGATTTTAGCTCCTGCTCCACGGCTTTGGCATCGCCAATCGGGGTGTGCGGCTTTAGCTTGAGTGTTGCAGGTTTAAACTCTTTGAACCGCTTCAGGTCATTAACGGTGATCAAGCCCCGGCCTATCTTATAATGCAACTCAAATTTTGATGAAGTATGAAAGTAGGCGAGCATTTGCTCATATGTTTGCCCATTGAGATTGATTTTGAGTTGATTGAGTTTTCGGGCGAGAATCTCCTTGCCTTCTTCAGCAATGTTCCGTTTGTCTTCTTTTAAAACCTCTTTGATTTTGGATTTTGCTTTTGGGCTTACCACAAAGCGCAACCAATCTTCGTTGGGCTTTTGCTTGGCCGAGGTTAGTATCTCAATTTGGTCGCCATTTTTGAGCACGTGATTAATGGGTACCAGCTTTTGATTTACCTTCGCGCCCAGGCATTTGGCTCCGATGTCGGTATGAATTTCAAAGGCAAAATCCAGCGCAGTGGCGCCTTTTGGCAGTGTTTTTAATTCGCCCCGGGGCGTAAATACAAATACCTCTTCGTTAAACAGATTGCCGCGAAAGTCGTCAACAAACTCGAGCGCGGTAAGGTCTTGCCGTTCGAGCAGCTCGCGCACGCGCACGAGCCATTTCTCCAGGTTAGATTCATGCGTGGCGCCTGTGTCTTTATACTTCCAGTGAGCTGCGTAGCCTTTTTCTGCAATTTCGTCCATGCGCTGCGTGCGTATTTGTACTTCCACCCACTGCCCGTTTTTTGCCATGACGGTGGTGTGCAGCGATTCGTAACCGTTGCCTTTGGGCGTACTAATCCAGTCGCGCAGCCGGTCTGGGTTAGGCGTGTAGTAGTCGGTAACGATGGAGTAAACCTGCCAGCAGTACGACTTTTCCTGTTCGAGCGGGGTATCAAGAATGATGCGGATGGCAAACAGGTCGTAGATTTCTTCAAACGACACGCCCTGGCGCTTCATTTTGTTATAAATAGAAAAAATCGACTTGGGCCGACTTTTGATGTCGTAGTCGATCTTGAGCTTATCTAACTCATCGCGTATTGGCTGAACAAACTGCTTGATAAATTTATTTCGTGAAGCCTTGGTTTCATCTATTTTCAGGGCGATGTCGCGATAGCTGTTGTAGTCGGTAAACCGCAGGTATAAATCCTCCAGTTCAGACTTAATGGCGTTGAGGCCGAGGCGATGGGCCAACGGTGCGTAGAGGTAAATCGTTTCAGAGGCTACCTTCAACTGCTTGTTGCGGGGCATGCTGTCGAGCGTGCGCATGTTATGCAACCGGTCGGCCAGCTTAATTAAAATCACGCGCACGTCTTCCGACAGCGTGAAGAGCATTTTGCGAAAGTTTTCGGCCTGGGCGGAAGTGCCGTACTCAAACACGCCCCTGATTTTAGTGAGGCCGTCTACAATGCGCGCCACTTTTTTGCCAAACATGCGCTCAATGTCGCTTAGCTCGATGTCGGTATCTTCTACCACATCGTGCATGAGTGCCGCCAGGATGGAGGTAGTGCCCAGGCCAATTTCCTCCACGCATATTTCGGCCACCGTAAGCGGGTGGAAGATGAAGGGCTCGCCCGACTTTCTGCGCATGTCTTTGTGCGCATTCAGGGCAAGCGTAAAAGCTTTTTTAATCAGGCGGGCGTCACCCTCGCGCAAGATGGGCTTGGCTTTGCGCAGCAATCTGCGGTAGCGGGCTATGATTTCTCGCTTTTCTTCGGCAACGTCAACAACCACAGCTATCGGGCTTACTTTTTATGTTCACTTTTTTGATTTTTTCGCTTCGCATTAAATGCTATTGAATAATCTCTAAATTTGCAGTCCTTTTCCGGAAAACGTCCAGAACAAAGGTGTAAGCCCTGTTTTACAAGCGCATGTGGCGTAATTGGCAGCCGCGCCAGACTTAGGATCTGGTGCCGAAAGGCGTGGGGGTTCGAGTCCCTCCATGCGCACCACCTTCAAACCCTTCTGCCGGCCCCGGGGCGCAGGCCGCAGGGTTTGACTGTGTTGACCGAACCAGTAACTCTAAACAACAATACCTTGAACATTACGCTCGACAAACCCACTGCCACTGACGGCTTGATTAAAATTAAGCTAACCGAGACGGATTATCAACCTAAAGTAGAGGAAAAAGTGCGCGAATATGCGCGCAAAGCCAACATAAAAGGCTTTCGAGCCGGAAAGGTGCCTGCCGGGGTTGTTAAAAAAATGTTTGGCCGAAGCATTCTGGTGGAAGAGGTGAACCATTTGTTGTCGCACTCGGTATCCGATTTCATAAAGGAACAAAAACTGAATGTGCTTGGCGACCCCCTGCCCAATCATGAAAAGGCGAGGTTGATTGACTGGGATACACAAAAAGATTTTGAATTCGAGTTTCAAATCGGACTGGTGGACGATTTTACTTACGACCTGTCGAAGAAAATTAAGATTGATTACCACCCTATACAGATTGATAACAAAGTACTGGAGGAGACCCTGGCCGACATTACCGAGCGGTATGGCAAAGTGTCGTACCCGGAAGCGAGCAGCGCCACCGATCACCTGATTGGCGAGATCAGCAAACCAGGCGAAGAACCGAAGCATGTTTTTTTGAGACTGGAAAAGGTGGCCAAGAAGCAACAGGCGCGATTTACAGGGCTGGCCAAAGATGCTACGGTTGATTTTGATATTGACCAACTGTTTGCCGATGTGGCCGATAAAGCGCATTTCCTCGGGCTGACGGCAGATGAAGCAAAAAAAGTAACAGGCACTTATACTTTTAAGGTTAACACCATCAGCCGAGTGGAACCTGCAGCGATCAATACCGAGTTGTTCGACAAGGTGTTCGGCAAAGACACTGTAAAAACCGAGGAAGAATTTATCGAAAAAGTAAAAGCAACAATTGGCGAGAACTATAAGCGCGAAGCCGATGCCATGCTGGATCGTGATATTTTACAACATTTTGTAGACAAGACGAAAATTGCGATGCCAGATGCTTTTCTAAAGAGCTGGCTGAAGTCCACCAGCAATGGCGAGATTACCGAAGAGGTACTGGCTAAAGAATTTGAAGCCTACCGGCAATCGTTGAAATGGGACTTGATTAAATCTAAAATTGCCACTGAACACCAACTGGAAGTACAAGGCGATGAGGTGCGTGAGCGCGCCAAGCAGATGATTGTGCAACAGTTTGGCGGCCCTGCCATTGCCGAGCAACTGGGCGACAAATTGGATGCCATTGCCAACAACTACCTCGCGGGCCAGGATGGCAAAGGCGAGAACTTTATGAAACTGTACAACCAGTTGAAAACTGACAAGATCATGAAGTTTATACGCGAGCAAATTACCATTAACGAAAAACCGGTAAGCCTGGCGGAATTCAAAAAGCTGGCCGGCAAAGGGACAGAATAGTTTTGTTGCCTTTGGTATAAAGCACGGAGGGGTTCGACAGGTGTCGAACCCCTCCGCATGTTTAGCTGTTGCAATCAGAAATCTGCGCCCGGAAAATAGGCAGTCTCGCCCAGTTCCTCTTCGATACGAATCAGTTGATTGTACTTAGCCATACGGTCGGAGCGCGAAGCTGAGCCTGTTTTGATCTGGCCGGTATTCAGCGCCACCGCCAAATCGGCAATGGTACTGTCTTCGGTCTCGCCCGAGCGGTGCGACATAATGCTTTTGTACTTGTTGCGCTTAGCCAAATTTACCGCATCAATGGTTTCGGTGAGTGAACCGATCTGATTCACCTTGACCAAAATGGCGTTGGCCACGCCCATATCGATGCCTTTCTGCAAGAACTTTACGTTGGTCACAAACAAATCATCGCCCACCAGTTGCACCTTGTCGCCAACCTTGTCGGTAAGTTTCTTCCAGCCCTCCCAGTCGTCTTCGCCCATGCCGTCTTCAATAGAAATGATGGGGTACTTTTTCGCCCACTTGGCCCAATAATCCACCATTTCGTCCGACTTCAATTTTTTGCCGTCAGATTTCTTGAAGGTATACGTTCTGGTTTTGGCATCGTAAAATTCTGACGAGGCCGCATCCATCGCGATGAAAATATCTACCCCTGGCTTGAAGCCGGCTTTTTCAATAGCCTTCAACACCACCTCGATGGCTTCTTCATTGCTTTTGATGTTGGGAGCAAAGCCTCCCTCATCGCCCACATTGGTAGAGAGTCCCTGGTCGTGCAATACTTTCTTCAGCGTATGGAATACTTCAGTGCCCATGCGCAGCGCGTCTGAAAACGTGTCGGCTTTTACCGGCATTACCATAAACTCCTGAAAGTCGATGGAATTGTCGGCATGGCTGCCTCCGTTTAATATGTTCATCATCGGCACCGGCAATGTGTTGGCATTCACCCCGCCAATGTAACGGTAGAGCGACTGGCCGGCTTCCATGGCCGCAGCCTTGGCTACCGCCAGCGAGGTGCCCAGAATAGCATTGGCGCCCAGCTTGCCCTTATTGGGGGTAGCATCTAATTCGTTCATCACCTTGTCGACTAAGCCCTGATCGAACACCGAAAGGCCCACCACCTCGGTAGCGATTTTGGTGTTCACGTTATCCACCGCTTTGAGTACGCCTTTGCCGAGGTACTTTTTCTTGTCGCCATCGCGAAGTTCTACCGCTTCATGCGTGCCCGTGGAGGCACCCGATGGCACGGCAGCGCGGCCAAAGGCCCCGCTCTCGGTAAACACATCTACTTCTACGGTAGGGTTTCCTCGGCTGTCTAAAATCTGGCGGGCGTAAATGCTTTCAATTAAGCTCATAGTCAAATAGGGTTAGTTTATGTTGACGCTTTCTGAATCAGATCGATAAACTGATCGAACAAATAGTTTGAATCGTGGGGACCGGGCGATGCCTCGGGGTGATATTGCACCGAAAAAGCTTTTTTGTTTTTCAATCGCAAACCCATAATGGTATTATCGTTCAGGTGCAGGTGCGTAACCTCTACGTCCTGATTTTTGTCAATATCCTTCTCGCTTACGGCAAAGCCGTGATTTTGCGAGGTCATCTCGCCCAGGCCTGTAAGTAAATTCTTTACAGGGTGGTTGAGGCCGCGATGGCCATGGTGCATTTTGTATGTAGACAGGCCACAGGCCTCAGCCAGCAGCTGATGACCGAGGCATATGCCGAACACGGGCTTGTCGGCCGCAAGAATTTCCTTCACGGTTTTCACAGCGTAGTCCATCACGGCCGGGTCGCCCGGGCCGTTGGACAAAAAATAACCGTGAGGGGCCCACTTTTCCATTTCGAGAAATGATGTTTTGGCTGGATAAACCTGAATGTAGCAGCCCCGTGCGGCCAGGTTTCTTAAGATGTTGGTCTTTATGCCAAAATCGAGCGCGGCAATGCGCAGGGCTGCCCCGGGCTGACCAAAAAAGTAGGGCACAGCGGTGCTCACTTTCGAGGAGAGCTCAAGGCCCGCCATCGAGGGCACTTTTTTGATTTCGGCCCTCATCTCATCGGGCGTCAGCACCGATGAGATGAGCGTATTCATGGCGCCTTTGCTGCGAATGTAGCGCACCAGCATGCGGGTATCTACATCGCTAATACCCACTACCCCGAACTTTTCAAGATATTGCTGCAGGCTTTGGCTGGCCGCCTTTCGGCTATACTCCTGTGAAAACTCGTTGATAACAACCCCACTAATCTTAGGCGCTGCCGACTCCTGCTCGGCATCGAATGTGCCGTAGTTGCCGATGTGGGAGTTGGTGGTAACCACAACCTGCCCGAAGTAAGAGGGATCAGTGTAAATTTCCTGGTAGCCCGTCATACCAGTGTTAAAACAAATTTCTCCGCCCGTGGTGCCACGCTTGCCTATGGCCTTGCCTTCCAGCAGGAGACCATCTTCTAAAAGTAAAAATGCTTTGTCCGACACGTATGTTGTAAGGTTAGGTGAGCAAAATTATCAGGCTGCTTTACTTGCACGTAATTTTTACCTGGTTAAAATTACTCAATCGATTTAGCTATAATTAAAAAAAGGGATTGGGTTCGCACCCAATCCCTTCAATGTCCTTTCAACAGCCACTTAATCTTCTTTTTTAGCCGACTTCTTTGCCGCCTTTTTCGGTTTATCTTCTTTGGCTTCGGCTACCGGAGCAGCCTCTTCGGCCACGGCTGCATCGCCTTCTTTCTTGCCTTTAGCGCGGCTTCTGCGGGTCTTGCCCTTCTTCTCTGCTCCATCCTTCTTGTAGATGTCGTTAAAGTCAACCAGCTCCATCAAACACATTTCGGCATTGTCGCCCAGGCGCACGTCTGCTAATTTTATAATGCGCGTGTAGCCGCCAGCGCGCTCGGCAATTCTGCCCGCTACTTCGCCAAAAAGCGTAGTAACCGACTCCTTATTCTGGAGGTAAGACATTACCGTTCTGCGCGAGTGTGTGGTGTCCGTCTTTGCCTTGGTAAGCAATGGTTCAACATATTTTCGCAATGCCTTCGCCTTCGCCACCGTGGTGGTGATGCGCTTATTCAGAATAAGCGAGGAGGCCATGTTAGACAGCAACGCATCGCGGTGCGCTTTTTTGCGGCCTAAGTGATTAACTTTCTTACCGTGTCTCATTAGTCTTCTTCCAGTTTATATTTACTGAGATCCATCCCGAACGTAAGGTTCTTCTCAGCTACCAATTGTTCCAGTTCTGCCAGCGACTTCTTGCCGAAGTTGCGGAATTTCATCATATCAGAAATTTCCAACTGCACCAAGTCGCCCAGTGTCTTTACATCAGCGGCCTTCAGGCAGTTGTACGCGCGCACGGACAAATCCAGGTCGTGCAGGGCGGTTTTCAACAGCTTGCGCATGTGCAGCAACTCTTCGTCTACCTGCTCCACTTCGCTGTCTTTTCCGGTTTCCAGTTCAATCGACTTGTCGGAAAACAGGCGGAAGTGCTGGATGAGAATAAAGGCAGCACCTTCGAGGGCCTTTTCGGGATGGATAGAACCATCGGTCTCGATGTCGATCAGCAACTTCTCATAGTCTGTTTTCTGCTCCACGCGGGTGTTTTCTACGCTGTACTTCACATTTTTTACGGGCGTGAAGATGGCATCGATGGGAATGAAACCGAACACCTGCTCGTTGGGCTTATTCTCTTCTGCCGGCAGATAGCCCCTTCCTTTTTCGATCGTCAACTCAATTTCAAAGTGGGCAGTCTCATCGAGGTTGCAGATAACATGATCGGGATTGAGTATCTCGAACGCAGAGGTATTTTTTGCAATGTCGCCCGCTTTGAACTGCTTCTGCTTTTTGATAGACACCGTAATCTTGTTGTCGAAGTTATCGACCACTTTGCGGAAGCGCACCTGCTTGAGGTTAAGAATAATCTCAGCCACATCTTCTACCACGCCTTCGATAGTGGAAAATTCATGCAACACACCGGGTATCTTGATGCCGGTAATGGCATATCCTTCCAATGACGAGAGCAGAATTCTGCGCAGTGCGTTTCCTATCGTTACGCCATAACCCTTTTCAAGAGGCTTGAAGGTGAAGAGGCCATGAAAATCGTCCGACTTTTCCATCACCACCTTCTCCGGCATTTGAAATGCTAATATTGACATAGGCAATTTTTGTTTACGTTAAAACGGATTACTTCGAGTACAATTCAACGATGAGTTGCTCGTTGATGTTTTCGGGGATGTCTTCGCGGGGTGGCAGATTGATGATCTTACCAGTCATCTCGTTGTTATCCCATTCCAACCAATTGTACTTTTTCGCGCCCTGAATGGACAAGCTGTTGGATATAGCCTCCAAGGACTTTGACTTCTCGCGTACACCCACTACATCGCCAGGGCGAAGGGTGTAAGAGGGAATGTTCACCACATCGCCATTTACCGTGATGTGCTTGTGCACCACCAACTGGCGGGCTGCCCTGCGGGTGGGGGCTACGCCCAGGCGATACACGGTGTTGTCTAACCTTGCTTCGAGCATCTGTAACAACACTTCACCGGTCACGCCTTTCTTGCGCGAGGCCTTATCGAATGTGTTGGCGAACTGGCGCTCCAGCACTCCGTAAATATATTTTGCCTTCTGCTTCTCAGCCAACTGTACGGCATATTCAGACTGCTTGCGCTTCTTGCCTTTGCCGTGCATGCCCGGAGCGTAGTTCTTCTTCTGCAAAGCTTTGTTCTCGCCCAGGATAGGCTCATTAAACTTTCTTGAAATTCGCGCCTTGGGGCCGGTATATCTTGCCATAATTCTTTCGCTTAAACTGTTCCGTTATACTACTTTACTTGCTAGTTACTTACACCCTGCGCGCCTTAGGCGGGCGGCAGCCGTTGTGCGGAAGGGGCGTTACATCTTTGATGGTGGTCACCTCAATGCCAGCGCCCTGAATGGTGCGGATAGCAGATTCACGGCCAGCGCCCGGCCCCTTTACAAACACTTCTACTTTGCGTAAACCGAGTTCGAAGGCCTTGGTGGCGCACTCCTGGGCTGCCGTTTGGGCTGCGTAAGGCGTGTTCTTTTTAGAACCTTTGAACCCCATCTTGCCAGCCGATGCCCAGGCAATTACCTGCCCGGTAGAGTTGGTTAGCGAAATGATGATGTTGTTGAAGGTAGCGCGAATGTGTGCCTGGCCTACGGCCTCGACATTTACAACGCGTTTTTTGCTCTTATCCTTTTTCTTTTCTACCGGTGCACTCGCCATGGTGAAATATTTTTAACAATTAACCTTTAGTTGCCTTCTTCTTGTTCGCCACTGTCTTACGCTTGCCCTTACGGGTGCGCGCGTTGTTTTTGGTGGTTTGCCCGCGCACAGGCAGCCCTTTGCGGTGGCGCAGGCCACGGTAGCAGCCAATGTCCATCAGGCGTTTGATGCTGAGCTGCACTTCAGAGCGAAGACCGCCTTCTATTCTGAACTGCTCGGCAATGATGGCACGCACGCTGTTCGACTCCTCATCGTTCCAGTCTTTCACCTTCTTGTCCCAGTTTACATTTGCCTGGGTAAGAATGCGCTGGGCCGACCTGCGGCCAATGCCATAGATGTACGTGAGGCTGATCTCGCCCCGCTTATTATCTGGAATATCAACACCTGCAATACGTGCCATAATTATCCTTGTCTTTGTTTATACCTCGGGTTCTTTTTGTTGATGACGTACAACTTGCCCTTGCGCCTGATGATTTTGCAATCAGCGCTGCGTTTCTTTATGGAAGCTCTTACTTTCATCTCGCTCTCGTGTTATTTATACCTAAAAATTATCCGTCCCTTTGTCAAATCGTATGGCGACATCTCCAGTTTCACTCTATCACCCGGCAAAATCCGGATGTAATGCATCCTCATTTTGCCCGAGATATGGGCCAATACTTCGTGCCCGTTCTCCAGTTGTACCCTGAACATGGCGTTTGAAAGCGCCTCGCTGATGGTACCGTCCTGCTCTATCGACTTTTGTTTCGCCACTTATATTCGTATGCCTCTTCTAACAGTTCATGTGTCGTCAATACCTCAGTTGCTCCTTCGTACACGGCTACCATGTGCTCAAAGTGTGCAGATGGCTTGCGGTCGCGGGTGCGGATGGTCCAGCCGTCTCGCTCTTGCACCACATTGCGGGTTCCCATGTTGATCATGGGCTCTATCGCGAACACCATGCCGGGCACAATTTTTACACCCTTGCCCCGCTTGCCATAGTTGGGCACCTCAGGGTCTTCATGAAGACTTCTGCCCACGCCATGACCTACCAACTCGCGTACCACGCCATAACCAAACTTCTCCACGTGGCTTTGCACCGCAAAACCAATGTCGCCTATCCGGTTGCCTGCCTTGGCCTGCTCAATACCCAGGTACAACGACTCGTACGTGCGGTGCAGCAACAGCAGCACTTCGGGCTCAACCCCCGGCAAAGGGTAGGTGTAGGCCGAGTCGCTGTGGAATCCATTTAGCTGAACCCCGCAATCGATCGACACCACATCACCTTCCTTCAACTCGTAAGCACCCGGGAAACCGTGCACCACCACCTCGTTTACTGAGATGCAAAGCGATGCCGGAAAGGTGCCTCCGTAGTTTTTGAACGAAGGTATACCGTGGTGGTCGCGTATATACTCTTCGGCAATGTCATCCAGTTTTTTCGTTTTCACCCCAGGCTTAATGTGCCGGGCTACTTCCGCATGTACCCTGGCCAAAACCCGGGCACTTTCTTTTATTTTCTGAATGTCATCGGCCGATTTGTAATGAACCATTACACCTAAGCCGCAGCAAACTGAGAACGTCCTTTTACCCTACCCGACTTCATCATTCCTTCGTAATGCCTCATGAGCAGGTAACTCTCGATCTGCTGGAGCGTGTCTAACACAACGCCCACCAAAATCAAAAGCGAAGTACCTCCATAAAACTGTGCGAAGTTTTGCGTGATGCCGGCCCGCACTGCAAACGCAGGCAGAATAGCGATCACCGCCAAAAAAATGGCGCCAGGTAACGTAATCTTCGATAGTATGCTATCAATAAATTCAGCGGTTTGCTTTCCGGGCTTAATACCGGGAACAAAGCCTCCATTTCTTTTCAGGTTATCTGCGATGTCGTTCGAAGGAACGGTAATGGCAGTATAAAAGAATGTAAAAATCAAAATCAGCGACCCAAACAAGAGATTGTATTGCCATGATGTAAAGTCGGCAAACGTAGTGCCCACGTAGGCACCCAAATCGCTATCGCGCCACATGCCGGCCACCAGGGTGGGCAAAAACATCAGCGCTTGCGCGAAGATGATCGGCATTACCCCTGCTGAATTCAGTTTGAGCGGAATAAAATCTCGCTTGCCTCCATACAGTTTGTTGCCCACCACCTGCTTGGCATACTGCACAGGTATTCTTCTCACTGCCTGGGTAAGTGCGATCACGCCCACCACTACAAAAAACAGGGCCATAAATTCGATGATGAGCAGGATGGCACCATTTAATCCTTTGGCGTCAATTTCCTGCCAGATGGCAGCAGGGAAACGCGACACAATGCCGATCATAATCAGCATGCTGATGCCGTTGCCAATACCCTTATCGGTGATGCGCTCGCCCAACCACATGCAAAATACAGTACCGGCAATGAGGATAATTACTGACGAAACTGTAAAGAACAATCCCGGGTTAATGATGGCCTCGGGGTTAATAGTGGCGCGCAGGTAGCTGTAGCCCTGAGCCGCGGTAATGAGAATAGTGAGCACACGCGTAAACTGGTTCAGTTTCTTACGACCGCTTTCGCCTTCTTTTTGCATTTTGGTGAACCGGGGTACTGCCACGGTGAGCAACTGCACCACGATAGATGCAGAGATGTAGGGCATAATACCCAGGGCGAAAATAGATGCACGGCTGAATGAACCGCCTAAAAACGTATTGATCAAATCGAAAATACCACCGGTGTTGCCTGTTAACAGGTTGGGATCAATGCCGGGCAGCACGATGTACGAACCCAGGCGAAAGATGATGAGGAACCCGATTGTGTTCACAATGCGAACACGCAGATCCTCAATCGCAAAAATGTTCCGTATGGTGGTAAAAAATCGGTTCATCGGTTAGATGGTGGTGGCGGTGCCGCCTGCTTTTTCAATGGCTTTGGTTGCAGTTTCAGAAAAGGCGTGGGCTGATACGCTCACTTTAGATTTGAGCTCACCACGACCCAGGATTTTCACTTTGTCGGCTTTGCCTACAATTCCGTTATTGATCAGCGTTTCGAGGTTAATCTCGGACGCATTGATCTTCTGAGCCAGTTGCTCAAGGGCATCAAGGTTTACACTTTTGAAGTAAACCTTGTTATTGTTTTTGAAGCCAAACTTGGGCACGCGTCTTTGCAGGGGCATCTGGCCACCTTCAAAACCAATTTTCTTCTGATAGCCCGAGCGCGACTGCGCTCCCTTGTGGCCGCGACCGGCCGTGCTGCCGCCAGAGCCCTGGCCGCGACCCAGGCGCTTATTTGTTTTTACCGAGCCGCTGGCCGGCTTGAGTGTGTGAAGCTTCATCTTACAATTCCGTTACGGTAACTAAATGACTTACCTTTTTCACCATGCCCTGAATCTGGGGCGTATATTCTACTTCTACGGCAGCGTTGAGTTTACCTAAGCCCAGCGACTTGATGGTAAGTTGCTGCGTTTCGGGGCGTTTAATCATACTGCGCTTCTGCGTAATTCTCACTTTGGCCATAACCATTAACCATTAAATACTTTCGACAATTCAATACCCCGGTTACGCGCAATAGTGTAAGCATCGCGCATGCCGGTGAGCGCTTTAAAAGTTGCCTTTACCACGTTGTGCGGGTTAGACGAGCCTTTCGATTTAGCCAACACGTTGTGCACACCTGCACTTTCCAACACCGCCCGCATGGCACCACCTGCAATTACACCCGTACCTGGCGAGGCTGGCTTCAGCAACACAAACCCGCCACCAAACTTGCCAAGCGACTCATGAGGAACGGTTCCTTTGATGATCGGCACTTTCACCAAATGCTTTTTGGCATCATCAATGCCCTTGGTGATGGCATCGGTTACTTCATTGGCTTTACCCAGGCCATAACCCACCACACCATTTCCATCGCCCACTACCACAATGGCCGCGAAGCTGAAACGCCTTCCACCCTTCACTACTTTCGCTACGCGCTGTATCGCTACAACCTTTTCTTTCAGGTCGATCTCGCTTGCTTTTACCGTGCTGACGTTGCTTTGTGTCATGCTCTTAAAATTTTAAACCTCCCTCTCTGGCTCCATCGGCCAAAGCTTTGATATTACCATGATATAGATAGCCGTTGCGGTCGAACACGATGCTGGAGATGCCAGAAGCCACCGCCTTTTCGGCCAGCTTTTTACCCACACTCTTGGAGATGGTGAGGTTAACCCCGCCTTTTTTATCCAACTCCACTGACGATGATGCTACAACGGTGTGACCCTTGGTGTCATCGATAATCTGGGCGTAAATGGCCTTGTTGCTTTTGAAAACAGACAAGCGCGGCCGCTCGGTGGTTCCTTCCAACTTTCTGCGAATGCCCATTTTCAGACGGGCTCTGCGCTGGGTTTTATTTTTAATATTCGCCATAATCTTATCTTATTTAGCAGCTGCCTTACCAGCCTTTCTACGAACAAACTCGCCCACATAACGAATACCCTTGCCCTTGTAAGGCTCCACCTTGCGCAGCGACTTAATTTTTGCGGCCACCTGGCCGATCAACTGTTTGTCGATACCCTCAAGGATGATCATGGGGTTCTGGCCTTTCTCCTGCACCGCCTGCAGTTTCAATTCTGACGGCACAGACACAAACACGTTGTGCGAAAAACCAAGGCTCAACTCCAGCACATTGCCTTGGGCACTGGCCTTGTAACCTACACCTACCAACTCCATTTCTCTGCGATAGCCCTTGCTCACACCTTCCACCATGTTGGCGATCAGTGCGCGATAAAGGCCGTGTTGCGCTTTGTGGCGCTTCTGCTCGGTAGGGCGATGCACCTCTACCTTCTCGCCTTCTATTTTGATCTTAAAATCCGGATCCAGCACCTGCTTCAGTTCGCCTTTGGGGCCCTTTACAGTTACTTTATGATCATTATCGCTGAAAGTGCATGTTACACCTTTCGGCAGCGTTACGGGCAATCTTCCTATTCGTGACATGGCTCTGGCGATTAATACACGTAGCACAAAACTTCTCCACCCACATTCATGGCCTTTGCCTCTTTATCCGTAATCACCCCTTTAGAGGTTGACAGGATGGCGATACCCAGACCGTTAAGTACTTTGGGTAGCTCGGTGGCAGGCCTGTATTGACGCAACCCAGGCGTACTGATGCGGTCCAGCTTGGTGATGGCCGACTCCTTCGTTTCAGGGTTGTATTTCAATGCAATCTTGATTTTGCCCTGCTTGTTGTCGGTAGGTTCGAACTTGTAGTTCAGGATGTAACCCTTGTCGAACAATACTTTTGTCAACTCCTTCTTAATGTTGGAGGCAGGCACTTCAACCACGCGGTGGCGCGCTTTGATGGCGTTACGCAACCGGGTTAAATAATCTGCTATGGGATCCGTTGTTTTCATCTTACTTTCTTAAATAGCAAACCCGTTTTTTTGAAACGGGCTGCAAATATATCTAACAATTTTTGTTATTCAAACTGTTATCTGGTTTCGGTTTTATCGGCCCGTATGGCTGATTTTCCGACCTTGACACTCAGCAACCTAATATGTAGTACTAATTACCAGCTTGCCTTGGTAACCCCGGGAATTTTTCCCTCAGCTGCCAGTTGGCGAAACTGGTTACGGCATATGCCGAATTTGCTCATATAGCCACGGGGGCGGCCGGTGAGTTTGCAGCGCGTTTTGATGCGCACGGCAGAAGAACTGCGCGGGAGCTTATCCAACGCCTCCCAGTCACCGGCTTCTTTCAATGCTTTGCGTTTGGCAGCATAGCGCTTTACCAGCTGCTCCTTCTTCTTGTCTCTGGCAATAATTGATAGTTTAGCCATGCTTCATTAGTTTTTGTTGGCGAAAGGCATTCCCAGGGCTTTGAGCAATTCCAGGCTCTCTTCATCAGTTTGGGCACTGGTAACGAACGTGATGTCCATCCCATTGATTTTCTGCACCTTGTCGATCGAAATCTCGGGGAAGATAATCTGCTCCTTCACGCCCAAAGTATAATTGCCGCGGCCGTCAAACCCTTTGTCGCTTACGCCTTTGAAATCGCGTACGCGAGGCAAAGCTACGTTCACCAGGCGGTCTAAGAACTCATACATGCGTTCGCCACGCAGGGTTACGCGTGCCCCGATGGCCTGATTATTGCGCAGCTTGAAATTTGAAATGTCTTTTTTCGACCGTGTGGCAACAGCTTTTTGCCCCGTGATAGTGGTTAGCTCTTCCACGCCCACATCAATGAGTTTCTTATCGGCCACGGCTGCACCAATACCTTTGTTGATGCATATCTTCTCAATTTTGGGCACCTGCATAACCGACTTGTACTGAAATTTGGTTTTCAGTGCCGGCACAACCTCTTTCAGGTATTTTTCTTTTAATCTGGGCGTTGCCATAACTTACTTAATAAATTCTCCTGTTTTCTTTGAATAACGCTGAAGCTTACCCTTGTCGTTGAGCTTGCGGCCCGTGCGTGTGGGTTTACCAGAAGCAGGGTCGATCAACATCAGGTTACTAATGTGAATGGTGCCTTCTGTCTTCTTAATGCCTCCCTCAGGCTTTCCGGCCGAGGGCTTCTGGTGCTTTGAAATCATGTTCCGACCTTCTACGATGGCGCGCTGCTTCTCGGCAATAATTTCAAGTACTTTACCTGACTTGCCTTTGTCTTCACCGGCAATTATCTGCACGGTGTCGCCTTTGCGGATGTGCAGTTTCTGCTGTTTGTTGAATCTTCTTTCCATATTACAATACCTCAGGAGCCAATGACACTATTTTCATAAACTGCTTGTCGCGAAGCTCGCGGGCCACGGGGCCGAAAATACGGGTGCCGCGGGGCTCGTCCTGAGCATTGAGCAATACGGCTGCGTTGTCTTCAAAGCGGATATACGAACCGTCTTTTCTGCGAATTTCTTTTTTAGTGCGAACGATAACGGCTTTGCTCACCGTACCTTTTTTGATCTGACTGGTGGGGATAGCCGACTTTACGGTCACCACGATTTTATCGCCCACAGAGGCACTACCTCTCTTGGTTCCGCCAAGTACGTGCATGCACAGCACCTCTTTGGCGCCACTGTTGTCTGCTACGGTTAATCGGGTTTCGGTCTGTATCATGATTACTTCGCTTTTTCGATAATCTCAACTAATCTCCAGCGCTTGTTTTTGCTCAGGGGGCGCGTTTCCATAATACGCACCGTATCGCCAATGCCGGCTTCATTTTTTTCGTCATGCGCCATGAACTTGGTGGTTTTGTTCATGAACTTGCCATAGATGGCATGCTTTACTTTGCGGTCAACGGCAATGGTAATGGACTTCTGCATTTTATTGCTCACCACCTTACCGACACGTTCTTTTCTTAAATTCCTTTCCATGATTTCTTGTTTTGGGTTGAGCGCACTCATGCCTTTGCATTTTCTTTGGCCGCCAATTCCGTTTTGAGCCGGGCAATAACCTTGCGCGTCTCACGAATTTTCATGGGGTTTTCAATGGCAGATATCTGGTGCGCAAATTTGAGTTTGCGCAGTGTTTCCTGCTCGCTGCCGATTTTCTCTTTCAGCTCGGCAAGGTTCAACCCTTTAATCTCAGCGTTTTTCATGACTGTTTATTCTACGTAATCTCTTCTAACGGTAAACTTCGTGCGCAGCGGTAGTTTGCCATCGGCCAGCGCCAGTGCCTCTTTTGCCGTGGCGATATTTACACCTCCTGCCTCAAACAAAATGGTACCCGGCTTCACCACCGCCACCCAGTACTCGGGCGCACCCTTACCTTTACCCATGCGCACTTCGGCAGGCTTGCGGGTTACGGGCTTGTCGGGGAAGATGCGGATCCATACCTGACCCTCGCGCTTCATGGCGCGCGTAACGGCCACACGGGCAGCTTCTAACTGGCGCGCGGTGATCCAGCCCGGCTCAATCGCCTTTAAGGCAAACGAACCGAACGCGATGCTGTGGCCGCGCGTAGCGATGCCCTTCACCCTGCCTTTCTGGGTCTTTCTGAATTTTGTTCGCTTAGGTTGTAACATGATTGCTACGTTTTACTCTTAATCAAAAATTATCTCCTGCCGCCACGGTCGCCACCTCTACGTTCGCCACCGCGCTCTCTGCGGTCATTCCGCTCGCGGTCGCTGCCACCTCTGCGCCTGTCGTTGCCAGCCGGGGCACCACCTTTATTCTCGTTGCCACCGCTGGTCATACCGATGTTAGGCGACAGATCGCGTTTGCCATAAACTTCGCCTTTAAACACCCATACCTTAATACCAATTTTACCGTACACGGTTTGGGCCTCGGAAATAGCGTAGTCAATATCTGCGCGAAGCGTATGCAAGGGTATGCGTCCTTCCTTATACTGTTCAGTGCGCGCCATATCGGCACCCGCCAGACGGCCAGACAATTTCACCTTGATACCCTCAGCGCCTACCCGCATAGCCGATGCAATGGCTTGTTTCATGGCCCTGCGGTAAGAAATGCGGGCTTCCAATTGCTGGGCTATTGATTCGCCCACCAGTTTTGCGTCAAGCTCGGGTCTTTTGATTTCAAAGATGTTGATCTGAACGTCTTTACCGGTTATCTTCTTCAATTCTTCTTTGATCTTGTCTACTTCGGTACCGCCTTTGCCAATCACCACGCCCGGCCGCGCGGTGTGGATGGTGAGCGTGATGCGCTTAAGTGTGCGTTCGATCACCACCTTGGCGATACCACCTTTAGGGATACGGGCGCTTACGTAATCTCTGATCTTGTGGTCTTCCACCAACTTGTCGGAAAGTGTTTTTCCGCCAAACCAATTCGAGTCCCATCCGCGGATGATGCCTAACCGGAAGCCTACAGGGTTAATCTTTTGTCCCATCAGTTTATCGTTTCTTTATTCAGCAGATTTTTTTCTTCAACTACTTCAGCAGGCTTGCGGTCTACCACCAGCGTAACGTGGTTGGATCTCTTGCGAACGCGGTGTGCACGACCCTGCGGGGCAGGACGCAGGCGCTTCAAAATTTTGCCGCCATCCACAAACACTTCCTTTACAAAAAGGTCGGCCTTGTCCAGGTCCACATCAGGGTTTTTGAGTTTCCAGTTGGCCATGGCCGAAGTCAACAATTTTTCAAGTCGCACCGATGGGTGCTTGGCTTCAAACTTTAATATAGACAGCGCCTTGAATGCATCGATGCCGCGAATCATGTCGGCCACGAGCCTCATTTTGCGGGGCGAGGTGGGAACATCTTTGAGGTAAGCAATACCAGGCCCATTTTTGGCCTCTTGCTTAACCGCTTCGATCTTGGATCGCTTGACTACCGATCGCTTCGTTTTCTTTTGTGCCGTTTCCATAGCTGGCATTCGTTATCTGTTTACTTGGCTGCTGCGTCCGCTTTGTTGTTACCTGAGTGGCCTTTAAAGGTGCGCGTAGGGGCAAACTCACCCAGCTTATGGCCCACCATGTTTTCGGTTACGTACACCGGAATGAACTTATTTCCATTATGAACGGCAAAGGTGAATCCGATCAGGTCGGGCGTGATGGTGGACCTGCGCGACCAGGTTTTGATCACCGATTTTTTTCCTGACTGCTCCATGGTTTGCACCTTCTTGGCGAGGCGTGCATCCAGGTAGGGTCCTTTTTTAACTGAACGTCCCATTGTTATTTCTTCCTCCTTGCTATGATTAAACCATCAGAATACTTTTTCGGGTGGCGGGTTTTCTTACCCTTTGCCAACAAGCCCTTGCGCGAACGGGGGTGACCGCCAGATGCGCGACCTTCGCCACCACCCATCGGGTGATCTACCGGGTTCATGGCCACACCGCGTGTGCGGGGGCGTATGCCTCGCCAGCGGCTGCGACCAGCCTTGCCCACACTCTCGTTCATGTGGTCGGCATTCGACACTGCGCCTACAGTAGCCATACAGCGAGCCAACACGTTTCTCATCTCGCCTGACGGCATGCGCAGCGTAGCGTAATCGCCCTCGCGGGCAACCAACTGAACAAATGCACCTGCGCTGCGCGCGATGGAGGCACCCTGACCGGGGCGTAACTCAACGTTGTGCACAACGGTACCCACGGGTATTTTCGCCAGCGGAAGTGCGTTGCCTACTTCGGGCGCTACATCTGCACCCGACATAACCTGCTGCCCCACCTTTAAACCTTGGGGAGCCAGGATGTAAGTTTTTGAACCATCGGCATAAAATAATTTGGCTACACGCGCAGTGCGGGTAGGATCGTACTCGATGGACTTTACCGTGGCCGGCACACCTTCTTTACTGCGTTTAAAGTCGATGAGACGGATTTTCTGCTTGTGGCCTCCACCGATATAGCGCATGGTGAGGCGACCCTGGTTGTTGCGACCACCGGTTTTCTTAATAGTTACCACGAGCGACTTCTCGGGTCTGCTCTCGGTAATGTCTTCGAACCCGGGCGACAACCTGTGTCGGGTACCTGCGGTTACGGGCTTAAGTTTTTTCAACGCCATGAGTCAGTTATTATACGTTGTTATAAAAATCAATCACTTCGCCCTGAGCAAGGGTAACGATAGCCTTCTTGTAGTTGGGCTTGCGGCCGGCCAATACGCCTGCTTTGGTGTAACGTGTTTTGAATTTTCCCATCACATTAATAGTGTTTACGCGCTCCACATTTACGCCATACAGTTTTTCTACGGCTTGCTTAATCTCCACTTTGTTGGCATCAATGCCCACCAGGAAGCCATACTTGCCCTTTTCATTAAGAGCAGAAACCTTTTCCGTCACTAACGGTCTTTTCAGGATGCTCATGGTTACTGCTTATTTAAAATGTTATCGATCTTAGGTACCGAACTTTCCACCAGAATCAGTTGGTCGGCATTAATTACATCGTACGTGTTGATCTGGCTGGCGGTAATTACCTTGGCATTCTTCAAATTTCGGCCCGACAGCACCAGGCTCTTCTGGTTTTCGGCCAACACCAACAATGTCTTTTTGGTGTCGAGCGAGAGGGCCTTGAGCATGGCCAGATAGTTTTTGGTTTTCGGAGTTTCGAAGTTGAAGTCTTCCACTACCGCGATAGAATTATCTTTCGCCTTGTACGTGAGGGCCGATTTGCGAGCCAAGTCTTTTACTTTCTTGTTTAACTTTAAGCTGTAGTCGCGCGGCACAGGGCCAAACACACGGCCACCACCTTTGAACTGGGGGTTTTTGATGTTACCCGCACGTGCGCCACCGGTTCCCTTTTGTTTCTTCAGCTTTTTTGATGAGCCGGTGATCTCGTTGCGCTGTTTGGACTTGTGCGTACCCTGGCGCTGGTTAGCCAGAATACTTTTAACATCCAACCAAATGGCATGATCGTTGGGCTCAATACCGAACACATCACTCGACAGGCTCACCTTGCGACCGGTGTTTTCTCCACTGGATTTTACAACTGCTACGTCCATCACTTTTGAAGAATTATGGTTGAGTTTTTGGCACCGGGAACAGAGCCGCTAACTAAAATCAGGTTTTGATCGGCAAGGATTTTTACCACCTTCAGGTTGGTGGTTTTAACGCGCTCGCCACCCATGCGGCCGGCCAGGCGCTTTCCTTTTATTACCCGCGAAGCAAACGAGGCATTACCCATCGAGCCCGGGGCGCGCAGGCGGTTGTGCTGGCCGTGTGTCTGGCCGCCCACACCACTAAAGCCATGGCGCTTCACCACACCTTGAAAGCCGCGACCCTTCGAGGTGCCTACGGCATCCAGAAAATCGCCCTCGGCAAAAATATCAGTAACCTTCAGCTCTTTGCCGAGTTCGGCAACGGCATCAAAATCTGCACTGAAATCACGAAACTCCACCACGTTTTTCTTAGGAGTGGTGTTGGCTTTCTTAAAATGGCCCTGCAATGCGCGGGGAGTGTTTTTCTCCTTGCGCTCGCCAAACGCCAATTGCACAGCCTTATATCCGTCTGTGGCTTCTGTTTTTACTTGGGTGACTACGCAGGGGCCAGCCTCGATGACCGTGACGGGCACACTCTGGCCAGCAGCGTCAAAAACGCTCGTCATTCCTACTTTACGTCCTATAATTCCAGGCATGGTAAAACCTTTTTGCTTGTTTTTAAGTCAGTTTGCGGGTTTTGTTCCGCAAAAAGGACTGCAAAGATAGGAACTAAAGATTAGTTACCAAGAGGGGGTTTCAAAAAAACGTAACCTTTTTGGAAAGGCTATCGCACACGATGCCAACGAGTTGATCATTAGTACATTACTGATCCGACAGCAAACGAAGTTGGCACCTGCCAGACGCTGCGTTAATTTCTACCGCCAATCGCCTATTTTCACGCGCCATGTCGCTGCCGAAAAAGTACCGGTTGATTTTTGTTGCCCTCTGGTTCTTGCCGGTGTTGTTATTAGTGCTACATCTGCACACGGGCACAACGCCTTTCTCATTGCAGCATATATTACTCAACGGCATCCGCGAGGGGGGCATCGCCCGCGACATCATGTTGTATTTCCGTTTGCCAAAAGCTATTACGTGTGTGTTGGCAGGTGCCAGCCTGGGGCTGGGCGGTTTGCTGATGCAGACCTTATTCAGGAATGCGATGGCGGGCCCCGATATGTTGGGGTTGAGCGCGGGAGCCAGCCTGACGGTTTCGCTGGCACTCATCACGGGCGTGCAGGCATTGCCGGGGGTGGCGGGCGCCTCAGCCGGTATGGCCGCGAGTGCAAGTGCGGGCGCGGCTTTGGTTTTTGTTGTCATGATGGCAGCCGCCCGGAAAATACGCGACAACACCGCCTTGCTAATCGTTGGGTTGATGGTGAGCGCTGCCGCATCATCTGTGGTGGGCGTAATTCAATATTACGGGCGCGCTGCCGACCTGCAGGCCTTTGTGGTCTGGACGATGGGTAGCGTAGGTTCAACCCAATGGAATGAAATTATCGTCATCGCTGTTTGCCTGGTCATGGCCTATGCCGTTGTGTACCGGCATATCAAAGACCTAAACGCATGGCTGCTGGGCGACAATTATGCCGAGAACCTGGGCGTAAACCTGGTGCGCTCGCGTTTTTGGGTTGTTGCCGCCACCAGTCTGCTCACAGGGGCGGTTACTGCTTTCTGCGGCCCCATCGCGTTTGTAGGTGTGGCTGTACCGCACCTGGTACGCCTGGCTTTTCCCCTTAGCGATCACAAAATCATGGTGCCGGCCGTGATGTTGGGCGGAAGCGCGCTGTTGCTGATGTGCGACTTGCTGGCGCGACTGCCCGGTGAAACGCACATACTGCCACTAAATGCTGTTACCTCGCTGGTGGGCGCGCCCGTGGTTATCTGGATGGTGGTCCGGAGTAAGAAAATCCGCATGTAGCATGGCAGCCACTGTTGTTCTGCAAGCCGACACGGTTGACCTTGGCTATCCCCGCCAACTGCCCTTGTTTGAATCGCTGTCGCTGGCGATGAAATCGGGTGATCTGGTTTGTTTGATGGGCCCTAACGGTGTGGGTAAAAGCACCCTCATCCGAACATTGGCACAATTACATCCGCCTTCGAAAGGGCGGATTTTATGGGGCTTCCGCGGAACTCCCGCACTGGTGCTCACCGATAGGGTATCAGCACCCCACCTTTCAGTGCGCGAATTGGTAACCTACGGCCGGTACCCTCACGTGGACTGGCACCTGCGGCTGCGCCCGGAAGATGAAGACATTATCAACCAATCGCTCGACCAAGTAGGCATTTCCGATCTGAGCAACAAGAAACTGTTTGAGATCAGCGATGGGCAGTTACAACTCGCCATGATTGCCCGCGCCCTGGCGCAACAATCGCCACTGATTATTTTGGATGAGCCCACCGCCCACCTCGACCTCAATAACCGGGTTAAAATAATGACTTTGCTGAAAAGCCTAGCCCATGAAAGGGGCAAAGCAATCTTGCTGGCATCGCATGAACTGGACCTTGCGTTGCAGATGGCCGATGTTGTATGGCTCGCCACGCCCCACGGGCAAGTGAAAACAGGTATGCCTGAACAACTGGTGCTTAACGGTGCGTTTGATGAACTCTTTCCGCTAAAGGGATTTAACCTGAAAACCGGCCGCGTGGAGCACCACCCGCATCGCAACCTTCGCATAGCCGTGCACGGACAGAGCTATACACATTTGTGGACGCGCAGCGCCTTGGCGCGCTGGGGGTATCAACTGGATGAAGATGCCCCGCTGACCTTGCTCGTAACGGAACAAGGCGGGTGGGCGATCAATAATGAGTTGTTTACCGACCTTACCCAATTGTACCAATATCTCGATCAGTACGCTAGTTCTTCATCGCCTGCGCGATAATCCAGATAATAGAAAATGAGGTTGCACATTTCGCTGGTGGAATCCCAGCCGTAGCCCACATCGCGTGCCGGCTGAAAGGGGTTGGCAGGATTTTCCGAGGTATTATCGTATTTGGCCTCTACCACGATACGAGAGCCGGCCGGTATCTTGATTAGCTTTCTAAACTGGTAAGTGGTTTGCCAGTTGAAATCCCACCTCGGAATTTTTATCAGATTAATTTTTTCTCCTTCGGGCGTGATGGCGTACGCCAGAAAACTGGCACCCAGAAAGTGCATATGTGGCAAAACGGAAATAAGCGACATGTCTTTGCGCACATTGTAGTCCATGTAAAAGGTAGGCTTGCGCTCGGACTCTAAAAAAAATGGTTGGTTTCGAATGTCGCTCTCGCGTAGCGTAAGGGTATGTACCGGCCTGTCTACCGGTGTCTTAGAAAAGTACAGGTTGATGGTTGATTGGTCTTGCTGCTTTTTGGAGGAAGGTGAATAATGGATGTTAAGTATGAGGTCGGAGCCTTTATAAATTTTCTTTGCCGATCCTGGTGGGAAGAAAATTTTTGTGTTGCCGGGCACCCATCCATACAGAAATTCGTCAACGAGCGGAATGGTTTGAAACTGCTTCACGGCAGGGTCAAGCTCGCTCATGCCATCAATGCCCTTGATGCGGCCGGTCGAATCGACCATGATGCGGCTGTGGTGTACCTGCTTTCGGTTGCCAGGAATAAATTCTACGGCCGCCACGTCTCGATCGGCTGTGAGCCGGGTAGGGATAACAAAAAACCGGAAGTCTTCCCTGGCATTGTCGGCAATCTGGTAGCTGCTGATCATCGGTAACGACAGGTCTGGCTTTACCGAAAACTCATTTGTGGGCAACCTGGCTTTGCCTTCGCGCTTACCTTTAGGCATACCTGCAGCTACCCATGCCTGTATCAACCCGATGTCGGTTTCGGAAAGGATTTTTTCATTTCTAAATGTTTGAAATTGCGGGTCGGCATGCCAGGGCGGCATGTATTTCACCTTAGTAACATGGGCAATGAATTCTCCTTTGGCTTTTACTTCTTCAAAGGTGGTGAGACTGAACGGGCCTATGCCCCCGGGCCGATGGCAGGAGGCGCAGGTGCTGTGGATTATTTTCTCGATGTGACCATGATAGGTGGGTTGTGCCTGCGCAACTGCGAGATTCATCGCCAATATCAATATCCAGAACGCGGTGCGCATATCAATTTAGTAGCGGTGTGGTAAAGCGGATGAAGGGATGATGCAGCCGATGGCTTCGGTATGGCGCCATGCCGGGCTTCGGCCATTTTGCAAAGCAGCCAGCACCTCCACCAGGTAGCGCTCAGTAGGCTCCCGTCTGTACTTGCCCAGTTCGTAAAACCAGTTGTCAATGGCACCGCGGTATTGCAGTTCATCATATTTATCGAAAACAAAAACTTCGGGTGTTACCTTCGCTCTAAGCTGACGGGCAGCACGTAAATCGCTATCGGCCATGAACGCCCACGTGGAGCCGAACCCTTTTTTATAAGACCTGATCTGCCGTGCCGAAGCCCCCTCGGGCACAAGTGCAAAGAAGTCGGCCCCGGCCGCGTGGTTGGTTTTTATCTCTTCGAGTGTTTTCATGTACTTCTGGCTGATAGGGCACTCCAAGCCGAGGAAAACAATTACCTTAATCTGTTTAGCCGATGAAATACCCACTGGCAACTGTGCCGATAGCAGACCGGGCAAACAGCAAAGTATGCCAGAAAACACCGTTAGCACGCAGCTTTTCACAATCGATTACGATAAAAATGAAACTTAAATTCGCTCTACGCCCAGCCCCGGTTTATCTGAGCAGTACATCACTCCGTCTTTCAATATAAATCCACCCCTCACCACATCGCGTGCCAAATCCAAGCTGCCATCCAGATCAATGTACCGGGTATGCGGGCAGGCAAAAGCAGCGTGTAGTGCTGCGGTGATACTCACGATGCTCTCGTCATTACAGCCCCAAAAAAGGTCGATGCCCTCGCAGGCAGCCACATCAGCAATTCGCATACCTTGACGCACGCCTCCGCACTTCATCAGCTTGATATTAAATATTCCGGAAGCCACTGGTGGCTTCACCAACTCCAGCGCCTGTTGAGGACCGATCAGCGACTCATCTGCAGCGATGATCTTTTTGATCTCTGCCGGTAGTTGCTTCATTTCGGCCACCATTTTTGCGGGCAGGGGCTGCTCAATCAGTTCGATGTTTAAATGTTTTGTTTTGTTGTAAAACTCGATGGTTTGGGCTGAGGTATAACCCTGGTTGGCATCAATGCGGATGGCCAGACTGTTACCAAATTTTTCGCGCAGTTTCACCAGGCGCTCAATGTCTTCGGCCAGGTTGCGGCCCAACTTTACCTTCAGGATTTTGAAACCCTGCCGCTGATAATCAGCTGCCTCCTTTAATGTTTCTTCCACATTTTTAATGCCGATAGTGTTGGAAGTAGGCATGCTTACGATCTGCTGACCCAGGTATTTTACCAGTGGCACGCCCAGGTATTTTGTAAACGCATCGTGCAGGGCAATATCGATGGCCGCGCGCACCGCAGGATTTTTTGGAAACTTGACCAGCGACTGGTGCAGCAACTGGTTGAGTTCGCGTATGTCGCGGCCTATGAGAAAAGACAGGTTGTCTTCGGTGAGTGTGGCCAGCGTTTGCTGCAAACTTTCGTTCACCACGTACTCGCTGGGATTGCCCGAGCCAATGCCGGTTACACCATTGTCGAGTGTAATTTCCAGAAAGGCATTGCGCACTTCATCAACAGTTTTAAAGGCAATGGTATAGGGGCGTGTGTTGCCCAAATCGGCCGACCAAATTTCTATTTTCTTGATTTTCATTTTTGCGCTGGTTTACGCCTGGGCAATCGCTTTCTCAATCATGTCTTTAAAAATGGGAACCAGGCCCTCAACGCCATCTTCCAGCGGCAGTACAGCGGGAATTCCGAGCGCTGCTTCGTAGCGCGTGGCGGCAGCCCGCGCTTCTGCCTCGCTCATCTTGGCGCTGTTAATGGTAATGGCCACCGTGGGTGCTCCGTAAATTTTTATCAACTCGATTTCGTCTTTAAGGTCAGGCAAGTACGCGGGGTAAAATTCAAGGTCTTTGTACTGCTTGCGGGCAGGGTTGTGCTGCAACACTACGCCATTCGCGGCAGCCGACACGATCCACTCGGCCCCGGCAGGGCCGCTGGGATTGCGGAGAGACGATTGCCCCTCGATGAAAATGATATCGGGTTTAGCCTCTTCCCAGCACTGCACAATGGCCTGCTCCATCTCGCCCGAGATAAAATCGTTGAGCGTGGAGTCGAAAATGAAACCGTATTTGGCGCCCTGCATCCAGCCGGTTTGGCCGGTGTAAATCATTTCTGCCCTGAAGCCGGCTTTGCGCATGGCCTCCGTTAAGAACCTTGTGGTAGTACGCTTGCCCAACGCACAGTCGGTGCCCAGCACGGCAACTTTCGGGCAAGGCACCCCGGCAATACGGCCCGACCAAAAGTGCAGGTCTTTAAACTTTTTTGGCTTGCGCACATCGATAATCTCGAGGCCTTTTTGCGCGGCCAGGTCGGCTAACTCGGCATGATCCGACACGTAATCGTGCAGGCCGTTTACCAAACTGAAGCCGTGTTGCAATGCCTCTTTCAGTAATAGGCGCAACGAGTCGGGAATAACACCTCCCTTGGTGGCTACACCTATTATACAGTACTGCGCTTGCTCTTTCGATGCCGCCAGAAAATCGGCCATGGTGGCCCACACGGGTATGTTGCGCTTGCGGCCGTCCAACACCTCACCGGCATCTTTGCCGGCATGTTTGGGGTCGATGATGGCAAGGATGTTAAAGCGGTCGGTGCCGCGAATGAGGCCATGCGCAGTTTTGCCGCTGGACGTATCCAGGTAGCCTGCGGTGAGCACGATAGCATTCGATTTCTGCATAGTCTGTGTATTAAAGATCGAAAATTAACCACCGAAAGGAAAGGCAGCGAGTTTTCTCCGCGATTTCTTTTGCTCAGCGGTCGTACGTCAGGCGGAAGGCGGACAGATCGGGTGGACGCGGCCGCGTGCGCCCGCGTTCATACCGGTAGATAAGCTGCCCCAGGTGTCTCATAAACGGAAAGCCCACGGTTTTATACTCATAGATGCCATCGTTATAGATACCATCGGTATTGGTGTTGATCACCGCAGATAACATAAACTCAACGCCGTGTTCAAAATCTACGATGTAGGCATTGTCGATGAGGTAGCCATAGGCATCGCCAACTTTGTTGAAGATGCGCACGTTGGCAGGAATGGGG
>Ga0224723_1000400_pt1 | contig 30072 bp, 28 predicted proteins | sample Balambano_FR2_Me_FD_161647 | JGI IMG/M metagenome (GOLD analysis project Ga0224723, IMG submission 161647) | Freshwater sediment microbial communities from Lake Towuti, South Sulawesi, Indonesia - Balambano_FR2_MetaG | ecosystem: Environmental > Aquatic > Freshwater > Lake > Sediment | place... | reverse complement strand
CATCCCTTCCTAACCCCCATCCCCCTCCCTCCTCTCCTATGCAAACTCTTAAAACAGACATTCTTGTAGTTGGCGGCGGCACGGGCGGAACGGCGGCGGCGATTCAGGCGGCGCGGCGGGGGGCACAGACGATTCTCGTGAGTGAGTTTCCCTGGCTGGGCGGAATGCTGACTTCAGCAGGTGTTTCGGCTCCAGATGGAAATGAGTTGGCGGCATTCCAAACTGGAATTTGGGGTGCTTTTTTACAGGAATTGCGGTGGCGACAGCCAGAGGGCTTAGACCATGCCTGGGCCAGCTTTTTTACCTATGATCCCCGTGTGGGGGCAGAAATTTTTGCTGACTGGGTGCGGGAATTGCCTAACCTGCACTGGATTAGTGGGCGATCGCCCCTAGAAGTCCTCAAACAGGGCGATCGCGTCACAGGCGTTCGATTTGCTGATCTGACTATTCAGGCACACATTACCCTGGATGCAACTGAATTGGGCGACCTGTTGCCCTTAGCAGAAGTGCCCTATCGCTGGGGATGGGAATATCAGTCAGAGTGGGGAGAACCCAGTGCGCCCGTTGCTCTCAATGATCTGACTCAGCGCTATCCAGTCCAGGCTCCGACCTGGGTGGTGATCATGCAGGATTTTGGCGAAGGCGTAGATGTACCGCTGATCCCGGCTCCTCCCATTCGTCAGATGGAGCAATTTGAGGATGCCTGGACAAATCACGGGGTAGACAAATTTTTGAACTACGGGCGTTTACCGGGAAACCGTTTCATGATCAACTGGCCGCAAAACGGTAATGACTATGCAGAAGGTGTGGGACGCTTAGTGCAATCTGCCCTGAGCAAACAAGCCTTTTTGTGGGAAGCCCGCTGGCACACGCAGCGATTTGCTCGATTCATTCAAGCGAAGTTAGGTAGGCGTTATGGCTTAGCTGAAGACATTTTCCCAAAGGATGACAAAGAGTTAGCGGGTGGTGCATACGCGCTACATCCTTACTATCGAGAAAGTCGGCGGCTCCAGGGTTTAGTTACCGTCATTGAGCGAGACATCCTACCGCTAACCGAGGGACAGGTTGCGCCATTGCCGATGAATGAGCAGGGGGAAGTGGAGGCGATCGCCCTCGGCAACTACGCCAACGACCACCACTATCCTGGCTGTGAATTTCCGCTGAAGCCTAAGTCGATCCGCTGGGGAGGACGTTGGACGGGTACGCCTTTCACCCTTCCCTATCGCTGTTTAATTCCCGCAGCGACGGATGGGCTAATGGTTTGCGAAAAAAATATTTCTGTATCTCACATCGCCAACGGAGCAACTCGACTTCAACCCGTCGTCCTGGGGATCGGGCAAGCCGCAGGTATGGCGGCTGCGCTTTGTGTTGAGCAAAACTGTCAGCCCAGAGATTTACCCGTCAAGCCTTTGCAGGAAGCGCTGCTGAATGAGCCAACCGCTCCTGCTGCGGTGATCCCGTTGTTTAATTTGCCGCTCAGCCACCCGGAGTGGCTCACTTGGCAACGGCGTTATCTGGAATATCCAGAAGCTTATCCGGCTGACGGTATCTGTCCTTCGTCTGATGCTCAGAACCCTGTAACAGAGCAGCCTCGTTTGGGTGAAACTGCTCAGAGTTTTTCAGGATTATTTCAGCGTCGGGGTGAGCAGAGCTATACGTTTACGGCGATCGCCCCTCTCTCTTTTGCGAATCAAATCTTCTCGCTCGTTACCCTGGATCCAAAAGCAAATCAGCAGCTAGCGGCTTATAAAACCGGGCAGTTCATTAAAGTTAGGGGAAAGGTGAATTTAGCAGGCAATTGGCTCTTAGTGGAAGCAAGTGAAGCGATCGCCAAAGCAAGTCCCTAGAGACATCCTCAGCGACTTTTCCTGATTCACCCTCGAAACTTCCGTATCAAGAACTAGAAACTCTGAGACGGAAACTTCCCATGTCCATCCTCGCCTCTGTCATTTCAGCAAGTCTTTTGCTAGCTGTAGTAGCCGTTAGCTCCAAAGAAGATGGCTGCGACTCCTCTTATATTAGGCCATCCCTGGCTTCTGTGGAAAACCAATCTGCTATATCCGAGCGTCCTCACATCCAATTTTTCCACCGAGGCAGCGGACGGAGAGATGCGGCTCAGTGCGCTGCATAGATGCGCTATATAGATATAGAGAAGATCATAGAGGGTGCTGACGTAGCTGATCTGCTGTAGGTTGATCTCGCTTAAGCCTGAAATCGGGTTCTGGCTCATTTTGGGCAAAAAAAGACCGATTTAAGTGAGTAAGATCAGTGCCTAACGTATCGGGATGATTTAAGCTAATGATGTTTTGACGGTTGACCTGCCTAGCTACAGAGGCGGAAATCAACTTGAGTCAGCAAATTCATTGTCCACACACTGCGCGATCGCCTTTAAGATGAGCAACGACATAGATCTGATCAAACGCCTCAGCCCCAGCGCCATGGATCAGATCATGCTTTACCTGGCATTTAGTGCCATGCGAACCAGCGGTCATCGACACGGTGCCTTTCTGGATGCAGCCGCAACGGCCGCTAAGTGCGCTATCTACATGACCTACCTAGAGCAGGGGCAAAACCTGCGGATGACGGGTCATCTGCATCACATTGAGCCAAAACGGGTCAAGGTGATTGTTGAGGAAGTGCGGCAGGCCTTGACTGAGGGCAAACTGCTTAAAATGCTTGGCTCTCAAGAGCCACGCTACCTGATTCAACTGCCCTATGTTTGGCTAGAGCAATATCCCTGGCAACCCGGACGGGCCAGAATCCCAGGAACTAGCCTCACGTCGGATGAAAAGCGTCAGCTTGAAGAGAAACTGCCCGATAACCTGCCAGACGCGCAGTTGATCAATTCTTTCCAGTTCATGGACATCATTGAGTTTCTGCATACGCGATCGCAAGAAGATGTGCCAGCAGATCGTGCTATGCCGCTGAGTGAAGCGTTGGCAGAACATATCAAGCGACGGCTGATTTACTCTGGCACCGTCACTCGAATTGATTCGCCCTGGGGAATGCCTTTCTACGCGCTGACCCGTTCTTCCTATTCTCCGGCAGACGAAGAAGAACGCACCTACATCATGGTGGAGGACACTGCTCGCTACTTCCGCATGATGAAAGACTGGGCAGATCGTCAGCCTAAAGTTGTGCGAATCTTGGAGGAACTAGACATTCCCCCTGAGCGAATTGACCAGGCGCTAGAAGAATTAGATGAGGTGATTCGGGCCTGGGCAGACCGCTATCACCAGACAGGTGGCTACCCTTTCGTTCTACAGATGGTAACTGGACCCAAAGAAGAGTAGTCCGTTAGACTGCAATCTTTACGGCGGCTTTTGCTTGCGTAAAACACAAATTCTCGCAGGGGCGAACGGCCGTTCGCTCCTACTGCGGTTCACTCATTTGAAAGACGGTGTAATTTCTCGAAAAAACCGCACTCATCCCTCCAGGCGTGCAGCCTTTGAGCAGTTCTAACGTAATGTTGGGGCATCAGGATAGCCAACGTTCGGGCGGACGCTCAAGTCCACCGTCCAAACTACGTCTGCAAGCTCATTTTGGGACTCTAAAAACTGATCGTGCAGGTAGGCGTGCTGAGCCATTTCGGACACATAGCCTACGTAATGGCCCATGAGAAAATAGACAGCCATCATCGCAGCGGCGGCAGCTGAAACCAGGAAGCCCGCAAGCATTAGAGAAAATTCACGGCTTTCAACTGCCTCTTGCATCAGGTGCAAGGCCCAGGCAACTAAACCAATGACGATGACTAGAATAAAAAACATTTAAAGAGCGAAAAATGTAAAGAAATGTAATTCTTTACGTATTGTAACAGCTTCTCAGGCAAGTGTCTTCCTTTTGCTGAGCAAACTCCATCTCAAGGGTTGATTTCGTGAGTAGGCGTTTACGTTAACCGAACTGGAACTTGGTGGGCTTGCAGGTGATGCTTGATTTCAGCAATGGTTAGCTGTCCATAGTGCAGCAGTGAGGCGAGTAAAGCAGCTTCAGCCTGGCCTGCGGTCAGGGCAGCGTGGATGTGATCACAGTTGCCTGCTCCCCCTGAAGCAATAACGGGAATTTGTACCTGAGCGGCGATCGCCTTCGTCAACTCCAAGTCATAGCCTGCCTGGGTTCCATCTGCGTCCATACTTGTAACCAGGAGTTCTCCAGCACCCCGCCGCTCGACTTCGGTTGCCCAGGCGATCGCATCCAATCCCGTATTTTCTCGACCACCTCGAACAAATACATCCCAACCCGGATTGGCAGGGTCGGTGCGACGACGAGCATCGATGGCCACCACGATACACTGGTTGCCAAAGCGGTCGCTGGCCCGGTCAATCAACTCTGGATCACGCACTGCCGCTGAATTGATGCTAACTTTATCGGCTCCGGCTCTTAACAATTTTTTAATTGTTTCTAAGGATTGAATGCCGCCGCCGACCGTCAGCGGAATGAAGACCTGCTCCGCAGTTCGATAGACCACATCGAAAATAATGTCGCGGTCTTCGTGGGTAGCGGTGATGTCGAGAAACACCAGCTCATCGGCACCAGCCTGGTTATAGACCTGAGCTAGTTCTACGGGATCGCCCGCATCGCGCAAATCGACAAAGTTAACCCCTTTAACAACCCGTCCAGCTTTGACATCTAAGCAGGGCAAAATTCGCTTTGCTAACATTTTTGTCCTCAAGCAATAAATCAATCATTATCTTCTCAAATCAAAGGTTAGGGACTTGCATAAAAATAAAGTCCCAATTTTTTTGAGGCGCGGCTCAGCCGCGCCTCAAAAAAATTGGGATCTTAAATAAACGCAGATCCCTTAACTAAATTGCTGAAGCACCTCGGCGGTTTGTTGCCCGGTTTTTTCCCAGCTAAATTGGCTGGCTCTAGCTAACCCTGCTGAACGAAGCTGCGATCGCACTCTTTCATCGGAAGCAACCGTCTGCATTGCATCTGTAATTTCTGCCACGTTGTAAGGATCAACTAAAATTGCCGCATCCCCCGCCACTTCTGGCAACGAAGAAAGATTGGAGGTAATTACAGGTGTGCCGCAGGCCATTGCTTCTAAAACGGGTAGCCCAAACCCCTCCCACAAACTGGGAAAAACCAGGGCGATCGCCTGGTTGATCACTTTTGGCAATTCTGCGTAGGTCACATAGTTCAAAAACTTGACCTGAGCGGAAAGCTCTAACTGCTCGATTTGGGCAATTAGTTGAGGCGTGTAGCGCTTGTCGGTTGGGCCTGCTAGCCACAGTTCGTAGTCTTTATGCCGGGGTAAAGCCGCAAAAGCAGCAACTAGTCGCTGAAGATTCTTATAGGAATCGCTGCGCCCCAAGTAGAGGAAATAGTTGCAAGTTGGTAAGTCTAAAAACCGAAAATGTTCGGCGTTATGGGCAAGCAGAATTGGCGTGACTTTCTTGGCTGGAATTTGAAAAAAATGAGCCAAATCTTTAGCCGTTGCGACAGAATCACAGATTAAGTGCTGTGCCTGTTGAAGAACTTGAGGAACGTAGTAGCGGTAGTATGGAGTCAGAGGAGAAAACCGTTTGGGAAAACGAATTGGGATCAGATCGTGGACTGTGACGACAAAGCGACAGTTACTAAATAAAGGGGCTTCTGGAATGGGGGAAAAGATCAGGGGCGATCGCCTTTGCTGATAAATTTTTGGCAACTGCTGCTGAGTCCAAATCAGACGTTTTAGATGGCCCCGAAATCCTTGCTCTGCGGTTTGTCCCGCTGGAATCGGATAGCAGTCTTGGCCCTCAATTTTTTGAGCAGTAAGTAATAATGGATTGAGTGATCTTAACCGAGGTAAGAGGTTTAAAGCATACGTACTCGTGCCCGTAGGACGCGATAGCAGAAATGCAAGGTTAACTAATAGCTGACTCGACATTTTTAAGAAATAAGTCAAATAATTTTTATAGACTAAGGTAAGGTGACACCAAAAACTTCTTAATCCATAAACCAGAATAAGATTAGCTTAATCTGACACTTTAGGAAAACCCATAGGTTGATCCAGAAGGCGTTTTGCACCTGGTTTAAGCAATTTGCTTTTCTTTCTTCCGCATAAAACAAGTGAATATTATCCGGCTTGCCGCTCATGCCGTGAGGGTCATAATCGACTAATATTTCATTTAACATTAAAAAGTCATATTGACGAAATGCCCTTAGCCAAAAATCATAGTCCATTCTCAACTGATAGTTCGGGTTGAACAGCCCAATTTGATCAAATACGCTGCGATGTACGAAGGATGCTTGATGAGAAACCATTGATTTAAGGTTGAGGCGGTTCCAGTTGTATAAAAGTTTTTTAGGTATCATTTTTTTGCCAAACTGAGCAAAGCCAGTCAGGATTAGACTTCGATTAAAACATAGACTTACTCGCTCAATGGTATCTCTTTGCCAAAACACATCGCCTGCATTGAGGAAGTTGATCCACTCGCCTTTGGACAGGCAAATTCCTTTGTTAAAGGCTTCGCTAATGCCCGAATCAGGTTCACTCATCCAGTGGTGAATTTTTCCATCGTATTGACGAATGACATCAATTGTCCTGTCTGTTGAAGCACCGTCTATAATAATATATTCAATATTTGAATAGGTTTGAGATAAAACGCTTTGAATCGTTTCTTCTAACAAGTTCTCGCTATTTTTAACAACGGTAATAATGCTCACTAACGGTTGAACTCGCTTAGTTTGAGTTTGCTCTGAGAAAGAAACGATGGCAATATCCTCACAGCCTAGTGATCAATATTGTTATCGTACTGCTCAATGTATAACCCTTGAGGTAGTTGCAAATGCCTTCCTCCAATCGAACCTCGTCTGGATTTGACCAACTGCATGAACGGGTGCAGCGCTGGATTTGGCAACAGCAGTGGATGGAGTTGCGCGATATTCAAGAACAGGCGATCGCTCCCATTCTTTCAGCCCAACGCGATGTGATTATCTCTGCTGCGACCGCAGGCGGTAAGACAGAAGCGGCGTTTTTACCTATCTTTTCCAATTTAATGGACGGGACTGGTAGTGGAATCCGGGTTCTTTACATCAGTCCGCTGAAGGCGTTAATTAATGACCAATATCGTCGCCTTTCCCAAATGGGAGAACTGTTGGAAATTCCGATTCATCCCTGGCATGGAGATATTGATGCGGCGCGAAAGCAACGGGCGCTGAGGCATCCGTCTGGCGTGGTGCTGATTACACCGGAATCTTTAGAGGCGCTGTTTGTGCGACGCGGGTATGAACTAGCGGGAATTTTTCAGGCGTTGCGCTATCTCGTGATTGATGAATTGCATTCCTTTATTGGCGTAGAGCGAGGCAAACAACTGCAAAGCCTGATGCATCGAGTTGAGCAGGTGGCAGGACATTGCGTTCCCCGAATTGGCTTGAGTGCAACGCTGGGCGATATGGGGCTGGCGGCAGAGTTTCTCCGTCCGGGTGAAGGTGAGAAGGTTTTGTTGGTGCAACCGGAGGATGACGACGGGCAAGAACTCAAAATTCAGGTGCGCGGCTACCGCATACTCGCACCCGACCTTTTTGAGGATGAGGATGAGAAATCTGAAGCTGATGTAGATGAGGCTGGCGCAGACGAAATCAAAACCGCTGACTCTAAAGACAAATCAGATATTGCCGCCCATTTGTTTAAGGTGCTGCGTGGGACAAACAATCTGATTTTCATTAATCGACGGGCAGACGTAGAAGCATACGCCGATCGCCTGCGTCGATTATGTGAACAGCAGCGGCTGCCGAATGAGTTTTTACCCCATCACGGCAGTCTTTCTAAGGATCTAAGGGAAGAAGCAGAGCAGGCGCTGAAGAGCGATCGCCCCGCCACGATTGTCTGCACCACTACGCTAGAAATGGGGATTGACATCGGTTCTATGACCTCGATTGCTCAGGTGGGTGCGCCGTTCTCTGTCACCAGTACTCGTCAGCGATTGGGGCGATCGGGGCGGCGAGAAGGGGATGCGGCAATCATGCGCTTCTACATTTCAGAACCGGAAGTCACTCCTTATACTTCTCCCCAAGATTCACTGCATCCCGAACTGATGCAGGCGATCGCCATTGTCAATCTGCTGCTAGAGCGCTGGTGTGAACCGCCCGTTGTCAGCAAGCTGCATCTCTCAACGCTGATTCAACAGGTTTTATCCTTAATTGCTGAAAAGGGTGGCGTAAGGGCGAAACAGGCCTGGGAGATGCTTTGTCAAAAGGGAGCTTTTACTGCCGTTGATCAGGCTTTATTCGTTCAGCTATTGCGCTGTTTGGGGGGGCAAGACCTGATTCAGCAAACTCAGGAAGGGCTACTTTTGCTGGGCTTGAAAGGAGAAAAATTAGTCAATCACTACAGTTTTTTCACCGCTTTCCAAACGCCTGAAGAATACCGCATCGTAACTCACGGAAAAACGCTGGGCACCTTACCTGTTGAATATCCATTAACTGAAGGACTCTACCTGATTTTTGCTGGATACCGATGGCGCGTTCTGGCGGTCGATCAGGAACGCCGCGTCGTCGATGTGGAACGAGCCGCCACTGGACGGGTTCCCAGCTTTAGCGGCAATCGCGGTTGGATTCACGATCGCATTCGAGAGGAAATGTACAGACTATACCTTTCTAAGGAAATTCCTATCTTTTTGGATGCGATCGCCTGCGACCTGCTGAACGAAGCCAGAACCAACTTTAGCCGCTATGGTCTGGCAGATTCGCCGCTGCTATCTAACGGTCAGCAAACGCTATTGTTTTGCTGGAAAGGCGACCTGGTAATCAATACCGTTCTGGTGCAGCTACAGGCGCGGGGGCTATCGGTGGGCAGAGATGCGATCGCCCTCATCATTGAAGATGCAGCGCCTGCGAAAGTGTTGAGAGAATTGAGGGCGATCGCCGCTAAGCCACCCGTGAATCCTGTCACTCTCGCCGCAACTGTCCAAAACAAGATGATCGAAAAATACGATCAGTTTTTGAGTGAAGAACTGCTCTGCCAAAACTACGCCTCCAGCTACCTGGATACCGAAGCAGCATGGAATACAGTCTCGGAGCTAGTTTCAGGCTAAACCAGTTTAAGCTCCATTGCCTTTGCCTTTAGCCTTTTCGGTGACTGCCATCTTTGCTAACTCATAGGTATCATCATCTGTTTTAATGAGGTTTAATGAGGGCATTTTACTGATTTACAATCCATCAGAGCAGATTTAACTAACCTCTATAGGTTAAAATCTCCCATCAGATTTGAGGGAGATGAGTCAATTGCAGATTTATGAAGATGATCTAACGGGTGAAAAGATCGCGGATTTTTTGCGGGAGCATCTCGAAAATATGCATGAGATTACACCTCCTGAAAGTGTTCATGCGCTCGAGTTGGAAGAGTTGCGATCGCCCAACGTTACGTTTTGGTCAGCCTGGGAAGGGGATGAGCTATTGGGATGTGGGGCACTCAAAGAGCTAGACGCAAAAACTGCCGAAGTCAAATCAATGCGGACTGCAACGACCCACCGCCGCAAAGGAGTGGCCTCAAAAATTTTGGAACACATGATTCAGGAAGCCGCACGACGAGGTTATGACTGCCTGAATTTGGAAACCGGATCTTCGCCTGAGTTTGCCGCAGCACGAGCTTTATATATTCGGCACGGGTTTGAATATCGAGAGCCTTTCGGCGAATACATGGATGACCCAAACAGCGTATTTATGACCAAAAAGCTCTAATCGTTCTAAGCTTTAGACCTTTTGTAGCCCTTGATATACCTGCTCTGCCAGACGTTTCAAGCGTCGCAGTTGCGCCTGCATATCTTGCTTAGTCCAGTCGGCGGCAAATCGATCGAAGCCGTAGCGGACGATCGCATTTGGGATTTCAAATTCAAATCGGTTGATTAAATAGGTGCCGTCTTCGTCGGGCTGACATTCCCAGCGATCGCGCCCTCTAAAGAATCCCTCAAAGCCCCACACAATCAGCCCTGGCTCTCGCTCTAAGACTACACTTTCTAAAGTGGGCTGAATGAATGGCACCTTAATCACAAAGCGGCTTCTGCTGCCAACTTCGGTACTCCATACGCCAACGGGGTCACAGCGCAAGGCTGGATTTAGCCAGCGGTGCATTAAGGTGCGATCGGTAATGCACCGCTCAACGGTCGTTGCACTGGCTTTGATTTGAATCGACTGCTCAAATTGACGAGGTGGCATCCGCCGCTTCGGACTCATAACCTAAACTGCTACTCTACAGTAACCCTAAATTGAGAAGGGCTGTCGCATCTCTATTTCCATCTCTACTGGTTGCTATTTTTTGAGCTTTATTCTCCAAATAAGCACGTTTTAGCGTATTATTCAGCACAAAGGTAGATGAAAAACGTAGGATCGAATTTTACCCTTGCGGATGTAGGTTTTACGCAATTTTGGTAATTTACAGTTGACCAGAGAAATAGGCAAGGAAATCCCTGGTCAACTTATGATAGCCACCTATGGTAGCTGCTATCTTCACGTTTGCTGTCGCTAATTGAGGGAACAATGAACGAAACTTGGCAGGGCATGGCGCAGGCGTTGGTAGCCTCCACCTCAGTGCCCGGAATGCACAGCGTCTATACTTTTTTAGCTCAAGTAGACTCTGCCGCTACAGACCGACCGACAGGTGGAGGGGATGTGCTGCGGACGGTTGGTTCTGATCTGAGCGCCTCTTTGCCCGATTTGCTCCGGGCGACCGTCATTCTGGTGGTGGGCTGGCTGATTGCGCTGATTGCAGCGGCGGTCGTCAGAGGTATTTTGAAGCAAACCGACCTTGACAATCGGCTGGCTCGGTCGGTTGTGGGTGGACGGGCAGACGTGGAAGCGCCACCGATTGAGAAGTGGATCTCTAGCGCTGTTTTCTGGCTGATCTTTATTTTCACGATTGTTGCTTTCCTTCAGGCACTTCAGCTTACGGCTGTGTCTGAGCCGTTAAACAACTTCCTTACTCAGATTGTTGGTTACTTACCTGCTATTGCTGGAGCCGCAATTTTGTTAGGGGTCGCGTGGCTGCTGGCAACGCTAGTTAAGCTGATTGTTATTCGTTCGCTTCAGGCTTTCAACATAGATGAGCGCTTAGGGCAACAGGTCGAGGGCCCGTCTACAACGGTCAGATCTGCTGATGTAGTTCGAGATCCGACTGATCCGGGCTATTCTACGACGGCTAATTACACAGCAGGTTCGTCTGCGACTGGTGGGGTCGATCCAACAACTGGCGCGGTCACTCCTCCATCGTCCTCTGCAATGGGAGGGCAGTTTTCCCTAAGCGAGACAATTGGAAATACGCTGTACTGGTTCATTTTCCTGTTGTTTTTGCCGCTGATCCTGAATACGTTGGGCTTGCAGGGGACGCTAGCACCTGTGCAGGAATTGCTGAATGAGATTCTTGGCATTTTGCCAAATCTGTTTGCTGCGATTTTGATTGCGGCGGCGGGTTGGCTGATTGCTCAGGTTGTACGTCGGATTGTAACCAATTTTTTGGCAGCAACCGGAACAGATCGGATTGGCCCTCGGTTTGGGCTTAGCCCGGCTCGCGGCAGTCAGTCTCTTTCCTGGATCATCGGCACGATTGTCTATGTTTTGATCTTGATTCCAACGGCGATTACCGCCCTGAATGCGCTGGAAATCGAGGCGATCGCAGATCCAGCGATTTCGATGCTCGATCAAATCCTCAGCGCTCTACCGCAAATCTTTACGGCTGGGCTGATTCTGGTTGTTGCCTACGTGATTGGCCAGTTCCTTTCTGACCTCGTAACCAACGTCCTGACGGGCATTGGCTTTAACAACATTTTCTACTGGCTGGGGCTACAGTCTACTCCTTCGGCTCCAACTCCTACCATGCCTCCACCCCCAGCCCAGCCAGGAGCTACAGAACTCCAAGCCCCACCGACAACGCTGCCGGCCAAAACACCTTCAGAGGTAGCTGGCATCATTGTCTTGGTTGGAGTCATGTTGGTTGCTGCACTTGGGGCGATAGATGTGCTAAACATTCCGGCATTGACTGCCCTGGTGGGTGGAATAGTCTGGATTGCAGGGCGGATTTTGGCTGGACTGGTTGTATTTGCAATTGGTTTGTATCTGTCAAACTTTGCTTTTAACCTGATTACTAGCTCTGGTGGTCGTCAAGCTAGAATTTTGGGTCAGGCTGCTCGAATTGCGGGAATCGCTTTTTCGGGTGCGATCGCCCTACAGCTAATTGGAGTCGCTAATGATATCGTCAACCTGGCGTTTGGCTTACTGTTGGGTGCGATTGCGGTGGCGATCGCTCTGGCCTTTGGCTTAGGCGGTCGAGATGTGGCTGCTGAGCAACTCCGCGAATGGTTAGCTTCCTTTAAGCAAGATAGACCTTACTAATTCTTGAACTTTGCTCCTGTCTGTGAGCATCAACTGGAGGGCGGAAACAGCATTTTCGCCCTCCAGCTTTTTTATAGTATGTCGTAACCGGGAGAAAATCTGGTGTCTGAGCAAGTATTGGTCGCAGGAGCAACCGGAGGCGTGGGGCAACTCACCGTCGCAAAACTGCTAGAAAAAGGATACGCAGTGCGGGCTATGACCCGCAATCAGCAAAAAGTGCAGCAAATGTTTGATGGCAAAGTGGAAGGGGCGATCGCCGACATCCGCCAGCCTACAACCCTCCCAAACGCAATGCAAGGGATCACACACATCATTTGCTGCACCGGAACGACGGCCTTCCCTTCTGCTAAATGGGACTTTGACTTTAGCTCTCAACAAGGACTCCAGCAAGTTTTAGACTGGGGCAGAATCTACTTCGATGCTGACTATCGCCGCACCCAAGCTAAGAATAGTCCTGAGCAGGTTGACGCAGTGGGCGTGAGCAATCTAGTTGCGGCTGCTCCTAAAGACTTGAAACGGTTTGTGTTTGTCTCCTCGTGCGGCGTTGAGCGTAAGGACAAGCCCCCTTACAGTTTTTTGAATGCCTTTGGCGTGTTAGATGCAAAACAAAAGGGTGAGAAGGCACTGATCCAGTCGGGATTGCCCTACACTATCGTTCGACCAGGACGACTGATCGACGGCCCGTTCACCTCCTCTGATCTCAATACTTTGCTTAAAGCTACAGCTAACGGAAGACAAGGCATCGTAATGGGTACGGGCGATACGCTAACCGGGCAAACTAGTCGCATTGATGTGGCCGCGGCCTGTGTTGAGTGTTTGGATAGCTCAGCCGCAGCAAATAAAGCGTTTGAGCTGATCAATCAGGGAACAAGACCCAATGAGGTAAATTGGGCAGAGCTATTTACCCAGTTATCCACGTAGGTAGATAGGTACAATTTTTTTGGGATAAGTTTGTCATTGGTTATTGGTCATTTTTAGAAAGGTGGACAAGCAACAATGTGACCGCTATTACGCTGGTTACTAAACCCATTAGTCAAATGCAGCTTGCTCCTGGTTAGAGGAATTGGAAAGGGCGATCGCCCAGGAGGAGACTTAACCCACAATTAATCTGGAGTGAACTGCTTGACTTCACCGCCTAAAGGAGTCATCTTAAATATAACGGACGTTCGATATAGATAAATCTCCAGGGAATGGTTATATGCAGCAAGCAGAATGTTTTCCCCAACCGACTCACCCTGCACCCAAGGAAATAGACTGTAGCGCGATTGAGCATCCGATAGACGGCAGTAAGCAGCAAAAACCTCTAGAAAATAGAACCCCGCGACAGTTCAAGCCCGTGAATCGGCTGTCAAAGCGAGAATTAGAGATCTTGAAACTGCTGATTGAAGGACGCAGCAATACTGAAATTGCGACGGTTCTCTATCTTAGCCCCAACACTATCAAGACTCATATTCGGGGCATTTTGAATAAGCTTTCGGTAGAAAATCGGATTCAGGCAGCAGTTGCAGCGGTGCGAATGGGGTTGCTTTAGGAGGGTTGCACACCTTGCTGAAGTAAACTCGCGTACTCAAGCTTTCTTACTCAGAATGATCACAAACTATCAGACGAGCATCGTATGCTGAAGCTAGATAGACCCAACATTTCTTGTCACCGTCACGAATGCCCAAAATTGTTGACCATAATGAGTACCGGAAAAATCTGTTAGGCAGAGCATTTGACTTATTTGCTCAGAAGGGGTTTGCGGCAGTCACAATGCGAGAGATTGCACAGGGGTTGGGTGTTTCTACGGGAACTTTGTATCACTATTTCCCCAGCAAGGAAGCTCTGTTTGAGCAACTCATGCATGAGAAGGCGGATTACTACATTCTCATGCTGACCCGTGAACTGGAAGGTGCAAAGACGCTAACGGAGCAGGTAGACGCACTGGGAAGATTCTTACAAAAGAACGAGGATAGCTTAATCAAAGAGATTTATATTTCTGTTGATTTTTGTCGCCACTATGGTTGTGAAGCTTTTCAAAACAACAGAGCCAATAAGCAGACCGATGAACGCTTTAGACAAACCGTTGCCAACTTCGATGGAATTTCTAGTCCAGCGTTTCAACACTTCATCAAAAACCTGTTTATGGGGTTACTGCTCAACCGATTGTGTGGTGATAAAGCAGCCTGTTTTAATGAGCAGGTGTCTCTGTTAGGAAAAATGCTGCTTGCCTACCTAGAGAAGTATTCAGAGGCTGAATGATAGTTGGAGACTGATTTGATTTTTGCGTGTTTACAAAAATTCATATTGCGTTAATATTTAGATACACACGCTGGCTTAGGCACTATTACTATCATGAATAAGAAACTGCTTGCTCCTGTTATGGCGATCGCTCTTAGCTTGGTGCTTCTAATCACTGCCAGCTTTAATCTTGATGGTGCTTCAGGTGAGTCGGAGACAGACTACTTTATCAAGCCGATCCAAGCTGACCAAATCCTGTTGGTAGAGCCAAACCTACTTGGCTTTGTCAACTCTAATACAGCCGATGACAGCATCAAAGAGCGACTGCTGGGTGCGCTGGCAGAAATTGGCGAGTCCTACACGGTTGACCACACCAGATCAATCCAGATCACCAAAAACATTGGTACAGTTGTGCCAAATTTAGTGGTTTACATTCAGCCCAAACCCTTGTAGCAAGAGGTTAGCGATGTCGTGGCAGCGGGTGATGCGGTGATGGTTAATGATTACCAGGGTTTCACAGACGAGACATAGAGTGATGTTCTCAACATTAGCGAAAGCTCCCTCGGAAACTCCTTCAAGTTAAGTAAGTTTGTAGCTCTATGCAGAAGGTTGAGCCTTGACCAGTAGCACTGGTGACGCTAATTTGCCCTCCGTGCGCCTCAATGATTTGTCTGGCGATCGCCAGTCCTAGCCCAAACCCGCTACCATCCGGTGTTCTGTTACCAACTCGGTAAAACCGCTCGAATATATGGGGTAGATCCTCTGGGGAAATGCCGATTCCAGTATCTTTTACTGTGATGGTTGCCCAGCGCGTGTGGGTCGATAGGCAGATCTCAACTTTTCCGGCAGCAGGAGTGTATTTGCAGGCGTTGTCTAGCAAATTCACAATTGCCTGGCGCAGCAGATCTGGATCGGCTAGTACTTCCACGATGGATTGAGGTAAAACGCTGGTTAACGTCAGGTATTGAGAGGTTGCTTGAGGCTGAAAGTCACCCACTAAATTCTTAATCAAGTGAGTCAAATTTATTTTCTGTAATGATTCGGGCGACAAACGCCCTCCGTGACGCGCTAAAACCAGCAAATTGCTGACTAAAACGCTCATTGATTTGGCACTTTCTACGATGTTATCTAGACACAGGCGCAGTTCTGAAGTGCTGTTTGAGCTAAGCAGTAGCCCAACCTGAGCGTTACTGAGAATTCCTGAAAGCGGCGTGCGTAACTCGTGAGAAGCATTGGACGTAAATCGCTGAAGCTGATCGTAGGACTGGCGAATGGGCTGCATGGCAACTCCTCCTAAGAGCCAGCCTGTCAAGCTGATGAATCCCAGGGCGATCGGAACTGCTAGCGTTAGCACCAGCCGCAACTGAGCTAAGTCGTTTTGTGTTGCCGTCAAGGGAATTGCCACCTGAAGATAGCCAATTGCAGCGTTGCCCTCCTGCACAGGCAGCGTTACCTGTCGTAGCCAAACCGGATTGGAATCTGGTTCTCTCGTGCTGTCTGCCTTGAGCGTTAGGAACCCTGGTTCAACCGTAAGCCATTCTGGAGGAGGCATTCCAAAAAATCTGACTAAGCGCCCCTGATTGCTGTACCAGCGGACGTAAAGAATCTCACTGTCAGGGGGTTGCAGGGTGTTGCCTAGCAAAGGCACGCTGTTTAGATCGACTCGCCATTGACCGTTTTCTAACTCGTAGTCAACGCTTGTTGCCATTACTCTGGCTTCTTTGTAGAGCAGGCGATCGAGTGTTTCTAGCTTGTCCTCAACTTCAAAGTAATAGATCACGCCTGCAAACACAACCAGGATACTGCCCATTGACAGGGTAAACCAGCGGGCCAGGTTGCGGCGACTTCGGTTAAACATGAGTGGGGTTGAGGCGATATCCCATGCCATAGACGGTTTCAATCCAGTCGGCTGCACTTAGGGGTTGAAGCCGCTGTCGCAGTTTGCGAATCAGGACTGTGATTGCGTTGCTCTCCGGTTCAGTGCCCCATTCCCACAGGGCTTGCTCGATCTGGTTGCGAGTTAGCACTTGACGAGGGTGACGCAAAAAGTATTCCAGCAGTTGAAATTCGCGGCTGGAGAGCGAAACGGTGGAGCCGCTGCGCTCAACGGTGAGGCTGTCGAGGTGAAGCTGGAGGTCTTCTAGCTGTAGGATATCTCCTAACCAGAGGGGCGATCGCCTGCTCAAAGCCCGCACTCGCGCCAACAGTTCCATGATGTCGGTAGGTTTAACCAGGTAATCATCGGCTCCTGAATCCAGTCCGGTTACTTTGTCCAACACGGTATCTTTGGCGGTCAGCATTAAAACCGGGGCAGTTTTCCCGGCGCGTCGGTACTGTTGACACAGTTGCAGCCCGCTGATGTCAGGCAGCATCCAGTCTAGAATTAGCAAGTCATACTCTCGTTGAGATAAAAGCCACTGGGCTGTCTCTCCTTCGCTGACTCCATCTACTTTGTGCCCTGCGTGGGAGAGCGCGATGTGAAGCGGCTTTAGCTGCTTGGGATCGTCTTCTACCAGTAAAATTCGCATATCCTGGTTGATTACTCACTTCCTTCGTCTAGGGTATATCATGGGCTGAGCCAAGTTTGAGCGAAGGTTGCGTATGATTCCGGCACATCAACAATCGTTTCTCCCATGGTTGCGAAGGTTAGGGCTTGAGTTTTGGCTGCCACTGCCGCTGCTAGGGGTTTGTTTTTGGGTTGGGGGCGGGCTGCTGACGAGTCAAGTGTTGAGCCGCCCCTATGGAACGAAAAATACGCTTCAGGCAGATGTGCAGCTAGAGGTTTCGCTGTCGGCAAGTGTGTCGCTGATCCGGGCGGTGGTGGATCAGGATGAAGCTTCTACGCTGGTGGAGGTCCAGACGGTCGATTCTGCGCTGAAGCAGCTTGAGTTTGAGTTTCCGGTGACGGAACTGAGCCAGGTGGAAGCGGCGATCGCCCAAGAGTTAGGCCTTTCCATTGAAGATGTCAGAAGGTTAGTGCGCTACGAAATTGTAGACTAGTTGCGAACTAATTGCTAAACCAGCTTGCTTCATTTTCAAAGTCTCGCTGCATTGGCGTTGGACGGTTTTGCAGCCAGCCAAACAGGGCGGCTGTGGAAACTAGAACAATCGTGATGCCTGTCACCAGTTGAACCATGATGCTGTAGCGCATAGACGTAATGAGTCTCTTAAACGAGGTTAAAGTGTTCCATGTGAACGTGGTCGATGGGTACTTCTAAACGGTGTAAGGCTGCTTCGACCTGATCCATCATTTTGGGAGCAGCACAAATAAAATATTGACGACTGCCCCGACGTTTGGGAATGTGGCGGGACAGCAATTCCTGATCGACGTAGCCCGTTTCACCTGACCAATCTTCAGGAGGTTTTCTTAATACATAAACTATCGAGAGCGCCAGTTTTTCTTTTAATGCTTCTAGCTCTTCGCGGAAGGTAACATCTTCCCAGGTTTGGCTGGCATAGATAAGTAAAAAGGGGCGTTCATCTTGGCGATCGGCGTGAGTCAACAGCATACTCATCATGGGGGTGATGCCAATTCCGCCTGCGATCAATACAAAGCCTGCGGCATCTTCATAACGGTCAATGGTGAAAACGCCATAGGGGCCATCCAGGTAGGCTTTGGTTCCAGGTTTTACGTCTTTAATGGTGTTAGTGAAGTCGCCTAACGCTTTGATGCCAAACTCCAGGCGATCGGGTTGCTCGGCACTGGAGGACATGGAAAAGGGATGTTCTCGCATTCGGAAGGGGGAAATGTCGAGGGTAATCCAGGCAAATTGGCCCGGCTGAAAGGGCATTCCCTCATGTCCTTTGGGGCGCAAAACGAGTGACCAGACGTTGCCTCGTTGAGGAATCACAGTTTCTACCAGGAAGGGGCGTTTGAGCATCAGCCAGGGTTTGATGACTCGCACGTAGATCAGCAGCCACAGGGCAAGGATGGCGATCGCACTCCACAACACCACTTTCCAAAATAGCCCCAGGTAATTACTTACTCCTAAAGCGTGGGCCAAGCCCAGAGTGAGAGCAGCTATGGCAAAGATACCATGCAAAATTCGCCAGGTTTCGTAGGGAATGGCTAGTCGCTTGCGCCAGATTGAGGTTACGACTAGTGCTAACAGTGCCAGTGTGCCTAAAACTGCAAACCGGGCCCGCCAGGGCGCTTCGGGAAAGTTTAACAGGGCCAGCGTTTCAGGATTGTCTACAAATAAAATTAAGGGGTGCAGCAGGATGAATCCAACTGCTACCAGGGAAATGTAGCGGTGAAATTGCAGAATAATATCGACCCCGTAGGATGCTTCGATTCGGTTAATTCGGGCAGTTAGGGCAAACTGAAGTGCCATCATTGCCAGACCGATAAATCCTAGCGCGACTGAAAATTCTGTCCACCAGTTTCTTTCCTGATCAAGAGCAGGAGGATAGAACAATAGAACGAGCAGCGGCAAAAGAGTTGCCATCAAATAAAGCCCAATCCAGAAGGCTGCTACTGCTACTGGACTTCGCATTAATAGATTTTTCATTCCTAAGTTTTACAGCCAATTAAGCAATGCTGCTTCTTTCTCAGAATCAAGGGCAAAAGTGATTTAAAGGTGACCGCGATGTTGGGATGGAAGTTGGTGGAGGCGATCGCCAGTAACTTTTAGATCACTTTTGTCAGCAACACTAATAGGGTTCAACTTTTCCTCATCCTCAGACGATACGAAGTATGCAAACCGAGTCCAGAGCGGCGGCTCAGTTAACGGATGGCTTAATTCAGTCAGTACAACGAGCGCATTTGTCGTCTCTTACGCCAGAGTCGTTTTTTCAAAACTATCAAAAGCCCGGAACTCCAGTTGTGGTTGAAGGTCTGCTCGACGGTGAACCAGATTGGGACTTGAACTTTCTTGGTGAGAGGCTGGGCGATCAAGAGTTTCCAGTACGTTTTTATGGGCAACAGCGATATCAGCAGGACAAGCGAGAGTGGACGAGTACCGGAAGCGGAGTAGAAGCCCAGACTCTAAAGTTTACAGAATATGCTGCAATGGTGCGAAGTGGTGAAGCTTATGAAAAGGATGCATATCTTGCCCGCTGTTCTTTGCAGCGATCGCCCACCCTCAATATTTCTGCATTAGAACGCGCAGAGCAGCAGCTAGGCTTGAATATGCCTGCCACTTATTTAAACCTCTGGGTCGGCCCAGCTGGACACATATCCTGTTTGCACTACGACCCGATGGATGGCACCCTTACGCAGATGCACGGGTCAAAAAAGGTGTTGCTGTTCCCCCCATCTCAGATCTACAACCTTTACCCATTTCCAGTAATCAATCATTTGTGGCATGGGTTGAAGTTGCGATCGGTGTACAGCCAGGTTTACCCAGAACGCCCTGATTTCTCAGTCTTCCCAAAGCTTAAACAAGCGCTACAGAATCGCTATGAGGTTACTTTACATCCAGGCGAAATGCTTTTCCTGCCAGCAGGCTGGTGGCATGAAGTTACCGCTTTAGGTGAGGGAATGGTGAGTTCGGTCAATCGCTTTTGGCACGTTTATCCCTTTTCAAGGGCCGTAAGTTCCTGGTGCAAGTGGCGGGCCCACCTCAGCAGCGTTTTTGCAGCCCCACACATTCTATGGAATTTCTTGTCGGCAGTTAACAGCGGCGAGAAGCAACAGGAATTGAGCAAGTTGCTGCAAAGGCTCTAGTAGAGATACTGACTAGTTGCGGGTCTGGCAGCTAGTCAAATTAGCAAAAGCCTTGCTGAAAGAAGGTCTTAAGTGACCAAAAAGCAAGCTGGACTAAATTTGGACTAATTCCTGACTGGCTCTCTGTCAATCATCAAGACGCATCGCCCAGCTTTTCAAGCCTAACTGTGGGATGGGCATCTTGCCCGTTTGAATAAAGCAGGCAAGAAACCTGCTCCTCAGCGGACCAGTTGCCCAAAAAAATGCGTGTCGGCCGTGACCAATGACCTTACCCTTTAGAGAACAGCCGAAAATAAACAGACTGAAACAACTCCTTTATCGGAAACGCCACGTAGGTAACTGGGTTGATTGTCACAATGATGTTCCTGAAGTCACGCTTGGCGAGTGCGACGATCGCCCAGGCTACCCAAGTCGGGTTCATCACACCAACTGGATTCAGATTGCTCTTAAATGGGCCGAGGATCAGCTTACGAATAATGCAAGGCGCATCTAACCGCCGTAAAGTAATCAGATTTCCCAAAGTGCGCTTGGATAATTCGTATAGAGGACTCAGTGCCGGACTGACCTCTGCCTCAGAGGTGTTAATCCAAAGCTCCTTGATTGCCTTGTGTTCCGACTTTTGTACCGTATTCAGAAATAGCTCCGCCAATGCCCAGGCAGAGAAAGTGTTGATCTCAAATGACTTTTGAATTGCTTCAGCGGTGCGATCGCCATGCACGTTAATCCCATGATTGACGATCAGAATATCAACCGTTTTGAGGCGATCGCCCAACTCATTTTCCTGTCCAGGTTGCCATTTAATCACCTCAATCGGAGTATCAAACTCTAATCCATCCGAAGTTGTTAACGCAATCACCTTTGCGCCCTGCTGATATAACTGTTGAATCAATGCTCGCCCCATTGAGCCAGACGCACCCGTTACCGCAACTCCCTTTCCCTTCAATGACAAACTTGTTCCCAACAGCTTATCGAAAATAGTAAAGTGACCAGAATAGTAGGCATTGCCCTGATCGAAATGGTGTCGCCAATGATAGGTTCGATTCACCGTCCATTGATCTGGAATTTCGACTAAATCTCCTGGTTTATGGGTCAGGTCAGTTTGCAGCAAAAAGCCCTGAGAACGAGCTAGCGCTGAGACTAAAAAACCTAATGAATAGAGACAGCCAATGGCTAAACCATAGCTTTGAGCAGATGCAGCGATCGCCCCTGTAATAATGGCCATGGCGATCGCCTCCGGCACATCATTATAAAGCTGAGCCTTGCAATAAGCTTCAAGACTCACCATTGTTAAATCTCGACGATAGGCCTTGTGATGCAGCGTATGAAAAGCCTGAATAGGCTGCCAGTAGTGTCCTGCCAGATGATAAAAATCTCGAATTAATTCTGCTAAAACGATCGAAAAACACCCAAGTAGAAGTTGACTTACAAGCAAATTCAAATTCATTTTTAATCTTTTGAAATTACTATTTCTTGCAACATTAAAAGATAGTATTGCAATCCTAAATAGGTTGTGAGAGACGCACCCTGGAGAGATACCCCCTCACAACCCGCTCGTCTTACGGCTGATTTAGGACTGCTCTAGTAAGTTAGAGATGACAAAGACAGCCTAACTACCCGCAAAGTAATTTAACATTCATACCCTGGATTTTCATCCGCACCAAACATCCAACTTCAAAGTAAAGAGATGAGGTATCACGTTTAGACTGACTTGTCTTCTCTCAGGACTCACATTGAGACAAAAAGCCTCAGTTTAAGACAAAAATCACAGACCTCAGCAGGTGGAGGGAGCTAAGCATTCATAGCACGGGTTAGCGCGGCATAACCTGAAAAAATCAGGCGGGAAACACAGCAAGGTCGTGTATCTCGCCTGAATACATGAGATTTTTGGAACTTTAAGCTTCTAAAACCTCAGCCCCTACTTAAGCAGAACGACGCTGCTCCCCATGCTGTCCCTCTGCAAACTCCTCAAACATCTTGCTCACAAAAGCAGGAATATCATCAGGATTGCGGCTCGTCACCAAACCCTGATCAACCACAACCTCTTGATCAACCCAGTTTGCCCCTGCATTCTTCAAGTCGGTCTTGAGAGAGGGCCAAGAAGTCACCGTCCGCCCCTTCACAACATCTGCCTCAATCAACGTCCAGGGTCCATGACAAATCGCCGCAACAGGTTTACCCGCCTCAAAGAACGATTTGATGAATTTTACGGCTTTTTCATTAGTACGCAACTGGTCAGGATTGGCTACACCACCCGGCAGCAAAAGCGCATCATAATCACCCGGATTTGCACTATCCAGCCTCAAATCAACCGGAAAATTGTCGCCTTTGTCAAAATGGTTCCAGCCTTGAACAGTGTCACTTTTTGGCGAAATGATGTGAGCTTGGGCACCAGCCTGTTCAAGAGCCTGCTTGGGTTTGGTCATTTCCACTTGCTCAAAACCATCCGTAATTAGAATGGCAACTTTCTTCTGACTGAGCTGTGTCATTTTCAATTCCTCTACTGCGTCTCATTCACTGTGTGTTCTCAACTTCAGGAAAACCAGAATTTCCCGTCGAATTACTTAAGCCACACAGATCTCAACGTATTGCAATCCTTTCCACCTGCCCTCTATTTCCGGGTTGACCTGTTCAAAAATCTGTTCTTCCTTTGGAGGCATAACAATAACCCTTGATTCACGCTTGTACAAGCTCCAAAACTCTTTCAGCAGACTTGCTACTCACGCAAACAGCTTTAAAGCTTCAGGCTTATAAATAGACTCAATCGCATTGTGTTTGGACTTATTTGGAGCCATTTGAGTCTTAACCCGAGACGCAACCTCAGAACTAGCTGAAGTAGAGAAACTAGCTACTCCCTTCGCGATTAAAGATTAGGCATTAGAGGGTCAGAACGAAAGCCCACTGGTTTTTCTAGGTTTCGGCTCTGCTCGGAAGATTTTGAAGTCGAGTCAGTTTTTTCTTCCGCAGGAGAAATTGAGGGTAAGGGCGGCTTGGCTGAGTTTTGCTTAACGGATAACCTTTAACCTGAGAGACTGTTTGTAAATAAATTTGAAGAAGCTGAAACAGGCTTCAAGACTTGATCCTCCCTAACCCTCCTTAAGAAAGAGGGAACCGAACTAAAGCTTGAAGTCCCCCTTTTGAAGGGGGATTTAGGGGGATCTAAATCTTTGTTTACAAACAGTTTCTGAGCGTTCAGCACGAAACTTGTAAAAATGGGAATTTTCCTCTTATAGATAGACTCACATTACTCAGTTCTAGACTCATAGGAATACAAATAAGTCTTTATTTGAGACATAGAACTTGTGAGCAGTAAGCATTCAGAAGCCTCAAGACTTACGCAGGTAGAATGCGAAATCAGGCGATCGCCATCTCGTCAAGGGGCTTAAGCTCCTGGTTCCAGAGCGGAATGGGTAAGTCCTAAACCTGATTACCAAGCTATATCTTCATCTCGTATTAAGACTCACATCCTCTAAATTGGACTAGAAGTAAGACGGGTGAGTCTCATAACAAATCGAGTTATTTAAGCTGAGACTAGCATTTCTAGAAATAAGACTAACATTGATACCAGTGAGTCTCAAAACAAAGAGAAACCGATGGATATTGAAACCTCAAGCAATCCTCAAGGATTAATGTCTATTGAAGCCGTACAAAAAGCGCTGAACCGATCTCGGGCTTCGGTTTATCGCTATGCCAACACTGACCCAGAAAATCCTAATTTGCCCTACGATCCGCAAAGGCTGAATCCAGAATTGCGCCTGAACAAAGACGACCCGCTGCTGTTTCATCCTAATGAGGTAGCCCGATTTGCTAAAGATGTATTAGGAATTAAACAGGTCATCATCGAAATTCAACAGCCTGCCGAAACCGTCACTCAGGAATTATTACGGGCGATTTTGGCGGAACTTCAGAGCATTCACGAACTGCTTAAAGCTCGTCCTTGAATAGTTAGAACGTGAGCTTAAACGTAAGTCAAAATTCTCCTGTGAATGGCTTGAGGAAACCCCTACCAAAATGAGGTGAAAGCCGCTCCAAATAAGCGATTCAGTCTACTGCTACGGAGCGATAATAGAAACATAAAGATAAGCAGGAAGCAGCACACCATTACATGAAGATTCAGTCGTCTGTACTGGTTCATTTAGGGTTTGGTAAGTATGTGCGTTCCGATCAGGTGACAGCCGTAATTCCCATTGAGGAAGACCGTGGCCCTGGTCGCAGAACCTTTATTCAGCTTCAGGGACAGTCTGATCCGCTGATTGCGTCACGGGCAGAAGATTCTATCGTGCGTGACCTCGTACAGGAGCCGCGTGAGGTGACTCAATCCCGACAGCAGCAAGAGATTCTTAGAGATTTGGTCAATGATTTAAGCAATGTCAATGCGACGGTGCGCCGGATTGCCCGTGATGAAGGAGGGCTTGACCTGGAGCGTTTAGAGCGACGCATTCGTGAAGTGTTAGAGGATTAGGTTTTGCAGAATATCAATACAGCCGTTATTACTCCAGGTCAGCTCGTGCGCTCTGCTCGTTTGTGGATGCCTGAGCGGGTAATGTTTACCCCTGCTGCCTTAGAAGAGACTTGGGGGCAGCAGATTCTTTCACGAGTGCAAGCTCTCAACTTGCCTGTTGAGGAGTTACCTCGTAATCGCTTGACGGGGTTAAGAGGAGAGAGCGATCGCGCTACATACGACATTTCTAAACGCACCCTTGCCGTCGTCACCGCCCCGCCCAGTGCCCTTAAGCTCAGCCCAATTCCTCCTTCTGCCGACTGGCAGTTTCACCTGGCAGAAGGCTGTCCGGCTCACTGTCAGTATTGCTATCTGGCGGGTAGTTTGTCTGGGCCACCCGTGATTCGTGCCTTTGCTAACCTGCCGCAGATTCTAGATAACCTGACTCACTACAAGCAGCCTGGACAGACCACTTCCTACGAAGTGAGTTGCTACACCGATCCATTAGGCATTGAACATTTAACAGGTAGTCTTGCCGAATGCATTCGTTATTTTGGTCAGCAAGAAGGAATGCATCTGCGCTGGGTATCTAAATTTGATGCAGTAGAAGGGTTGCTAGATTTGCCTCACAACGGTCACACTCGCTGTCGTGCCAGTGTAAACGCTGCACCAATTTCTGGTCGTTTTGAGGGAGGGACTGCATCCGTCGCGGCTCGACTTCAGGCATTACGCAAATTAGCACTGCCGCGATCGCCCTCTCAGGGAGGCTACCCCATCGGTTTGGTGATTGCCCCGATCATGGTCATGGATGACTGGGTTGAACATTACACTCACCTTCTAGACACCATTAGCGAAACTCTAGATTTTGACTGTGATCTCACCTTTGAACTCATTTCCCATCGTTTCACCCCCAAATCCAAAGAGGTGTTGACCACCTGGTATCCGCAGACCAAGCTAGATATGGATGAGACTACCCGTAGCGTTAAGCGCAATAAGTTTGGCGGTACCAAGTATGTCTACGACAATGACGTGATGAAAGAACTACGGCAATTCTTTGAACGGGAGATCGCCCGTCGTTTCCCAAAAGCTCAAATTCTTTATTGGACGTAGGTAACACCTTATATAGCGGTAGCCATATTGATTAGGACATTTTGGTGGCGCGGCTCCGCCGCGCCACCAAAATGTCCTTGTCCTAACCTAGCTGACTACAGCTATAGATAGGGCTTTAACCCTATAGGCGACCGCCGAAATCCAACAAGCCACAAAAAAGAGCAACCTGGTAAGTTTGGTTGAGGCAAACGTGCGCTTTACCCCCACCGACACTGAAGGACAGAAGACCCTGCTTTGTCTGGTCTACGTTAGCGGCAAGCAGGAATCACCGAACCAGTCTCAGAGATTAGCGATCGCATCACACAAGCTATTCAGCAACGCCTATTAAATCGCGGATTTAACGCAATCCCTTTAGTTAGACGTAAACGTTTTAGAAATTCCTGACTAACGCCCACCAGACAGCACATAACCTACCGCAATTGTACTCACTAAAGATAGAGAAAAAGCTACTTATTTTTTCCTATCATTTGCCTGGTGATTTACGAGGGATTCATGCAGCCAGAATCGTCCCCCAGATTGTATTTAAAGATTTTGAAGGCACCGTCGAAAACATCGAAACTCGTGCAACCACGATCAGAACTTATGACGGTCGCCGGATTGTGATACCAAATGCAGAACTATTTACCAACTCCGTAACCGTAACTACTGCCTTTGACAATCGCCGTTTGGAATATGACGTAGGCATCGGGCAAAACGGAAGTGAGATCCAGCAGACAGACAAAAAACAATGAAAGTAAAACTGTTTAAACTGTGGGACTCACTCAACTCTAGCTACTGGTTTTTGCCAGCCCTGATGACCCTAGCAGCATTTGGCTTGGCCTTTGGCACACTGACACTCGACCGAGCCGCAGGTGAAGCGGATCCGATTGAGAAATTTGCTTGGAGCTATGCAGGTGGACCTGAAGGAGCGCGCACTCTACTTTCAACGGTAGCGGGTTCCATGATCACCACTGCCGGAACGGTGTTTTCAATTACCATTGTTGCCCTCACCTTAGCCTCTACCCAGTTTGGACCTCGAATGCTGCGTAACTTTATGCAAGATCGCGGTAATCAAGTCGTATTGGGTACATTTGTTACCACCTTCATGTACTGCCTATTGATTCTGAGAACAGTTCGCGGTGAGAACAGCAACATATTTGTACCACAAATTTCAGTCACCGTAGCAATTGGGTTAGCGATCGCTAGCATTGGCGTACTGATTTACTTTATTCATCATGCATCCACCTCAATCCAGGCATGGCACGTTTTAGAAGAAGTCAATCGAGATTTAAATCATGCAATGCGGCACCTGTTCCCGGAACCCTTAGGAGAGAGTAAAACGATTCTGAAACAGCGACAGGTGAGTGAAATTCCAGCAGAGTTTGACTCCAAAGCTACGCCCATCCTGGCAAATCAAAGTGGATATCTTCAGGCAATAGACGAAGAAAAACTGATGGCGATCGCCCAATCACAAGATCTGCTGCTGCGCCTCAAACACCGTCCTGGCAAATTTATCAACCCTAGGAGTGTGCTAGCAGAAGTTTACCCCGGCGAGCAAGTCAACCCAAAACTAGCACAGCAGATTAACAATGCTTTAATTCTAGGATCAGAGCGCAACGGAAAGCAGGATATCGAGTTTCCAATTAATCAGCTTGTTGAAATCGCGCTACGGGCTATTTCCCCTTCAATTAACGACCCGTTTACCGCAATTCGATGTATTGATCGTCTCACCGTTGCATTTTGTCATCTTGCGGCAGTCGAATTTCCCTCAGCATACCGCTACGATGATGACCATAACTTGCGAATTATCACCAATCCAGTCAAGTTCGCAGGGCTGATTGACAGTGCCTTCAATCAAATTCGTCAGTATGGGCGGTCTGACTCGGCGGTAACGATTCGTCTACTAGAAGCGATCGCAGCGATCGCTTCTCACACGGATAGTCCGCCTAGCCGCAAAGCCCTGTTGCGTCAAGCCACGATGATTGAGCGAGGCAGCTATGAGGGAATACCTGAAGAACAAGATCGTCAAGAAGTCAGAGAGCAATATTTGTCTGCTCTGCGTGCATTGAAATAGCAGAAGAAACTGCTAAAGGGTTGCTATGTTCGACTCTAATTTGACCCTTCTATCCGCATCGTTAGCTATCGTCTTAGCGCTAGTCCACCTGTTTGCGCGGAATTTGCGCGGAATATGCGATCGCTCAGCACCATTCCGCGCAGTCGCTGGTTGTCCTTTAGCAGCGGAGTTTCCGTCGCCTATGTATTCGTTCACATCTTGCCCGACCTGAGCGAAGCCCAAGAAACTATCCGCCAAACCCTTGATGAAACCTCCGTAGACCAAGTCCTCTTGTTTCTGGAACACCACATCTATCTGATGGCGCTTCTGGGCATCTCGGCTTTCTATGGGCTAGAGCGAGCCGTTGTGGTGTCACGACAGCGCAATGAGGAATCCGGCAAAGGTGATATTCCTGACATTGGCATATTCTGGCTACACATTGGCTCTTTTGCGATTTATAACGCCCTGATTGGCTATCTGCTATTTCATCGAGAAGAACCCGGAATCTTGAGTTTGCTCTTTTTTGCGCTCGCCCTCGGACTTCACTTTGTCGTTAACGACTATGGACTTCGCGAAAACCATAGACACACTTACGACAAAACAGGGCGCTGGGTGCTAGCCACCGCAATCATTGTAGGAGCAGCAATCGGCTATAGGACTGAAATTCACGAAGCAGCGATCGCCCTCCTGTTTGCCTTTCTTGCCGGAGGCATTATCCTCAACGTCCTCAAAGAAGAATTGCCCGAAGATCGCGAAAGCCGTTTTGGAGCATTTGCTCTGGGTGCAGGAATTTACGCAGTACTGCTGCTGACTGCCTGATCAAACAACCTTTTGAAAAAAGCCAACAAATTTTTGCTGACAAATTTTTATAAGATCATCCCATCCGAATTATTTCTGGTAGTAGTAGATGGAATAGCTTAACGCCCTTGAGTAAGCATCAACGACGAGGAGTAAGGAGTAGTCGGTGAGCAAGTTAGACCCCATTCAGCTAGAGCAGCTTAAAGAAATTGGAGTGCATCTGCACCAAACACGAGAGCAGCAGTCCAAATCTCTAGAAGAAGTCGCAGCCAAAACCTTTATCCCACTGCGCCTGCTACAAGCCATAGAAGTCGGTCAGGCGACCGTCTTACCCGAACCCATCTTTATCCAGGGCTTCATCCGTCGCTATGGAGACGTTGTAGGACTGGACGGAATTGCTCTGTCTAAACAATTCTCCCTCGACACCACCGCCATACCTGCTAAACCTGAGCAGCCCAAAGCCCCCCCTCCGCAATTTACAGAACATCGGGCGATCGCCCCAGTCCTAGATCCCGATTCAAAACCTGTCTATACACAAACCCTTAACTCAGACCCAATCAACCAGCAGATCGACAGTCCAAACATAGTCAACTCTAGACCCAGACAAGAACCGACTCACTCAGAATCCACCAGAACCCCAACCCGCTCTAACCCGCTCTATGCCCTCTACGGACTAGCCGGAATTACCATCATTGGGGGTGCGATTTTCCTGATCAGTCAGTTCAGCCCGCAGTCAAGCGATTCGACTCCACCAGAAACCTCTGCATCCAGCGTAGCCGACGGCCCGTCCGCTCAGCCCGAACCCAGCCCCATTGCCTCACCTCAGTCCTCCGTCGCCCCCAGCAGTGATATCGAAGTGAGTGTAAATTTGGCTGACGAATCCTGGCTACGAGTCACCGTTGACGGCGAAATTCAGTACGAAGGAATTTTGCCTCAGGGCGAACAGCGAACCTGGACAGCACAAGAGCAGTTAATCATCAGAGCCGGAAATGCCGGAGCCGTTTTAGCCAGCTTCAATGGAGCAACCCCCCAACCTTTAGGAAACCAGGGAGCCGTCGCAACAGTCACTTTCCCAAAAGCCGAATAGCTTCATACTGACTGTGCTTGTGGGCAAAATAAGCGCGTCATAGAATGCGTCCAACGTTCTCGTTTTGGAATGAGGAGCCAGCAAAATGGATCAAGGTTCACAAGAACTCCGTCGTGCTGCCGCTGAAGCCTTTATGCAGGCGATCGCCCAGCTAGAAACAACTCTGCAATCGCCCGGCGAAACCCCTGATCCCACACCTGCCTCACTCGACCCCACACAACAGCAGTCCGATAGCGCCGACCTAGCCTTTGGACTGGATGCACTAGCAGATGCCGCCGCCGACATCGAGCAATTCATTCAAGCCCAAACCCAAAGCGAGCCTTCCGAGAGTAAGGAGTAAGGAGAGGGGTAACAGGAGGGACGAAGGATGAAGGTCAACCCTGTTCATCAAAACTTTGTCGCTTACCACC
>Ga0224723_1000399_pt1 | contig 30130 bp, 23 predicted proteins | sample Balambano_FR2_Me_FD_161647 | JGI IMG/M metagenome (GOLD analysis project Ga0224723, IMG submission 161647) | Freshwater sediment microbial communities from Lake Towuti, South Sulawesi, Indonesia - Balambano_FR2_MetaG | ecosystem: Environmental > Aquatic > Freshwater > Lake > Sediment | place... | reverse complement strand
GCTCGATCTTCTCAAACCATTCGCGCGTGTTAGGCGTGGCGTGCCCGATCACATCCGGGCTGGTCCCGCACGGCTCCTGCTCCCAGAACTCGCGCACCTGATCGTTAAGAGTCATAACATCTCCTGAGTGCGCGACATTATAGCACAGCGGTCGGCCTGCCGACGGGATGCGTCCGGCGCGGGACTCCAGGTAATCGTCTTAAAATCGAACGCTGATCCTGCTGCCGGAACCCCCACCCGGCCTCTCCCGCAATTGGGTGAGGTGATCGGGAAGAACTTGAGCCGCTGCTGTGGGCAAGGCCCGTGCGCCTGTCCCGGCAATTTGATGCCACCGCCCTGATTTACCCCACCCAGGGTAAGGTATCTATTTAGCTATCCGCGAGATGATAAAAGTTTTTCTATGATCTTTTCCATAAATTCCGTCTCCACAGGCACAAAGTCCCCTTTCTGAGCGTTCATGCGCTGTTTTGCTCCCTTCCTCCGATTTCGGGGGAAGGGCTGGGGATGGGGGTCTGGGCAACAACGCATGGATAGGTGAACAGATACAAGGCAAACGCATCAAAATTTTCAGCCGGTTCAATAAAGGTCATAGGATGTCGTAGGGGCGACCCGGCGGGTCGCCCCTGCCAAAATAATCCATACCGAACCGTTGTGAACCTGAAAATCGGTTTTGATGTAATCGCCCTGATTTACCCACTTATTACGATTGACCTGAGGGGGCGAATCCTGCTAAAATCTATAAAAATCCTACTGTTGAGTAGAAAAGCTACGTGACAGGTAAATCTCCAATGGATCGACCTTCGTTTAAGGAACGTGAACGCCAGCGCCGGGAGACAGAAATTATTCAGGCCGCCGCCCGCCTGATCCGCCAGCGTGGTTTCAGTAATCTCAATATGGACGACATCGCCGAACAGGTCGGTGTGTCCAAACCGACCCTCTACCAGCACTTCAAGAGCAAGGAGGAGATGGTCGAAGCCACCATGATCCGTTCGATCGATGACATGAATCAGGTTATGGCGTCACAGACCGAGGGCCGCCCGATCGAGCGGCTGGAAAATATCCTGCGCTACATGATGGGGTCGATGCTGGAGCCGGACAGCCTGATCAATGTGCTGAGCGACGACGACATTTTCATGATGCTGCACCAGCATCCTGGCGTGATCCAACGGCGTCAGATAACGGCTGATTTTCTCAACCGCTTGATCGAGGAGGGCAAGGCGGCGGGTGAGATCGACCCCGACCTGCCCACGCAGATCGTCGCCGGGGCGCTGTTCAGCCTGATGCCGATGGTGCGCTGGCAGGACCCAGGTATCGAGGCGGACTATCCGCCCATCCAGCCGGAAGAGGTGATCCGCGCGACCGTCAGGCTGTATCTGAGAGGCATTCAGACCGAAAAGCCATGATCGAATTTTCCTGCCACACCTGGGGCTTCAACAACCTGCCGCTGCGAGAGGCGCTGGGCACGATCGCCCGGCTGGGCTTTCGCAGTGTCGATATTGGCAGCGGGCCGCATCTGAACACGGCGCGGGTGGCCGACGATCCGCGCGCGGTCGCTGCGGAGATTCGGCGCGATCTGGAGTCGTTTGGCCTGAAACTGGCCGATCTCTACCTGATGCTGCCGCGCATCTCGCTGGCCGATGACGAGGTGCGCCGCAAGGAGATCGATCTTTACAACTCCCTCCTGCCGTTTATCGTGGCCCTGGAAGCCCCCGGCGTGACCCTGTCCCCCGGCCTGGCCCACGGCGACGACGACACCGCCGCCTATGATCGCGCCGTGGCCGCGCTGAACGAGATGGTGGAAGCATCACGCCGCGCCACCCCCGCGACCCACCTGCGCCTGAGTATCGAGCCGCATATGGACTCCCTGGCGCAGAAACCTGAAGTCGCGCAGCGGCTGATCAATGACGTGCCGGGGCTGGAGATCACGCTTGACTGGGCGCATCTGGTGTGCCAGGGCGTCCGGCACGACGACATCCTGACGTTACTACCGCACAGCCGCCACGTGCAGATTCGGCAGGCGGCCAAAGGTCAGCTTCAGGTTCCCTTTGCGCGCGGCAAGATCGACCTCGCCGCTGTGATCGAGGGTCTGCGCGCCGCCGACTACACCGGGTTGATCTGCGTGGAATATCTGCAAACGGCGGGCTGGCACGGCCTGGTTGAGGTCAACGCGATCCGCGAGTCAGTTCAAATGCGCGACGCGCTGCGTGAGGCCCGCGATCGCCCATCCCCCACACCGTCGGCCTGATGACGCCCTTTCTGCGGTGGTCTCATAAATCTGCATTGCGCCCTCGGCTCCCCCACACGATAATAGGTTCGTCGGGTTTTGCGCGCCGAGATGATCCCTGGCCGATGAGTCCATGAGATGTTATGAGGAACACCACCCTGCGCTGGCTGATCGCTTTTACCCTGCTGGCCGCTGCTGGCCTGATCGCACTGACGGCCGTCCTCGTGCCGGAACACACGCACCCGGCCTATGCGGTCGCCGTCGAATTTATGAACGCGGCGGGCGCGGGCGATAATGCTGCCGCCAGCGCCTTGCTGAGTGACGGTCTGCGAGCATATGTGGCGGAGAACTGCCCCCAGGCGAGCGTTTCGGCATGTGTGGATGCCTACACGCCGCCGGAATGGGGCGATCTGATCCGCGCAGTGTACCGCCGATCGATCCCGGATGGCGATCGGGCCTTCGACGTGCTGCTGGTGGCAACCTATCAGGAAGATGTCGGGTTCAGCGGCGTATGCATTTATCACCGCGTCGAGGAAACCGCGCCGGACGACTGGCGTGTGACGGCCTGGGCCGGTTTCCTGCACTGCGAAGAGCCTGCCGCCGAGATCACCCGTCTGCGCCGCGCCGATGCGGTCAACCGCGCGCCATGAGCAGCCGCTGCCGAGTCGCGGTCAGATTGCTATGCGCCCTGCTGACGATCGCCGGGTGCGCGTCTGTCGCTCCGGCACAAACTCCCGCGCAGCTCGATCATACGCCCGGCCCGGTCGTGATCCTGACGAATGCGGATTACGAGTCCAGCGCGTTTCAGGTGCATTTTCCGCAGGGTTGGCGGGTGATCACCAGCGCTGCGTCGCTGCCCCCGGCGGTGATCTTCGTCCGCCCAGATGATGCCGCGCTGATGATGTTCTCGGTCGAACCGGCGGATATACCCGCGCTGCCGGGCACGGAAGTCCAGCCGCGTACTCAGGTTCGGGAGGTAATGCTGGACCACGGGCTGACCCTTTACGCTGCCATCGCCGCCCCTGCTGCTGACTGGGAGGACATGCTGCGCCTGTTCGACCTCGCCGCCGCCTCATTGGAAGCCGTGCCGGAACAAGATTAAGAACGTATTGTCAGGCGCGCGTCCGATCTCCGGCTACAATCAGGAGAGACAGGCTGCGCGCACAACGTTGTGAGGCCGCATTTTATGGCAAGGTGGGACCGTTTTATCGCCATGCTGGGCGGTACGGCGCAAAGACGCTATGCGCGTCTGACCATCAGTATGTCGCTGGTGATCGCAGCCGGGCTGACGGCTGAATGTCTGATCACGCTGTTCGATGGCGGCCAGCCGCCGGTCGGCTATGCACTGATCGCGGCGGCGCTGGTCATCGCGGCAGCCCTGGCGCGTGGCGGACAGACACCGATCGCTGCCACGATCCTGGTGTGCGCCATCTTCGCCCTGCCGTTTGTGGCGATCATCACCGGCTTTTCCGAAGGCCAGGAGGATCGCAGTGTGCTGCTGATCGCCTACACATCCGTCAGCATCATTGTCGTCTACCTGTTCTTTGATCTCCGCTACACGATGGTGGTGGTGCTGGCAAATCTGGCCGCGATCATGCTGGTCACCGGCAGCCTGATGCGCCTGGATACCGAAGAAACATTTTTATCGGTGGGTGTGGTCGCCAGCGTCGCGGTGCTGATCACATTGGCAGCGGTCTCGCGCCAGCGCGATCGGCTCCAGATCGAGGATAAAACTGAGGCGCTGATCGACAACGAAACCCGTTATCGTGCCCTGTTCAGCGCGGCTTTTGAGACGATCCTGTTCCACGACAACAGCCGCGTGGTCGATATTAATGCCGCTGGCGAAGCCATGTTCGGCTACACCAAGGATCAGATCATCGGCAAACACCTGTCTGAACTGCTGACCGAAACCCTGAATATGACCACGATCCAGTTCTGGTCATCTGGCGATGTCGTCCCGTTCGAGTCCGTCGGCCTGCACCGCGAGGGCCGCGCCTTCCCGGTCGAGGTGCTGACGCGGGAATACGTCTACCGGGGGCGGGCGGTACACGTCTCCGCCGTGCGTGACATCACCTATCGTAAACAGATCGAAAGACGGCTTCAGCGGCAGGTCGAACTGGAAAAGCTGATCGCCAGCATCTCACAGCGTTTCGCCAACGTGTCGTCCACCAGCCTGCGCGAGGCGCTGGAGGAGGCGCTGGGCGAAGCCGGCGATTTTATGGATGCTCACAGCGGCAGTCTGGTCTTTTTCCTTGTCGGGCAGGAAATGGTCGTTCAGACCTATGGGTGGACGCGCCAGCCTTCGACCCGCACACTGGCCGCGCTGGGGCAGGAGATGTTTTCTCGCTTTGACTGGTTTATGGATCAGGTCGCTTCGGGTGAGTTTTTTTTGTTTTCTTCGCTGAGCGAGCTTCCACCCCAGGCTGAACCGGAGCGGGAGTTTCTGAGCGCGCAGGGCATCGAAGGCTTGATCGCGCAGCCCTTTGCCATCATCGGCGCTACGGGTTATGTCGGGTTTGCCATGACGAAAGGCGCGCCGCCCTGGCCGCCGGAAGCCCAGGTGCTGCTCGATGTGTTTGCCAAGCTGGTCGTGAATGTGTTTAATCGCGTCCAGGCTGAAGAAGCGCTGCGGCGGTCTGAAGGCTTGTTCTCGACCGTGTTTCATGCCAGTCCCCTGGGCATCGCCATCACCGGCCTGGCCCACGGTGAACTGCTCGACGCCAACACCAGCTACCTGCAATTGATCGGTTATGCCCGCGCCGAAGTGATCGGTCGGCCCGCGCCCCATACCGGTCTGTGGGCCAATGAGCAGGAACGCGCCGCCCTGCTGCAAACGATCCGCCAGCAGGATTCGATGCGGAACATCGAACACGACCTGATCGATCGCCACGGCCAGGCCCGGCGGGTGCTGACCTCGCTGGAACTGATCGAGATCGATGGGCAGCAGTGTCTCCTCTCGCTGACCGCCGACATCACCGAGAGCAAGCGCGCGCAGGAAGCCGCCCAGGCCCATGAACTGGCGTGGGCGCTGGAGCGCGAACAGGTCGCCATTTTGCAGCGGTTTATCGGCGATGTGTCTCACGACCTCAAGACGCCGCTATCGGTGATGCGCACCAGCCTGTATCTGATCGATCGCAAGCTGGCGAAACCGAACCCCGCCGAGCATCATCTGGAGGTGGTCGATCATCAGGTGTCGATCATGCATCGCCTGTTGGAAGACCTGCTCACCATGTCCCGCCTCGACCGCATCACCAGCGGCGATTTCCAGTTTCAGGCGCATGACATCAACAGCATCGTCGGGGCGGCTGTGGAGCGTCAGCTTGCGCTGCTCCAGGACAAACAGCAGATGCTGGAATATTTTCCCGGCGAAGCCCTCCCCAGTATCCCCGTTGACGTGGTGGCCGTCAGCCGCGCGATCAACAATCTGATCCTCAACGCGATCACCTATACACCCGCCGGTGGGTTGATCCATGTGCGCACGATGCGGGATGGTGACTCTGTGCGGATCGAGGTGCAGGACAACGGGATCGGCATCAGTGAAGAAGACCTGCCGCACATCTTCCAGCGTTTCTTCCGGGCCGATAAATCGCGCCCCAACCGCGTGGCTGGCGCGGGGCTTGGCCTGTCGATCACGCGCCGGATCATCGAGGCGCACCAGGGCCGGATTGAAGCCACAAGCGCGTTAGGCGTCGGCAGTCTGTTCACCATTTGGCTGCCGATCCAGCGGACGGGCGGTCTGCCGGAAGATCGTTAAGACCGCCGCCATTATTCGGCTGGCGCGATCCACAGATCGTAACTCACGCCCACGGTCGTCACCGGCGCGAAGGGAGACACGGCGATCAGCGCGCGATCCACACCCGGCGCTAAATTCACCCTCCACGGGCCGCCGCTGCCCGGTTCAGCCAGCAGGCGCGTCAGCGACAATTCGCCCGCCGCCGTGATCTGCGCCACCTGCACCCACGCCCGCTGCGGTAGCACGTTATCGATCCGCACCCAACCGTCCGCTTCCCAGCCGTCGCTGTCCGCCTCAAAGTCGCTGAAGTAGTCGATCGCCGCGATCGCCACATCATCGATCGCCAGGCCGGGCAGGTTGAGCGCGTCATCGGTGATCAGCTCAAAACGGATCAGCACTTCACGACCGGCATATGCATCCAGCGAAACACGCTGCGTGATCCACCCGCCAGAGTCGCCGCTGTACCCCAGCCCATAGGCATAACCGAGCGGATTCTCATCGGTCATGCCCGGCGCGGGCAGCAAATCCCAGCGCGCGCCGCCATCGTCACTGATCATGACGTAAGCGTAATCCCAGCCGCGTTCGATCTGATACCAGGCCTGATACTCAAGCGTAGCCGTTTCGACATCGCGCAGGTCAAAGGCGCGGGTCAGTGTGCTGTCGATGTTATCGCCGCGCTGGCTGTACCACATCCAGTCGCCGCTGAAAGGGTCGGTCGGGATCAGCGGGACGATCGCAGGCAGTTCGAGCGCCAGATCGAGGGTTCGCGCCCCGGCCAGTTCGTTGAGCAGGACGTAATCGACGGCGTACTGCGCCAGATCGCTCCTGAACTCGGCGGGATACTGACTGTAGACCGCCCGGAAAGCCGGGATCGTGGCGGCCTGAACGCTTTCATAGCCATAACGACCGTCGTCCAGCGCCGGATCGCGCAGGATGTTCGCCAGCGCCCAATCCGCAAACAGCGAATCGACGCCCAGGGGATAGTCGTCCGGCGCGGCCGCCCGCACCGCGTTATCGATCGCGCGCAAGCCGTTGGCGGGATCATCGCTCATGGCGCGCAGTGTGTCTGCCCCCAGGCGCTCATACAGATAGGTGACGAACGTAAAACCCGCGCCGTAGTGCGCCTGCCGGGTGAAATCCACCGCCCAGGTATTCAACTGCACATTCGGCAGCGCGAAAAAGCTTTCGGCATAACCGCTTGCGCCCAAGCCGGTGACGGCCTGCTGTGTGAAAACCGACAGCCCTTCATCCAGCCAGGCGTCTTCGTTGGCGTCCAGATGCTTGCGGATCATGTGCTGAAATTCGTGCGCCAGGATGCTTTCTACCAGATCGATATTCTCAGGCGAGATAAAGGCCAGGCTGACCGTCATCATCTCGCGCCCGTTGCCCTGTTCAACCACCTCTGGCGGCTGACTGTGCTGCGAGCTATAATAGGCCCCCACCCCCAGGCCAATATCGGACGCGAACAGGACATGCAGACGTGGATCGCCGTCCACGCCAGGGATCGGCTCGCTGCCCCAAAGCGCCCGCACCTGATTGTAGACCTGATCGTCAAAGCGCTGCGCGATGGCGTCGATCACCGCCAGATCAGGCTGCGCGCCCGCCTGCACCCAGAAGTAGGCGTGATCGCCGACCCGGTAAAGATCGGCGTCGATCTGCCGGTTCGTGCCGTCGCTTTGATTGGCGACCCAGAAGCGATCCCGTTCGCCGATCTGCCGCGCCGGTGGATTTTCCGGGATGCGAATCTCGGTCACACCGCGCAGCCGCCGCGCCGCGTCGATCCGATCCAGCGCGGGCGGTTCTCCCGCTTCGAGCGCCGCCAGGGTGGGATATTCGGGTGGCGAGTCCTGCGCGGTCGCGGTCACGCACAGGACACAGGCGGCGGTCAGCACAATAACCCCACGAAAGACGGTATGCACAGAAAAACGACCGATCATCAACCGCCTCATGCCGCGCTGCTGGTCAGCGTTTGCAGCAGCAAAAATGCGCCCGCGCCCGCCACCAGCACCAGGCCGATCACGATGAAATAGGTGGCGATGCGCACCACGCGCAGAATCTGACGCAGGGCAAAACGCAGGGCGATGAAGCCCGCTGCCCCCGCGATGATCGCCAGGATAAACGTCCACACCGGCCAGTCGTTGAGCAGGAGGTAGACCCAGATCGCCCACGCGATCAACCCCAGCACGCCGCCGACGATACCATCGACGATCGGGCCGCGATCTGGCTGGCGCAGCAGATAGACCATGATGAAGCTCAGCAAACCCGCCATGAACAGCGTGTTGCCCAGAATCCCCAGGACGATCGCGCGCAGATCAGGCTCACCGCCATCGACCACCGACGAGATGCCAGCGAAGACACTCGCCAGCGCGATCTGGCTGAAACCTTCCGGGAAGCGTCCGCGCACCCCTTCATACAACGCTCGCAGCAGCGCCGCGATCGGCAGAAAATACTGCCCGCCAAGCTGGAGCAGTTCGGCCAGCGTTTCGTTACTCATCGCCCATTCCTTTCCTGTGACGCGCCTGCCAGCGCTGATCGGGATCATATCGCAATTTCTGGAAGAACTCATTGAGACTTTTCCTCAGCCAGTAGATGACGTAGGTTGATCAGGGCATGGACAATGTCATGAGCGCCCATAAAGTGAGCCGCTTTGCGGTCAAAGCGAATGAGCAGGGCACGGAACTTGTCAATCCAGGCGAAGGTTCGCTCAGTGGTGAAACGCAGCTTGTAGACTTCAGAGTGGAAGAGCCGTTTAGGTCCGCGTTTGGGCTTTTTGCGCGAACGCTTGTTTTCGACAATGTTGGGAATGACCTTGGGGTTGAAGCACGTCCAGCGGGCGGCTTTGGTATCAAAAGCGGAATCGGCGTTGAAATCGCTACCGACAATCGAAATGCCGAGCCGCTTGATGAACTTGAAGGCCGCACGGAGAGGGTCTTTCAACTCGAAGGCATCGTTGTGGTTGCCTGCGACTATCCCGGTGGCTGCCAGAATGAACCCATCGGCATCGGTAATGGGCAATACGTTGGAGGTTTTGGCTTTCTTGCGTCCCTGATAGGCCACCGCCTCACCGCCTTTCTTGGCAGGGGCGTGGCTGCCGTCCAGGTTGAGGTGATGCGTATCGATCTGCTCATGAATATTCAGAATGCTGTGCTGAAAGACCGCTCCAGGCTGCCGTCCTGACTCCCTTTGCGCCAGTGATGATAGACCGCAGGGTAGCTGATTTCTTTTTGGCTCATGTTCAGAATGGATGATTTTCGTCCAGACAGTGAGCTTTTAGCCTTTTGCTTTTATCTAAAAACTAACAGCTAACAGCTAATAGCTATTGGTCTGCTTGATTCACCCGTTTCATACAGGAGCCAGCATTATTCTGAATTTTGTACTCTCTTATTTTGCAATCGCCGCGCGCAGGCGGTGTTCCAGTTCGCACAGCATCACGGCCGTCGCGCCCCAGACCTTGTGGCCGCGCGCGTTGTAAAACGGGACGCGCACCTTCACGCCGCTGAAGTCGCGGGTTTCCTCGTCGCAGAACCGCTCATCCAGCAGATCACGCAGCGGAAAGGTGAATACCTCGGCCACTTCGTCCGCGTTGGGGATGAAGCGCGGCAGTTCTGGCAGCCAGCCCACCGACGGATAGACCAGGAAGTTGCTGGGCGGAATGTAAAAGTGCGAAAGCTGACCGAGAACCTCGATGCCGCCGCACACACCGAGTTCTTCGCAGGTTTCGCGCAGCGCCGTGTCGATCAGAGAGCTATCTTCGGGATCACGTCGCCCGCCGGGGAAGCTGATCTGCCCGCTGTGGCCGCGCAGCGTCTCTGTGCGGCGGGTGAGGACGACCGACAGCAGGCCGCTTTCGTCCGGCACGATCAGCGCCAGCACCCCGGCCTCACGGGGATTACTTCCGCTCGCGTCCGGGCGCGGGCCGCGCGGGTGGGGCGTCATGCGGCCCTGCGCGGCGATCGGGTCGAAATCCGCCAGCGTCATGGCGGCGCGCATGTGATCGATCGTGAGTGCTGTCGTCAGCATCGGCACAGAGGTCATCAATTGTCACCTCGATCAGGCAGAGCGGTTGAGCGTTGACCTTCGAGCGTCTTTGTTAAACATGGCTCATGTTCAAAACGGGTGATCTTGCGTAGCGGCGCAGCGCGCTGCGCCCCGACAACCCCAGTTTCATCACTGACCACTCGCTAGTCAACACTCACCACTCAGCGCTCACTGCTGTTCCTGCCACACGTGCAGATAATGTTCCCGCCGATCGTAGATTTTGCCGGGCGCATTGATTGGGCGGGGATGGCTTTTGGGAATCAGGCGAATGCGCAGCGAGTCAATGCCTGGCCGGGCGGCCTGATCCCATTCGTGCAGGAAGGTCTCGACGGACAAAAACGCATCCGCGCCCGCGAAGCAGTGGGTGTAGCCCAGGCCCCAGTACGGGACGAAGCACGCGCTCCCCGGCATGAAATAGGCGAACCCGGTCCCGTCGATGCCGAACGCGCTGCGACCTTGCAGCACATAATAGAGCGCGAAGACGGAGTCGGCCGGTTCGCGCAGCATGACATAGGGCAAAAAGCCATACCAGTAATCGGTTGACGCCAGCGCCATACTGAGCTGGCAGTGTTCATGATCGGCGGACAGCAGCGCGGCCAGCGATGCGGCATCGATCGACTGCGCCTCGTTGCACAGCAGTGTGAGGCCGGTGCTGCCCACCCGCAGGCGCACCCTCGGCCCGGCTTTGTCGCCGCGCATGTAGACAAACGCGCTGGGCATGTTGTGGACGCTCAACAGCGTGCCGTCCGGCTGCTGGCGGAAGGTGGCAGTCACCTGGATCGAATCGAGCCACACCGGCACGACCATCAGGCCATCACGCTTCAACTGGCGCGCCCAGGCTGACGGCACATCCCACACGCCGACCATCGACACGATGCGGTCATAGGCCGCGCGCGGAGCATACCCGCCCGCGCCGTCGGTATGGACGACATGCACACCGCCGATGCGCGCCGCCAGCAGATGATCCTGCGCCCGTTCGACCATCAGCGGGTCGATCTCCAGCGCCGTGATGCTGCCGCTTTCCCCGATCATGCGCCTGATCAACGCGGCGGTATACCCCGTGCCCGCGCCGATCTCGAGCACGTTGTGACCCTCGCGCAGATCGAGGCTGCGCAGCACATAGGCGATCGTGCTGGGCTGCGCGCAGGAATAGATCACCTCACCGGTGGTATCGACCAGCAGCGGAATATCCTTATCGACGCTGGTTTCTTCCGGGTTCACATCCGGCATGAAGCGGTGACGCGGCACAGCGAGAAAGGCCGCTTCGACGCGCGGATCGACCAGTTCGCCCTTGCTGCGCAGGACTTCCACCAGGGATTGCGTATGCGTATCAGGCATCAAACACGATACCACGCTCGCCGTTTGCGAAGCGACACACCCGGATCAACCCCGCGCGGACGTTCAGTGCGGATGCGTCCCCGCGCGTCGATATGAACCTGCCCGGCCTTTTGCAGGCGGGCGAATTCTTCCGGCGTGATCACAGGGGCCGGTTCCCCGCCGAGACGTTCCAGACGTTCATCCATGCCTTCATCAGGCGTCCCGGCAGCACGCGGCGCGCCAGGCGGCGGATTGTTGTGCGGAGCCGCGTTTGGAGAGGCGCTCGTCCCCGCGCCCTCAGACGCCGAACCGCCGTTGCTTGGCGAGGTTGTGTCCACAGGAGGGATGTTATTGACGTTGTTTTGTTCTTCCATCACATGTTCATGACGGCTGCCGCTTTGTCAATTCGGACGCTGCGGGGGCCGCCCTCCTTTCTTCGACCACAAAGTCTATCGTAGCACAGATTTACCAAGCCAACCGTGAAACATTGTTAAGCCAGGTGCATTTCAAGTTAATCCGAAACTCGCGCAAGGATGTCGTGTCCGGCTAAACCGTTGAACCACAGCGCACGCAAGAAAAATGCGCCCGTCCGGCCCACGCCAGACTTCAGCCGCCGTCTGCCTTTCCCTGACTGCGCTGGCCGCTTTCGTCTTCAAACTCCGCGCCCAGCGAGTCGAGCGTGATCCCGGCTTCCGCTGTGTCCTCGTCGCCAGCGCGAATCCGTGAGGCGCGCAGTGGATCGCCACACACCAGGCAGTTGGGGTCGCGGGTGATCTCCACCCACAGCGCGGAATGCGGCGGGGTGATCTGGCCTTCAATGATCTCAATCGCGCTGTTGGCGAGGATCAGGGTATTGGCCGGCCAGGGCTGGTAGCGATCGGTATCGCGCAGCAGTTCCTTCAGCGCAAGATCCGCCTGCGCCGCCGCCACGCGGACGACGTGCAGCCACAGCGCAGGTTCGGCTTCCAGTGTGCCTTCCGGGCCGATCATGCCGTAATCGAGCTGGCCGGTTGGCCCCTGCGTCACAGCCAGCCCTTCGCGCAGTTCCGCCGCCCAGCAGGCATAACATGGGCCGTCATAGGGGTGGATCAGCACCACATCACCGCCCTCGCCGCGCTCATAGACCCCGGCATAAACCGCCACCCGATCGCGCGCCAGGCACGCCTCGTTGATCTTATATTTGACCTGCTCGCCGTCCACACCGACCACCAGCAGATCGAGATGGTCGAGCGCGTCCAGATGCTGCTCGATGCGCCCCACGCGCGTTTCGATCTCGGCCTCCGGGTTGCGCTGGCGGATCAGGTCGGCCACCGCTTCCGCCTTGGGGCGGCCCAGTTCGCGCCGATCCGCGACATGGCGGACGAGGTTGCCGGTCTCCAGCACGTCATCATCAACCAGCACAAAGCGCCGAACACCACTCATCGCCAGCGCCTGCGCTACAAAGCCCCCGCCAGAGCCAAGCCCCACCACGCCGACTCGTTTGGTCGCCAGCAGGCTCAGATTCTCACTTCCGATCAGGCGTTCGACACGATCCCAGGTCATGATGGGCTTGCCCTCAAGTTCATTACGGCCAAACAAGAACATCCAAACGCTGCCGCCTCAGCCGGGCGGCTCAGGACTCGCAGGCGGGTCGTCGATCCCCACTGCGCGCGGTGGCTGATCCGCAGGCGCGGGATCGACCGCCGTCGGCGTGGGCGCAGCACTTGTGATGGCCGCCGGCACGGGATCAGCGGCCTTCAGCCCCAGCGCGGTTTGCAGCGCGCGGATATAATCGACCAGGTAGCGATCCGCCGTCCACTGCCAGCCGGGCGGATCGGCGACTTTTTCCCTCTGCGCCCACACCCGCGAGAACAGGTCGTAAAACACCTCGTCATCACCCAGCCGCACAAACGGAATCTGATAAGCGGCGGGCGCGCCTGCCGGGTAATTCCACGGCGTGGCGATCACCAGCATCTTGTCCCACCCCGCGCGGGCACAGGCGATGCACACCTCCAGCGGCAGATCGCCATCGACATCCCAGTTGATCACGGACGCAAACAGCGACTCGCCGCGAAGCTGCGCCATCTCCGTGCGGAAGCGATCGTCGTGGATCAGATGCCACGGGGCCTCGACCAGGCGCGGCAGTTGATCGTTGGGATAAATAATCGGCGTGATGGGCATAAAAATGCCGGATTTACGGTCGATGTACCAGAAATCGATGCGGATAAACGAATCGGCGTCGTCCGGCACGGTCAGGAAGTTGACCTGCCCCTCGCCGCCGGTGATGGTATTGGGATGATCGAGCGTGACGATCGGCGCGAGCAGAAAATCCAGCCCGCGTTCAGGATCGGCCAGCATGTGACGCGCGGTCATCAGGTCGCCGCCGCTGGGGGCGATCATGTGCCCCGGCTGGCGATGCCAGTCGCCGAGATGTTTGAGCGGCACATCCCATTTGCGCTGGAGCGCGCTGGTTTCACCCTGTGTGCGGCGTTTTTCGCGCTGCGCTTCCCAGTTCTGGTGATACCAGTAGATCAGTTCAGCCTGAAGTTCGTCGCCCTGCTCAAAGACAAAATCGCCGCGCACCGCGCTTTCGTCCGGCGCGATCGTGTCCAGCACATACAGGGTCGGGACGCCGTTGGTGTTCTCGCCGGGGATGATCAGCCCGATCATCGCCTCGCCGGTTTCGTCCTGCACATAACGTTTGGAGGCAGCGGCCATCTTGTCGATCACGCGCTGCGCCAGTACCAGATTTGGGACCATTGTCCGTGTGCCCACAAGCCATCTCCGCAACATAAGGGCTGCTGATCCTTGCTTTGATGCGGCCTACGACGGGCGGCGGCGCGGCGGCAGCGGTGTGTTCGGGTCTACGCGCTCCTCGATGCCCGGCCAGTCCCCGGTCGCGCGCCAGGTATAATAAGCGTACAGCCACTGGATCGCCCAGGCTGTCACGGTGACGGCGGTCGAACGCGAGGGATTCCAGCCGTACTGTTCGCCGTCCTTTGGGTTGAACAGGCACAACTGGCCGTCTTCATACTGGTGCTTCTCGCTGTAGACGCGCGGTTCGAGGACGTAAGCCTCTGCCGGGCGGTTGGGGTAGTCTTTGGGATAGAGAATCTTGAGCCGGTGTTCCGGCTGCGGCAAACCAGCCAGGTTCACTTCCACCAGGCCCTCCCAGTACAGCAGGCCAAAATTCGGCACGATCAGCTTAAAGGTGCTGCCGAACGTCGCCCGCATCGCTTCCACTTCCAACCGCAGCCGGGGTGACACATTGTTGCGCGACCCCCACCAGTTGACGGTCATGGTCAATTCCTCAGATGTCCGACGGAAACATCCCAGACTCTAGTGAAAATCTGCGCGCCTGTCCAGTAAAATCGCCATCAGAAACAGATACGCGCGAGATGGGTTTGCGGTTGCGCGGCGGAATAGGGATGAGGGGTGAGGATCGGGGGCAATGGCCGGTGTGACTGCCCTGGGCGCACACATCGGTGCGCCCCTACAACCATGCAAATTGATCCTGTGAGTGAATCAGCACCCGTTTTCAGTCGTCACCACCGCATCGACCGGGAGCCATGCCAGCGCGTCATAACCAGCGGATCCATTCTGATCCGGCGCGAGGCTGATCGCCCACCAGCCGTTGATGCTGCGCCCCAGCGGGAAGAGCGCTTCTTCCGGCCCGACCCCGCGCACGACATCGGACGACAGGGCTGGCTGATCGTAGAGGTTGTTGGGCACATTGACGCGCACAATGCAGCCCTGACCCTGCGCCAGCGCGGAGCTTACGCTGAGGTTAAACTCCGTGATCGCCAGCAGCGATCCGTCCGCGCGGTAGGCCATCGCCACCAGTTCATGCCGCAGCCCCGGCGGAACCGTCCAGCCCGTTTGCGCGCCGTCGGCGAGTGTGGTGTCCTGGCCGATCAGCACCGATCCCGGCAGGGCATGATCCAGCGTCCAGCCCGGCATCATGGCGAAGAACGCGACGTAGCTGGCCTCCACCGGATATTCTGACCACACGAGTGTAATGGTTTCATCGCGGATCAGATGGTAGTTTCCGGCGTCGGCGCTCAGGAAGGAGCTGATCCCCACACTCCCTACCGGGCGCGGCGGATTCTGCGACAGCGGCGGGCGAAAGGTCGCGGTGGCGGGCAGTGGGGTAGCGGCGGGCGGAACCGGAACACGCGGCAGGCGGAGCGTCTGGCCCAGGCTGATCAGGTTGGCGTTGGCGAGGCAGTTGCCGCTGGCGAGCGCGTCTGTGGTCGAACCGGCGCGGCGGGCGATGCTGCCGAGTGTATCCCCCGCCTCCACGCGATAGGTGGCCGTCCAGTCCGCGCGCGGCACACAGGTGATCGTGCTGCCAGAGCCGGAAGGCTGTGAGCCGGTGGAGCCGCTGCTGCCCGGCGTGGAGGTCGGCCTCGGTGTCTGCGTCGGCGCGGGTTCGGCGGTTTCGTCGTCTGAGGTAGGCACGAAGACGATCGGCGCGCCGTTATCCGCCCTGCTGCTTGACAATGAACACCCCGCGATCACGAAGGCCGCGAGCGCGAGGACCATGATCGGACGCATGATAAATTCTCCTCATGAGGTGGTCACGGGTATCTTTATAGTCGCAGCGCCAGGGAAAAAGGTTCCACCATCTGACCAGTTTGTTGGCTGCATAGGGGACATAGAGTCAAAAAGGACGGCCCATGCTGAGCCGCCCTGTCAATATTTTGATGCTGTGTTCGTGCGCTGATCTGCCCGGCTTATTCCTCGACGCTGGACTCGCCCTCGTCCTGGCTGGCCTGGCTGCCCGTCCCGGCGATCGGCTCCGGCGCGGTGGGGGTCTCCACCGGCGCTTCCGGCGTCACTTCCGGGGCGGGTTCTGTGACCTCCGGCGTCGGTGTCGGCGTCTCGGTTGGCGCGGGCGTCGGTTCCGTGCCTGGGGTCTGGCAGTAATTCTGCCCGTTGATGTGTTCGGCGTCGATCAGGCGTTCGCCGTAGCGCTGACCGTTCAGGCTGGTCAGTACCGTACCGTAGAACAGATCGACCTGGGCGGCGCAGGTCGGCACATCGACATTGAGCGCCAGCGTGGCGCCGGGGTTAACCACGCCAGTGTTGGAGGCGAAGAGTACCTGATTGTCGATCACGTCGTCTGGCTTGCTGTAAGACGCGATGCCGACGTTGTAGGCGCAGGTGGCCGAAAGGTTCACGATCTGGCCGCTGCTGAAGCCGGGGCCGATCAGGAAGCTGTCTGCATGTTTCAGGTCAGCGACGGGGTTGTAATCGGCGTCGCCGGGTTGGCACACGCGGATCGGGTTGTCGCCGACCGTCACCGTCACGTTGGTGGCCGAGGTGGCCTCTCCATCGCTGATCGTGTAGCTGAAGCTGTCGCCCCCCGTGAAACCGGTGTTGGGGGTGTACGTCACCGTGTTGTCGGCGTTGATCACCACATTGCCGTTGCTCGCGCCGCCAGCTGCGATCACGGTGAGGGGATCGTCGAGGTCGATGTCGTTAGCCAGCACATTGATCGTCACCGGTGTGTTGAAGGGTGTGCTGGCGCTGTCCGGGTTGGCCTGCGGCAGGGCGTTAACGGTGGGCGCGGTCGCAAAAATATAGGCCGCCACACGCACCGATTGTCCCGGCGGCAGCACGATCGCATTCTGGGCATTTGCGCCATAGTAATAAAGGACGGCCGTATCGCCGAAACCGGACGCACAGTCGCGGCCTGGCACGATGTTGTAATCAAACGCTTGACCGACGGCAGAACTCCAGCACACAAATTCCAGCAGGCCGGGCTGGGTGGGGTTGAAGGCCGCCGGGCCGGTGGCGCTGCCGTTCACCGAGAACGTCGGTGTCGGGTTGATATTGTCCTGAATGCGGTAGTAGCTGAAGCTGACCGGGCTGAACAGCGTTTCCGTAACCAGCGCCGCGCCATCGGGATTGATCGGGGTGAAGCTGGGGCCGTCGTCGTTGGCGATCTGGAAATCCCACTCATAGCGGATGCCGATGGACACATTGTTCCAGCCGTTGTTGGTCACATAGGTGACAACCTCAACCCGTGAGTCGTTATACGTGCCCCCGACGACATTCACATCCTGCACGATCGTCAGCGCGTCCGGCGAGGGGGGATGGCTGTTGCCCGCCGGCCCTGGCAGCACATAGGTGGTGCGGTAGCCGGTCAGCCCGATGCCCATCGTGCTGCCATATGTGCCCAGGTTGACGATGGCAAAGCCGGACGTCACGCTGCCGCGCTGGACGTAATCTGTCCCGGTAGTGTAGGAACGGATGGTGTTATACGTCGTGCTGGGGTTGCCCCCCGCGCCGTTAAACAGCACGTTCTGCGGGCCGCCGAGCGCGTTGGTGATCGGGTGGCCGGGGCCGGTGCGGGCGGTATACAACCCGGAGGCATCATCAACAAACACCTGATAAATCTGGTTGCCTGCTGGCCCCTGGGTGGCCGCCGTCGTAATAAAAGCGGGCGAAGGTTCGCCTTTTCCACCCTGACCGAAGGCGGGGTTGAAGCCCACCAGCGTCAGGATGAGGAGCAGGCCGATGAGGATTAAATGTTTCCGCATGACGTAAAAGCCCCCCGCGCATTCTTAAACTTTGGTTTGAAAATCGTTCTGGATTATAAGGGATTCCAAACGTGAAAAGTGTAAAAAATGTGTGAGATTGATTAAGAGGAGGATTGAGACGTTGTGAACATTGCCGAGGGCAATTTCGCCTTAATTCAATATCAATTCATAGGCGTTTTTGCAGGGAAGATTCCGATATATTACAAGCTGAATATCCTAATTTCGTACAACGCAGTTCATGAATTTTTCGGAAAACGGGGCGGAATGCAGTAGAATTCAACAGAGGGTCGAGTGTCTTTTTTGCTAAATCACCGTGAGCAGATAGTGATAAATTCCGGTTCGCTCGATTCTGCGGCAATTATAGGTTTACTTTCTTAATGCAGTTTCAGAGCGAATTCACTGGGTTCGGATAGGTTCCAATCGTTCTTTCTGAATCTGCAACGGGCGCAATACGACGACACCGCTGACTAACAACTCATCACTCGTTACTCGGAACTTGCATTAAGGCGGTTCTGACAAAGGAGTCCGCCCATGAACGTGATCCTCACCGGCTTTGAACCCTTTCCCGGGGTGGCGATCAACCCGTCGCAACAAATTGTTGAGCATTTTCAGGCCAGGGACGGGAATTGGATCGCGGAAGTGCTGCCGACCGCGTTCGCCCCGGCGGGGGAGCGAATTCGGGCGCTGATCCGCCAGCACCGGCCTCACACCGTGATCTCGATCGGCGTGGCCGCCCGGCGATCGACCCTCGCGCTGGAGCGGTTCGCGCTTAACATCAACGATGCCGATCGCCCGGATACCAGCGGCGTTCAGGCATCCGGCCAGCCGATCCGCGCGGGCGGCCCGGCCGCCTATCGCGCCACGCTGCCCCTGGAGACGCTGGCGGAGACGCTGGCGGCGCGGTCGATTCCTTTCAGCTATTCCAATCACGCCGGGGCGTATGTGTGCAACCACGTCATGTACTGCGCGCTGGACGAGATCGCGCTGATGGGTTTGACCACGGCGTCGGGCTTTATCCACATCCCGATGATGACCGAGGCCGAAGATCAGCCCGGCGCGGACGTGGGCCTGCCGCTGGCGACGATGATCGAGGCGGTGGAGGCGTGCGTTCAGGTGGTTGTGGCACGGGCGGCGATCGCCTCCGCGTGAGCCGATCGGCGTGTTACAATGATCCAGAGAAGTTGCTTTTGAGATGAAAGTGGGCGGAGACATGACCAACAATGCCGAACGAGGCCGGGCAGATTTACAGGCGTGGGAAGCCAGCAAGCCGGATAATTTTTACACAGCCGATCGCAATCTGCGGGCGGTGCTGCAACGTCATCTGGGCGACGCGCTGGCAGCCGTGGAGCCGAACCTGATCGCGTTTGGCGAGGCGTGCGCTCAGATCATTGACGCGGCGGCGAAGGCGGAAGATCAGATCGGCAATCATCCCCGTTTGCAGCGTTTCACCAGCCTGGGCGAACGGATCGAAGCGGTCGAGTTCCACCCTAACCACGATCGAACCGGCGCGATCATCTGGGATGCGGATCTACTGGCCGCGCAGGCGGAACCGGGCAGCAGCGTCTATCAGATGGCGCTGTTTTATCTGCTGACCCACAACGGCGAAGCGGGCCATGCCTGTTCGGTGACCTGCACCGCCGGGCTGATCCGCGCCTTGCAGCAGGCCGCCGCGCCGGACGTGCGTGAGAAATTTCTGCCCTGGCTGCTCGATCCGGATTACGCCACCATGCAGCACGGGGCACAGTTTCTGACTGAAGTGCAGGGCGGCAGCGATGTCGGCGCGAACGCGGTGACCGCCGTGGCTGCCGGAGATGGCACGTGGCGCATTACAGGCGAAAAGTGGTTCTGCTCCAACATCAACGCGGGCCAGTTTCTCGTGCTGGCGCGTCCGGCAGGCGCGGTCGATGGCACACGCGGACTGGGCGCGTTTCTGGTCCCGCGCGCGCTCGATGACGGCCAGGTCAACGGCTTTTACATCCGGCGGCTGAAGGACAAGCTCGGCACGCGGACGATGGCGAGCGCCGAGGTGGACTTTATCGACGCGCTGGCGTATCCGGTCGGGCCGGTCGATCAGGGCTTTAAGATCGCCGCCGATTTCGTGCTGAACACTTCACGCCTGATGAACGCGGTGGGCTGCGCGGCCTTCATGCGCCGCAGCCTGATCGAAGCGCACACTTACGCCTGCGCGCGCCGCGCCTTCGGCCAGCCGATCGCGGACTATCCGCTGGTGCAGGAGGCGATCGCCGATCTGATCAGCGAGACTTATGCCGCCACCGCGTCCAGCTTTTACGTCGCGGGCCTGCTCGATCGCCTCGAAACCGGGCTGGCCGATGCTGACGAGCGCGATGTGTGGCGTCTGCTGGTCAACCTCAACAAATACATCACCAGTGTGCGCGGCACGGAGATGGTTCACCGCGCGATCGAGGTGCTGGGCGGCAACGGCGCGATCGAGTCGTTTTCGATCCTGCCGCGTCTGTACCGCGATATGGTGGTGCTGGAAAGCTGGGAAGGCACGCATAACGTGTTATGTCTTCAGGCGCTGCGTGATATTCAGCGCGGGGAGCTGGATGGCGCGTTCTTCCGCATCATGAGTGCGCATCTGGACGGGCTGACCCGCCCGGAGTTGATCGATGCCGCCGGGGCCGTCCGCGCCGCGCTGGATCAGGCCCGTGACCGGCTGGCGGCGATTAAGCGCCGTGATACCGCCTATCAGCAGGCCCACGCCCGGCGGCTGGCCGATCGCTTCATGCTGGTGGCGCAGGGAACGCTGCTGCTGACCGAAGCCGAATGGGAACTGACGCGCGGGGTCGCCACCGCCAAGCCAGACGCGGCGGCGCATTTTATCAACCGGCATCTGCGCCCCAGCTACGATCCGGCTCAGGAGGACGACTACCTGCCCCGCCTGGCGCGCCTGATGCAGCAGGTCTGACCCGGCGACTCATCCCCCGAGGGTGGCGTCCGCCTTTTGCAGCACGTCAAGCGCCTCTTTTTCGCTCGTCACCAGCCGGGAGCGGACATAGGTCATGTTCATCACGGCGGACAGCAGGAAGCTAATGGCCGAATTGCGCTGGCCGTAGACGACGATCCAGCCCAGGCGCGGGTGCTGCAACAACGGCATCAGCACACCCCGCAGCGACAGCACCGATTTGGGGTACTCTCGCAGGGCGCTGATGTCGGCCATAATATGCACCGGCCCATCAGCCTGATCCAGGATCGCCAGGACATCGCGGGTGTAAAGCCGCAGCTCGCTGAGGGTCAGATCGCCGTAGACGCCGTTGCGCATAATACGGCTGCCGGGCTGCCAGTTGACTTCATATGCCATGATGCGCTCCTCTGTATACAGGACACCGTTACATTCCAATAATATCTGAAGAATTGATTTGAAATGCGTTAATTTACGTTTGGCAATAAAATCTCAATTGTTTGCCAGCGTTCCTTTTCCTGCCCTGACCCGGCGGCGATCGCGGACTTAACGAGGATCAACAGTAAATTTTCTCCGTCCGTGACGCAAACAATAAAGGTGTCGATCGCTCCGTTTGCGATATAATTCAGATAATCGTAAATAATAATGCAGTGCTGAGGTACTCTTTAATGCTTTCCGTCGAACTTCTGGCCGCCCTACATGCTGTCGCGGCGCCGATCCTGGTCACGGCAGGTGATCGGCTGCTGTGGCTCAACCGCCGCGCCAGCCTGCTGTTTGGCCTGCCGCCGGAAGTTCTTTCCGATGCCGCCAGTCTCGATCTGCGGCGCTATCTGCACCCTGCTGACGTGGATCGCTGGGGGCAGGCCGCCAGCGACCCCGACCGGGTCATTCGCCTGAGATTCCGTCATCACGCCGATGACAGCCGCGCCTTTGAAGCGGACGCGCTGTTTTCGCCGCTGGACATCCCCGGCGGCCCTTTCACGCTGGTGACGCTGCGAGACCCCGACGTTGACGTGAGGGCGGAGCGCGATCTGCTCCGACAGGTGCTGCGCCACTTACCCTACGCCGCTGTGTTCTTTTTTGATCATGATCTGCGGTTCCGGGTCGCGGAGGGCAGAAGTCTGGTTCAGGCAGGTCTGTCTCACAGCCATTTCGTCGGCAAGAGTCTGCGGGAAATCGAGAATCCCGTCGCGGTGGAACGCGATGAACCGGCGCAGATCGCCGCGCTGCAAGGGATCACCACCACCAACGAAAGTGAATATGATGGCCGCCTCCACTGGATGCACACTGTGCCGGTCTACGATGAAGGACAGGCGGTCATCGGCGGCCTGGCGCTCTCGCTGGACATCACCCAACTGCCTTATGTCCGTGCGCTGCGGCAACAGGAAGAACGCCTGCGCCGCAGCGAGTATCAGATGCAGTCGATCGTCCAGAGTGTGCCGGATGTGCTGTACATCAAAGACCTGGCCCGGCGCTACGTGCTGATTAACCCGGCAGGGGCGCGCATGGTGGGCCGGGTGGTGGAAGAAATGGTCGGGTACACCGATGTGGAGCTGTTTGGTGACGAACTGGGCCGGGTGATCTGGGAAACCGATCAGCAGGTGATCGACACGCAGCAGCCCCTGACCTATCAGGCGCGGCGGACTTTCGCGGGCGCGGACGTGATCCTCTACACGACCAAAGTGCCCTATTATTCCGAAACGGGCGATCTGATCGGGGTGATCGGCACGACCAAAAACATCACCGATCGCGTTCAGGCCGAGGAAGCGCGCGAAAACAGCGAACGTCATTATCGCCAACTGCTGGATCAGCTTCCCGTGGCCCTGATCGCCACCAGCCGGGAGACGCTTGAAGTTGTCTACTTTAATCACGCCGCCGCTGCACTGTTCTACAACCTGGATACCCCTTGGATGGACAGATGGGAAAATCATCTGGCCTCCGACGAACAGCGACAGGCGTTCCGCGAACGGCTGAGCCTAGCGCAGCGTGGTGAGGTCACACCGCTGCGTGAATTTGCCCTGGCGCAGGCTGGCGACACCCTGAGCTACTTTCTGACGCAGACTTTCCCGGTGGTCTTCCAGGGACATCACGCCATGATCAGCCTCTTTGTCGATATTACCGATCGCAAGGCGGCCGAGGAAGCCCTGCGCGCCAGCGAACTGCGCCTCCAGGCCATCCTCGATGGCTCGCTGGACGCGATCTACATCAAGGGCCGCGATGGCGTGTACGAACTCGCCAATCCTGCCGCTGCGCGCATGTTTGGTCGCTCCATTCCTGCCGATATACTCGGTCAGCATGACGATGTGTTTTTCGGCCTGGAGGCGGGCGCGGAGATCCGGGCGATCGACCGGCAGGTCATGGAGACGCTCACCCCTGTGACCTACGAGTCTCACCGGCTGATCAACGGCGGCTGGGTATCGCTGCTTTCCGCCAAAGTGCCGTATCTTGGCCCGGATGGATCGGTGCGGGGGATCATCGGCATCTCGCGCGATATTACCGACCGCGTGCGCGCCGAACAGGAACTCCAGGCCCGCGAACGTCAGTTCCGCGCCCTGGCGGAGACGATCCCGGATACGATCTATATCCATGACCTGCGCACCCATAGGATGATCTACTGTAACAAAACCGAATTCCTGGGTTATTCGCTGGCGGAACTGAACCAGCCCAATTCGATCCTTGCCGCCACCCACCCCGACGACCTGGCGAAGGTGATGCATCTGTGGCAGCAGACCGCGTCCAGCGGCACAGTGGGCGAGGTTGATTTCCGCATTCAGCACAAGGACGGTCACTGGGAATGGGTGATGAAACGGCAAACGATCTTCGCGCGCGATGACAGCGGCCGCCCCACGCAAATCCTGGTCACACTCAACACCATTACCGAACGCAAACAGGTTGAAGCGGTTGTGCGTGAACAGGAAAAGCTCCAGGTCGCCTTCGAGAAGGAACGCGATCTGAGCGAGCTGAAGACGCGCATGATGCAGCGTATTTCGCATGAATTCCGCACGCCGCTGTCGGTGATCCTGGTCTCGCTCGATCTGCTGGAGCGATATTATGATCGCGCCACGCCGGAACGCCGTGAGGAACGGATGGGGCAGATTCGGGCGCAGATCAACCACATCAGCGGCATCCTGGAAGGCATCTCGTTCGTGATGCGCGGGCAGGCCGGGCAGCTTATCCTCTTCCGCGAAGTGTTCGATCTCTCTGCCCTGTGCCAGTCGGTCGTCACGCAGGTGCGCGCGGCCAGCCCCACCGCGCATGTGTGGCAGTGTCACTTCGGCCAGGGGATTGCGCTACGCGCAGACGCCGACATGATCCGCCAGATCATGGCTCAACTGCTTGCCAACGCGGTCAAATTTTCCTCACCTGGCAGCATCATCGGCGTCAATGTGCGTGTGGACGACGCCTGGGTTGTGATCGACGTGACCGACCAGGGGGTCGGCGTCCCGGCAGACGAACAGGAGCGCATTTTCCAGCCGTTTGTGCGCGCCTCCAATATTGGCGAAGTCCCCGGCATCGGCCTGGGGTTGAGCATCGCGCAGACGGCGGTGATCGCCCACAGCGGCACGATCGTCGTTGCCAGCGCCCCCGGCGGCGGCTCGACTTTCACCGTCTCCCTGCCCCAGGGCGACTGATTTCTACCGATCTCAGTTGCGCAAAATCCCCTGTCGCATCTTATCCTCTCGCAGTATGCTAACGCAGGTTGCGAGTAATGAGTGATGAGTCGTTAGTCGAAGCGATCGTCATGCTGCGCGCGTTACAGGTTCAGCAGGAGCGCCTGGAACGTGGTCTGATCATGCACGGAGACAGTAGACACAACGAGGTTTTATTGATGACGCTGACGATTCTGGGGCTTGGCCCGGGCGATGTTGACGATCTGACACGGCGGGCATGGCGCGCGCTTAAGCAGGCGCGGACGATCTATCTGCGCACGGCGCAGCATGGCTGTGTGCCGTGTCTGCCACAGCAGGACGGCCAGACGTATATCCCGCTGGATGAGGTCTACGAGCAGCACGCCCGTTTCGAGGACGTTTACGCGGAGATCGTCCGGCGCGTGATGGAGGCGGCGCGGGCCGGGGATGTGATCTACGCCGTGCCGGGCGATCCGATGGTGGGGGAAGCGACCACCGCGATGCTGATCGACGCCGCGCGCGAAGCCGGGATCACAGTCGAGATCATCAGCGGGTTGAGCTTTATCGAGCCGTCGCTGAAGCTGGTCGGCGTGGACGCGATCGACGGCGTGCAGATCGCCGATGGGCTGATCCTTGCGGGTATGCACCACCCGCCACTGAACCCGGATCGCCCGGCGCTGATCGCCCAGGTCTACAGCCGTCAGGTCGCCAGCGAGGTCAAACTCACGCTGATGAACCAGTACCCGGATGAATTTCCCGTCACGCTGATCCATGCCGCCGGGACGGACGCGGCGCGCGCCGAACCGCTGCCGCTGTATGCCATCGATCGCAGCGAATACATCGGCCCCATGACCTCGCTGTATGTGCCCGCGCTGGGCGGCATGTCCAGCTTTGAACAGCTTCAGGAGATCATGGCCCATCTGCGCGCGCCGGAGGGCTGCCCGTGGGATCAGCAGCAGACGCATGAGTCGCTGCGGCGTTATCTGCTGGAGGAGACTTACGAGGTGCTGGAAGCGATCGATCAGAGCGACGGGGACGCGCTGGCCGAAGAACTGGGCGATCTGCTGCTTCAGGTCGTCTTCCACGCGCAGATCGCCACCGAGGCAGGGGAATTCAGCATGGCGACGGTGCTGAGACACATCAGCCAGAAACTGGTACGGCGGCATCCGCATGTGTGGGGCACGGTCGAGGTCAACGGCGACGCGGAGCAGGTCGTCACCAACTGGGAACAGCTCAAAAAGCAGGAACACGCGGCCAAAGGCAAGGCGCGCGAGTCAGCGCTGGACGGTGTGCCGCTGGCGCTGCCGGCGCTGCTCCAGGCGCACCAGGTTCAGAGCAGGGCGGCGCGCGTGAAGTTTGACTGGGTGCGTGTGGACGACGTGATCGCCAAAGTGCGCGAGGAGATCGACGAGATTCTGAACGCGGCGGATGCCGATCAGCGCGCGGCGGAAGTGGGCGATCTGCTGTTCGCGGTGGTCAACTGGGCGCGCTGGCTCGACGTGGAGCCGGAGAACGCGCTGCGGGCCGCTAACGCGCGCTTCTACCGCCGCTTCCGTTATCTTGAAGAGGCCGCCGCCGATCAGGGCCGGGTGCTGTCTGACATGACCCTGGCGGAGATGGACGCGCTGTGGAACGCCGCCAAGTCCGCCGGGTTGTGAACGATTGAAACATCACAAACATCACAGGGAGATGCCTTATGGATCGCGCGCGTAACTGGATAGTGGTTTTGGTGGGCCTGCTGCTGGTGGCCGCGATCGTCTTCGTCGATCAGCGGGAGTCGGAGCGGGCGCTGCCCGCCCCTGCCGCCGCGCCTGCCGTTATCAACCCGGCCAGCCTTCAAATCGTCACCGGGCAGCAGGTCTTCGTCCCGGCCTATTCGGAGATCGCGCTGGCCGATGCCGAAAACACGATCGATCTGACGGTGACGCTGGCGATCCACAACACCGACCTGGAGCAGGCCATCATCATCCGGTCGGTGCGTTATTACGACACCGCCGGTCAACTGGTTGAGGAATTTGTGCAAGGCCCGGTCTCACTCCCGCCGCTGGCGACCACCGGGTTCGTCGTCCCGGCGGGAACCAGCCCCGGCGGCTGGGGCACAAATTTTATCGTGGAGTGGGGCGCGGAGTCGCCGGTGTATGAGCCGGTGATCGAGGCGGTGATCGTCAGCCGACGGGGGACGGAAGGCATCTCGTTCATCAGCCCTGGCCGGGTGATTTCAGCAATCTCCGCCGGGGAATAGGGGAGGATCCGTGCGGATCGTCCTCTGGTCTCGCAGACCGGTTCATCGGCCTACAGCAGCGTGATCCCGACCCCGAAGGCGATCGGCGCGGCGACCAGTAAACCGGCCAGCGCCGCGATCAAACCCTGAAAAAAGCCCAGGTTGTACGACTGCCCGGCCTTTGCCGCGATGCTCAACAGCACGGTCAGCAAAAACACGCCGATCACACCCGCCGCGCCCTGCATCACCACACCGCCGCCGGTGCTGAAGGTCAGCACCACCGCGATCCCGCCCAGGATGCCGGTCAGCACCACACGGTTGAGCAGCATGGAGGTGACCTGGTGCGCCAGATGCGGCAGCGTGCCGATCCCCTTAAACATCCCCTTGCTGATCAGGTGTGCGATGGCGTTGGCGATCACCATCAGCGCCGCGCCCGCCGCGCCCACCAGCGCCCCGACCCGCAGCGCATCAGGAAACCCGATCACACTCAGTTCGCGCGCCGTCCCTAAGAAGGTCTCGGATTCAGGGTTGCGTTCCCGGCCCATAAAGCCAGGGGCTGGATTCATGGGCGAAATTTCCTCGCCCTGAGTCTTACGCTGTTCGATGTCCGCCTGTGTCAGTTCGTGGTAGCAGCGGAAAAGCAACTCTTCATCATATGAACACCGGCCCGCCGCGCGCGCCTGGTTCAGATCGGTCTGGTTCTGTTCCCAGCGATCCACATAGCCGGTCGCGTTCTGCGCCAGTAGCATCCCCAGCACCACGACCGCCACACACAGCAGCACCCCCAGCAGCGCGATATCGAACAGCACATCCTCCCAACCGGTTTTCTCGGTCTCTTCCCGATGCTGATCGACCGCCTTTTGCAGCTTGCTCTCGTGGACGCGCCGGGTGGCGCTTTCCATTTCCTGTCGGTTATAGAGTTTCTGGATCGCGGCTTCGCCCTGTTCACCGGTGATTGTCTCCGCCAGGCTGACGAAGAACGCCTCATCGCGCAGATTGGGGTTGGTCAGCAGGGCGCGCATGAGCGATTTCATCGCTTTGGACGGATCGCCGTTGACGTTAAACGTGAAGGCATCGTCCATGAGCTTTTGCGCCTGGCGTTCCTGCTGCTCGCTGACCGGGATGCGCTTCAGTTTGCCCTTGTCGTCGAGCGGCATGGGTGGGGGCGCGGCGGCCGCTTTGGGGGCAGAACCGTTTTTGGTGGACGCGCTGTGTTCCCGCAGGCCGCCGGTTTCCTTCAGGATATACGCGCCGGCCTTCTGGGCCAGATCGCGCACTTCGGCGCTGCGATCGTCTTTGGACATGCGCGCCAGCGTGATCAGCGCGTCACGGTCTTTGGCTTTCGCCACCGCTTTGATAGCGGCGATCCGTTTTTCAGGATCGGCGTGCTTAAGCTGCTTAAGAGTTGCGTTCGCCATAGCGTTTACCTGAATACGACCCTCGATGTTGGCTCCATTCAGCGTAGCATAAGCCTTTGCAACCTGTGCCTTAAGACTGTGGATCGGCGGGCAAGACCGCGCAGGGGCCGGAACTTCAACCCCGATCCTGCGTGGCCGCGATATCATTTTCGGATGCCCAGCGGCTGAGATCGCGCCGGTTGATAGCCGCCGCCATCATGTCCGGGAACAGATCGGGGGTGCAGGCGAAGGACGGCACACCGAACGACGCCAGCGCCGCCGCGTTGTAATGACTGTAGCCGGGCGCGCCGTCATCACTCAGCGCCAGCAGCGCGATCATCTGGACGCCGGAAAGCGCGATCGACGCGGCGCGTTTGAGCATCTCGGCCTGATCCCCGCCTTCATACAGATCGCTGATCAGCACCAGGATCGTCTCCGACGGACGGCGGATCAACGACTGGCAGTAGGTCAGCGCACGGTTGATGTCTGTGCCGCCACCCAACTGCGTGCCGAACAGCAGATCGACCGGGTCCTGTAAATCCTCGGTCAGATCGACCACCGCCGTGTCGAAGACCACCATGCGCGTTTGCAGCGCGGGTATCGATGCCAGCACCGCTCCGAAGATGCTGGAATAGACCACCGACGCCGCCATCGACCCGCTCTGATCCACGCACAGGATCACCTCACGCAGGGCGTTCTGCTTGCGGCCAAAGCCGATCCGCCGCTCCGGGATGATGGTTTTATATTCCGGCTGATAATGCTTCAGATTGACGCGGATGGTGCGGTTCCAGTCCATATCGGCCAGGCGCGGACGATAGGTGCGGGCGGCGCGGTTCAGGCTGCCTTTGACGGCCTGGCGCGTCGGGTTTTCCAGGCGGCGCATCAGGTCTTCGACCACCCTGCGCACTACCTGGCGGGCGGTGTCGCGCGTTTCGTCCGGCATGACCTTGTTGAGCGACAGCAGCGTGCCGACCAGATGCACATCCGGCTCCACGGCTTCCAGCATCTCCGGCTGGAGCAGCATTTGCTTGAGGTTGAGGCGTTCCAGCGCGTCCTTCTGCATGACGCGCACGACGGACGAGGGAAAATACTTGCGGATGTCCCCCAGCCAGCGGGCGACATCCGGCGCGGATTTCCCCAACCCGCCCTGACGGCTGGCTCCACCCGGTTGACCTGTCATTCGTCCGCCGCCGCGACCGCCGCTTCCGCCAGGGCCGCCCTGATCCGGGCCGGGGCCGCCATACAGCGCGTCGAGCGCGCGATCCAGGTTGATGTCGGCCAGCGAAAGCTGAAAAGCCGTGCCGTCCGGCTCGCCCAGGATCAGCCGCCAGCGCCGCAACCGTTCATCAGGGGTCGAGGGGTTGTGGGGCATGGGTCTGTTATTCCTTTTGCAAATGAGCATTCGCCCCGGCAGGCGCGAGACCGAGCAGCACTTCCAGCAGCGGCAGCACACGAGCGGCGCGGTCAGGATCGATCTGATGTTCTGACCGGGCGCGGCGGACTCCTCCACGCGCTTTTTCCCCGATCTGGCGACGTTCCGGCGCGGCGAAGGTGCTGAACGTCCGGCGCAGCAGCGGCAGCGAATTTTTGAAGGTGAGGGGATCGAGCGCCGCCACCCACTGATCGATCACCTCCAGCAGCGCATCGTCATGCAGCAGGATCAGGCCGCTGCCGCGCAGAAAGCCCTCGATCCAGGCGGCGGCGTGGGCCGGGTCTCCGGCGGCGGAAAGGGCCAGCTTCATGCGCTTCCCGGCGTCGGCGCTGGAAAATTCCCCGGAATCGAGCAGCAGGCGGCAGCAGCGTCCTGTGACCAGCCCGTGCAGATCGTCGCGCGCGGCGATCTGACTGAGCGCGTCGTGCCAGGCGCGCAGATAATCAGCGTCCTGAAGCGTGGTCAGCGCGGCGTGGGTGTTCATCAGACGCTCGAACATCTGCCCGGCGGCGGCGTCATCGAGCGAGGCGCACGCCAGCGGCAGCCCGATGGTGATGCGCGTCACCATCCCCCCGACGATCCCTGACACAGCAGCGGCATCCGTGCTGCGGACGCTGCCGTAACGCAGCACACGGGCCAGCGGCGGCAGCGTCCGCAGCACGGATGCCGCTGCTGTGTCAGGGATCGTC
>Ga0224723_1000397_pt1 | contig 30145 bp, 30 predicted proteins | sample Balambano_FR2_Me_FD_161647 | JGI IMG/M metagenome (GOLD analysis project Ga0224723, IMG submission 161647) | Freshwater sediment microbial communities from Lake Towuti, South Sulawesi, Indonesia - Balambano_FR2_MetaG | ecosystem: Environmental > Aquatic > Freshwater > Lake > Sediment | place... | reverse complement strand
GCGCACCCAGAAGTTCAGTAAAGGCCGCCAGGTAGCTCAGAGTAATGGGGAACGGCAGTCCCAGATAGGCTACGTAGGCTTGGGCAAAGCTCTCAATGTTGGCTAGCTTATCCAGGCCGTTATGAACCATTACAATTCCAGCCACAATTCTCAGAATTGCCCAGGAAATCTGAAAAGCCGGGCTAGTCGATTGATTAGGGCCAAAAACCGCCCCTCCAAGGGATAGATAACGTTGCTGCGCAGTCATAGGGTTAAGAAAACTTAAGCTCGTCATTGATTATCCTAACGAAGTTTTAAGTTGAGTAAAGGCTCTCTCATCACAATTTTGCTCTCGCAGCGAAAAATAGATTCAATCTCAGCTCCAGTCTGAGGGCAAGGAAGTCAGGAGAATAGGAGGCAGGAGTCAGAAGGCTGCGCTTCCCCGCCTCTTACCTTCTCCTATCTTCATATACTCCTGGCTCCTAACGGCCTTCTAAAGATTTGTCCGGCTTCAGGCCGATACCCAAACCTCCTGCCCAGGACATTAAAAAACCACGATTATTTAGGCTCTGCCAAACGTTTTCCATGAAAATCAGGACAGATGACCGTTTCCTACCCTCTACCCTTCACCCTTCACGCCCCATGCTCCTTGAATCCGCCGAAAAAGACCGTATTCGCACCGTAGCGACCATCCTGCGTCAGGCGGCCAGGCCAATTAAAATTCTCAGTGCCATTGGCTGGCCCGACCAAATTAAGGCTGACTTTTTGGCCAGCGGCGGCACAATCTTGCCCCAGGTTGAGTACCCCATGTTCGATCCACAGCCGGTGCTGGAGCTAGTGCGGGAGGCCAAGCGCAATATTTTTGGTGGCTCTCTAATCGATAGTTGGCTATAGCGGCAGGCCAACTGCCTGGAAATTGGAGCCAGAATGCTGGCTGGGGCAGGTACTCCAATTTTCTTTGAGTACTCGCGTCAGGCTTACGGCGAGCCGACATCGCCCATGCGGTTTGATACCGAAACGCCGCTAGAACTGGCTCAGCAGATTCAAGGGGTGATTCAGCAGCTTGACCACATCAATCTCGATATTTCGCCACCGGAGTACCACACGGCTGAGAAGGTGGCAGAGGATATTGAAAAGGCGGTTAAAAAGCACTTTGGCGACTCGGCCCCGGCTATTCAGGTGGTGGACACCCTGTCAGCCAATGCCCTGGCCTCGGCAGAGCGCATTCGCCTGCGCAAAGATGCCCGCTTTACTGATCGCGATGCCGCCCAACTGCTTAACCACGAAGCTCACATCCATGTCGCTACCTCCCTGAATGGTCTTGCCCAGGTCGATCTGCCCATTCTGGCCGCCGGGCACCCCGGCACCACCCGCACCCAGGAAGGGCTGGCCGTGTTTGCTGAAATCATCAGCGGTACTATCGAGTTAAATCGGTTTCAACGTTTGGCTGATCGCGTGTTTGCTATCCAAATGGCCATTGAAGGGGCGGACTTTCTCCAGGTTTACCAGTACTTTCTGGAGCGCACTGGCAAGCCCGATCAATCCTTTGAAAGCACCCGCCGCGTGTTTCGCGGTGGCGTGACCACTGGCGGCGCCCCCTTTACGAAGGATGTGGTCTATCTATACGGCCTGTTGCAGGTCAGCACTGCGATTCGGGCCATGTTTAGTGCTGGTCGGGCCGACTGCCTGCTGCTGTTGTTCTGCGGCAAGCTGGATATTTTTGATTTGCCTGCCCTCTGCGAACTTACGGTAGCGGGGCTTTGTCGGCTGCCTCAATTTGTACCGCCCTGGGTGAGTGATCCCCGCTATCTGCTGGCGTTGCTGACGTACTCTACCTTTATGAATCAAATTGAGTCCGACCGCGCTCTAGAAGCCGCGAAAAAAATCCTGGAAAATGCTCCCATTATCGAAGTTTCTAGGGCTTAGGAAAGGAGGATTAAGTAACCTAAATAATCAACCACTTACAAATTAGGCCCATTTCTTTTCCATGCCCGACAAGTGGGAATATCCCTGGTTTGCTGCCTGGGATCTGGCGTTTCACATGATTCCTCTCAGCGCGATAGACCTGGATTTTGCTAAAGCTCAGCTAGAATTGATGCTGCGGGATGATTACCTGCACCCGAATGGGCAAATTCCGGCCTATGAGTGGTGGAACTTTGGCGACGTTAACCCGCCGTTCACGCCTGGGCCACCTGGGAAATTTACAGCCGCGATCGCGAATGCAACCAGGGCCAGGGAGAACTTTCTATGGCTACTACGGCGACTCCTCATCGAAGCCTGCGGATTCTTTACCAAGGAAATGATTCTAGACACTACCACCGCCAGTGCCCCGCCCAACTATCAGCAGCCCCGCGCCAGCCGGTCATAACCCAGATAGCCTCACCTTGTAGGGAATGTCCTCCATCGGCAAATTTTCGCTGTCCCAATCGTCGTAGCGCAACTGCAAGCGCTGCTCCCCGGCATATTCGACCAGCCTGCCGCCGTAGCGTTTGGCTTCGGTGCCCAGGCTTTGGATTCGCACCATGCCGTTAAACACCGTGGCGCGGGCCAGGTAAATCACCAGATCATCCCGCGAGGGGCGGTTCACGGTGGTGCTGGCCGTCAGATGGCCTAACCCGCGCTCGTCCATCTCCTGAGACAGCGCCATTGCTGTGTTGCGAATGCCCCGAATGGCGACAATGGCCGAGGCTACCGCCATCGTAATGTCTACGCCTTCGTCGGTCATAATTTGCTGGCTAGATAAAAATTGGAAGTTGCGCTCTCCCAGGTCACTGCGGATGCGGCGATGAATCAAATTTTCAGGCTGAAAATGGGTCAACGCTCCCACAATGGCACCACAGGCCGCCCTGGGCTCGCGCCAGGGTGCCTCACGGGTTTTGCCATAGATGTGTCTGCCATTTTCCTTCAAGCGCCCCACATGGGTTTTGAGGTCAATTGCCACCAGGGAAATCGATTGGGGGTTGCCCTCGTAGACCCGCCGCTTCAACGACTCGTCTAACTCATGGGCAACGGTCACGTGGGCTAGGGTTGCTCCATTATCCGTGCCGCCCCCGGCTGGGAAAAACGCCTCCAGCTTCAGTTCGCCAATTTCAGACAGGGTGGCAAACCGGGACGCCACCACATCCCGATAACGCTTGGTGGCCTCACCCTGGTGGATGCGATCGCCACAATTCGTATAGGCCAGGGTTGTCACCACGCTGGGTAGGCTCATGTCGGCACCGCAGGCTTTCATGTCGGTGGGGCTGGCGGCGGCAAATTGCAGTTCATCCCGCAAAAGCTGGAGGCCGTTGATGAGGGCGTAGCGATCGCTGACAATTTCATTGAGGTAGTTGTGATAGGCATTACGCTCCATGCCAAAACCGGCTGAGAGCTGCCAAAATCGCTCTAAGCGCCGCTCAGTCGGGGCCGGGTCAAAGGGCAAAGCCATGGCGATAGAACCCTGTAGATCTCCACGTTTAGCATAATGCTAGGCTGAGCCTAGTCTCCGTATTGATGCTTGCGCCGACCAGAAACTGGATATTGAAAAGCTGTTGAAGCGACGGAACATTGCGACAACCCGCAACACAGTCGATGCCTTGGTAGGATAAGCAAGGCCAAGCTGCCGAAGAGTGCCTGCCCTGGAGAACCCTGGTTGGGCTGACAGCGATGGGCTTGGTCGGCTTCTAGGCTTGGGGACCGAAGGGTTGGTTGCAAATGACTGAGTGGTGGCTGAGTATCCTGAGGCAGGTAGGGGTAAAACGGTGGCTAACTGGCCTGCTGGCTTTGGGTTTAGTGAGTTGTGCGCTGCCCCAAATTAAAGCCGAGGAGCGGCTATTTTTGCCTGTTTCTGTAGACCTGCTGGATGTTTACACGCTGCCTCCCCAGACCTTTCAAGATACAGCAGTGGGTGGGCTGTCGGCTCTGGTGTACGACCGGCAGGGCAATCGCCTCCTAGCCCTCTCCGACGATCGCGGTCAATTTGGCCCATCTCGCTTTTACGAGTTATCCCTAACCTTTGACCTGCAGGCCAATCAGCCGCCTCAAATTGCCGCTGTTACCGTTGAGCAAGTCATCAGCCTGAAGGATTTTGAGGGCAACCCCTACCCCCAGGGTAGCCTCGACCCTGAAGGAATGGCCCTCTCGCCTCGAAACACTCTGCTCATCGCCAGCGAAGGGGATATTAAACATAACGCTCCGCCCTTTATTGCTGAATTTAACCGCACTACTGGCCAGGTGATGACCACCTTCCGCATTCCCGACCGATTTCTGCCCGATGCCATCGAATCCCCCACCAGAGGCGTTCGGAATAACCTGAGTTTTGAATCCTTAACGGTGAATGCCGCTCCCGGCACCGCTGGGCAAACAGAGCCATTCCGCCTGTTCACCGCTACAGAATCGGCCCTGGTGCAAGACTACAACGAAGATCCTTCCCTGCCCCTACACAACCGCTTTTTGCACTACTTGCTGGGTGAAGACCAGGCCACGCTAATTGCCGAACACGCCTATCCTCTTGATCTGGAACCAACAGGGGCGGTCTCCCACGGTCTGACTGAACTGTTGGTAATTGACCAGGGTGGACATTTTTTAGCCCTGGAGCGCACCTACGGCCTGCGAGGTTTTGCGGTTAAGCTCTACCAGTTAGCTACAGGCGGAGCCACTGATACATCTACTATCGCCAGTCTTAGAGGAGAACTGAGTGGCCTTTCCCCCATTCGTAAGCAACTGGTGTTCGATTTTGCCGAGGCTCCCTTTCCTGTCGATAACTTGGAGGGCATGACTCTGGGACCGCGCCTGCCGGATGGCAACCAAAGTTTGCTTTTGGTGAGTGATAACAATTTTGACGGCAATCGCCCCACTCAATTTCTTTTGCTACGACTGCGGATAGGTTGATCCCTGGCCTGTCTGGGGAAATTCATCTAGGCTGCCCTCAGCGAAATAATTTGCCATCAGACCGTATTTGCCTTCACAGATATTTCACAATCAGGGGTTTACAGGGTCTCTAAACCTGGTAGATTGTCTTGGTATCAGCAACGAGATTGAAGCATTGATATGAAAGTCCTTGTAATTGGCGGTGATGGCTACTGTGGGTGGGCAACCGCTCTATATCTTTCCAATCGTGGCTACGAAGTCGGCATTCTCGACAGCTTGGTGCGGCGACATTGGGATGCTCAACTTCAGATTGAGACTTTGACCCCAATCGCCCCCATTCAAAGCCGCTTGCAGCGCTGGAAAGACCTCACTGGCAAGCACATCGACCTCTATATTGGCGATATCAATGACTACGCCTTCCTGGAGCGCTGCATGCTGGAGTTTGCGCCTGGGGCTGTGGTTCACTTTGGCGAACAGCGCTCAGCTCCCTTCTCGATGATTGATCGCGAGCACGCCGTGCTAACCCAGGCCAACAACGTGCTGGGCAACCTCAACCTGCTCTACGTGCTGCGCGACCACTTCCCCGACTGTCATCTGGTTAAGTTAGGCACGATGGGCGAGTACGGCACCCCCAACATCGATATTGAAGAGGGCTACATCACCATTGAGCACAATGGCCGCAGCGACACGCTGCCCTATCCCAAGCAGCCCGGTTCTTTCTATCACCTGAGTAAGGTACACGATTCCCACAACATTCACTTTGCCTGCAAAATCTGGGGTCTACGCGCTACTGACCTGAATCAGGGCGTGGTCTACGGCGTCCTTACTGAAGAGACCGGCATGGATGAGCTGCTGATCAACCGCCTCGACTATGATGGCATCTTCGGCACCGCCCTCAACCGTTTCTGTATTCAGGCTGCAGTGAGCCATCCCCTTACGGTTTATGGCAAGGGCGGCCAGACCCGCGCCTTCCTGGATATTCGCGACACTGTGCGCTGCGTGGAAATTGCCATTGCTAACCCGGCTGACGCTGGTAAGTTCCGGGTCTTCAACCAGTTCACTGAAATGTTTAGCGTTGGCGACCTGGCCCTGATGGTCAAGAAAGCCGGTAACACTCTGGGCCTGGATGTAGATATTAACTATCTGGATAACCCTCGCGTAGAAGCGGAAGAGCACTACTTCAACGCCAAAAACACGAACCTGCTGGATCTGGGTTTGCAGCCCCACTACCTATCTGACTCTCTGTTGGATAGCCTGCTTAACTTCGCTATCAAGTACAAGGGCCGTGTCGATCAAGCCCAAATTCTGCCCAAGGTGAAGTGGCGGCGCGACTAAGCAGTATCAAGATAGTCAGGGTAGAGCGTGGTGGGTGGTGAGTAACGGCTAAACCTCCCCTTTTCACTCTCTCCCCTCTACTCTCCACCCTCTATTGTTTTACCTTCCACTCATTCCCCCACCCCTATGCGAATCGCTCTCTTCACCGAGACCTTTTTGCCCAAAGTTGATGGCATCGTCACTCGTCTCAAGCACACGGTTGATCACCTGCAACGCCAGGGTAATCAGGTTTTGGTGTTTTCTCCAGAGGGCGGGCTGCGAGAGTATCGGGGAGCTAAAATTCACGGGGTGTCTGGGTTTCCGCTGCCGCTGTACCCAGAGCTTAAGCTAGCGCTGCCGCGTCCATCGATTGGCGAGGCGCTAGAATCCTTTCGGCCCGACTTGGTGCATGTCGTGAACCCAGCGGTTTTAGGGCTGGCCGGAATTTACTACAGCAAAACCATGGATTTACCGCTGCTGGCCTCTTACCATACTCATTTGCCCAAGTACCTGGAACATTACGGTCTAGGAATGCTAGAGGGGCTGATGTGGGAAATCATCAAGGCAATGCACAACCAGGCCCAGCTTAACCTGGTGACCTCTACTGCCATGCAAGCCGAGCTATCGGCCCACGGGGTAGAGCGAGTAGAGGTATGGCAGCGCGGAGTAGATACTGAGCTATTTCGGCCAGAACTGGCTAGCGCGGCGATGCGCGATCGCCTCTCCCAGGGCCATCCCGAAGCGCCGCTATTGCTGTACATCGGTCGGCTATCGGCAGAAAAAGAAATTGACCGCATCAAACCTATTCTGCAAGCCATTCCTGGAGCGCGGCTGGCTCTGGTTGGGGATGGCCCATACCGAACAGAGCTAGAAGCCCACTTTGCCGATACGCCTACCCACTTTGTCGGCTACCTGGCTGGAGAAGAACTGGCCTCGGCCTATGCTTCTGCCGATGCCTTTGTCTTTCCCTCCCGCACCGAAACCCTGGGGCTGGTGCTGCTGGAGGCGATGGCCGCCGGTTGTCCGGTAGTGGCCGCTAACTCGGGAGGCATTCCTGACATTGTCACCGACGGGGTCAACGGTTTTCTGTTTGACCCGCTGGATGACAACGGCGCTATTCTGGCCACCCGCCGTCTGATTGAAGCTAAGGCCGAACGCGAAACCATGCGGCAAAACGCCGTAGCCGAAGCTGAGCGCTGGGGCTGGGCGGCAGCCACCCGTCAGCTTCAGCAGTTTTACCACCACCTCGTGGCAGAACACTCCCTGCCGATGGCCGCTTGAGCATCGTATGTTCACGGATACCCCATAGCCCTAAATGCAAAAGGGAAGCAGCAATGTGCTTCCCTTTTGATTAACTATTTAACTAATCAAATAGCGTAAGTTTAGCCAAGCAAACACTTACATCAAGCCAATTTGAGACAGGATGCCTTGGCCAGTCAGGAACTCAGTAGCTACGCCGATAACAAAGCCCAGCATAGCCAGACGGCCGTTCCAGGTTTCAGCAAAGGATACGAAGCCGAACTTGCTTTCGTTGGTTTCCATGTCAATAACTCCTAAATGGATAGAGGGGCAAACAATTCAATATCCTGTAACTTAAGTTAACATAACTTTTCAGAGCCTGCCTAGGCTATCAACGACTTTTTTTTGTCGGTAATAAATTGCTTTGATGAAATTAGGCCAAACCTCCCCACTGTCCTTTCCCTTCCACAGGGTTGGCTAAAATACGGGAACACTACTCCTTAGTTCCATCTCCAGTTGGCAAGCTATGGCCACCAGCCCTATTCAGTACGAAACTCTGCTGTCTATCTGCACAGATCACCAGGGAGCGTTAGAGCTACTGAAGCGCCATCGTCCTTATCTAGAAACCGTACCCAGTATGCGGCGACCCCAGGACAGCATTCTGACTCTGCCACTGCCCAACATTCGAGTGCGGGAAGCCACCTACCTGAACCCCCACAGCCCCGCCATTGGCCCGGGTGCTGTGGTGACCTTGCCCTGCGATGTAGCTCTGCTGATGTGCGACCCCGAGTGGAAAATTAAAACCGGGGTAGAGATCTGCGTCTTTATCCATCGTCCCCAAGAGGACTTTTCAGACCTGCTGCTGCGTTGGCGGCATACGCAAATTCTGTTAGATCGCGGCTACGAGTGGCTGCTGCCCCAAAAATACCATTATCTACTCAGCGACGGCAGCGACAGTTGCTATCCACTATTTGTGATTTTTCCAGAAACCCCTGAGCGCATTCTCAAGGGTTTGAATGGGGCGGGCTTACCGGCGGTGGTATTTCCCTTCGAGGTTAGCGATGACGATCAGGCTGACGCCCCTCACAACCTCGACCTCGGCCCTATTCCTGGCCTGGAGGATATCGACACCAGCATTTTGGAAGAAGGGTAAATAACTATGGTTTACTCAGGCGGTTGTCAGTGTGGTCAGATCTGTTACGAGGTTAGGTCGCAGCCTCTTACTATCTATGCTTGTCACTGCACTGAATGCCAACGACAATCAGGTAGTGCCTTTGGCATGTCTATGCCAGTACTTCGGTCTTCTCTGGTCATACTGAAAGGAGAGCCTAAAACCTGGAGCCGGGAAACGGCTAGTGGATGCCAGGTAACGTGCCATTTTTGTAGTGCCTGCGGCACCCGATTATTTCATCAGCCAAGTCGCAACCCAGCCATTATCAATCTCAAGCCTGGGACGTTGGACGATACTTCCTGGCTTCAAGCAATCGGCAATCTCTGGACTCAACGCGCTCAGCCCTGGGTTACCCTCAATGATGAGATGCTGAACTATACAGGTCAGCCTACACCCGAGGAGTTTGAACGGCTCTATGCCATCTTTTCCCAAACCCACACCGATTCTAGCTTGCTTTAAGTCGCCGATTTGGGCCTGGGGAAAGTGGCTTCTGTTGGCGTTTTTGGCCCTGCGGGTGTGGTTTTGGTGGGTGACCTTCCCCAACCCCGACGAAGCCTACTACTGGCTGTGGGGTCAACATCCTGGCATTTCCTACTACGACCATCCCCCCTTTCACGCCTGGGTGCAAGGAGCGATGGCGGCGGTGCTGGGCCGCTCTACTCTGGCGTTGCGGTTGCCTAATCTGGTGAGTAGCCTCATTCTGGTGGTAACGGCTGACCGCATCTGTCGCTATCTCTATGGCGAGGATGGCGGCGATCGCCTCTGGCTGGTGCTGCTGCTGGTTGCCGCTAGCCCCCTGTTTTTTCTATTTCTTGCCTTGGCCTGGCACGATCACTGGCTGATTACCTTCACCGTGCTGAGTAGCTTCTGCTTTGTGCGCTTTGTGGATAGCTATTTAACCACTGGTCAGGGACAGTCTTCCTATTTGCTGGGAGCAGCCCTGTGCCTGGGGCTAGCGGGTCTGTGCAAGTACACGGCACTGTTCGTGGGGCTAGGGTTTCTGGCGGTTTTACTCACGCACAGAGAACTCTGGCGGCTCTGGCGCGACTCTCGCCTCTACCTGGCCCTGGGCGTACTGGCGCTAACACTGTCACCCATTTTGCTGTGGAACATTCAGAATGACTTTTTCTCCTTTCGGTTCTATGGCGATCGCACCACCAGCCATGAACTTTCCTTTAACCTGCTGCAACCACTAGTGTTCTTAGCCCTATGCGGACTCATTTTTGGCCCGGTTCAATCCTGGGCCACGTGGCGCCTGTGGCAACGCCGCAGGCTACTATCTCAGAGTTTGGTGCGACCCTCCCTGTACCCAACTCTGGCTCTGTGGATTTTTGGCCTTTCTACAGCAACATTTACGGCTCTATCGTTGGTGTCCGTAGCCGTGTATTACTGGAACATCCTGGCTTATCCCCTGCTGTTTCCGCTGCTGGCCGATTTGTTTTATCGCGCCAGACCTGAGGGAGCCGTAGAGGATGGCCCGTTGTTGGCATCCCAGCCGCCTTTGCGATACCTGAAACCGATGGTGATCGCTCAAGGGCTGGGCCTATTCACCGCTGCCGCCCTGATTTTTCACTATGCGGTGGTGCCATTTACGGCATTCTTTGGCCTCGCTGACCCTGACAGCGCCGCCCTCTATGGGTGGCAGCAACTTTCAGCAGCGGTTACAGCCCAGGCTGAAGCTCTGGACCATCCCCTACTACTCACTACTGACTACCGCTCGGCCTCGGCCCTGGCCTACAGTCTGGATAATCCTGACGTCATTGCCCTTTCAGGACGCATCGACCAGTTCGACTTTTGGTACAACGCCAGCGCCATGCAAGGGCGAGATGGGGTGCTTCTGGGGGAGAAATGGCACCCTATCTGCCCGGCCCATCTGGCTATGTTTGAGCGGACAGAGCCACCTGTAACCCTGCAAGTTCGGCGTTTCGGCTTGCTGTTGCAAACCTATGAGATCATTACCGGCTATACCTTTCAAGCTGGGCCTGAGGCGTACCCCCTGACGGCTGGCTACCCTCTTGCCTTTACCAGCGATGGCGAGCAATGCTGGCCTGAGCCATAGGGGAAGGGTAATCCCACTTTCCCCTCCCTCTCCTATTCCAACGAGCACGGAGGGATTCGAACCCCCGACACCTAGAACCGGAATCTAGTGCTCTATCCAACTGAGCTACGTGCCCTTAAGCTGCACTATCTTAGCATCTAAGCTCTCAGGTTGGGGGAAAGAAATGACCTGGTAGTTCGCCCATCTGATGAATATCAGGCACCCGCTACCCGCCATCTATAAGAAAGTAAAGCTTACATTTTGTCGCTGGGCGCTAGAATCCATATAGCCGATTTGCGCAAACATTAGCCATTCGTTCGAGAGTAACTCCATGTCACAAGGTCAAGGATTTGGGTTTGGGTTGGGCAAAATGAAGGAACTCACCGAAGCCTTCAAAAAAGCACAGCAGATTCAAGAAGGGGCCAAGCAGCTCCAAGAAGAGCTAGAGCAGATGGAGATTGAGGGAGAAGCAGGCGGTGGCTTAGTGAAAGTGACCATGAGCGGCAGTCAGGAGCCTCGTGGGGTGGTTATTGCTCCTGACGCGCTAAATGAGGGTGCAGAGGTTCTGTCTGACTTGGTGGCTGCGGCCATGAGAGATGCCTACGATAAGTCAACCGCGACTATGCGCGATCGCATGGAAGAACTCACCGGGGGTCTTAACCTGCCTGGGCTATAGTTTCTTGTGACCTGTAGCGGTTGATCTATCCCCAAAGACACTATGACCATTCGTGTTCTTTTCGTCTGTCTTGGCAATATTTGCCGTTCGCCCGCCGCTGAAAACATCATGAACCATCTGATCCAGCAGCGGCAACTGGAGGGCCAGATTGTGTGTGACTCTGCGGGTACTGCCAGTTACCACATTGGCAGCCCTCCTGATCGGCGGATGGCCGCGGCGGCTGTAAACTATGGCCTTACCTTGACAGGTCGGGCCCGACAGTTTGAATCTGCCGATTTTGAGCGCTTCGACTGGATTTTAGCGATGGATCGCCAGAACTATCGCGATATTATCGCCCTTTCTCCAGGTGATGCCTATAACGATAAAGTTCGCATGACGTGCGACTTCTGCCGTACTCATACCGACCAAGACGTGCCCGACCCCTACTACGGCGGGCCAGAGGGCTTTACCTATGTGATTGACTTACTCATGGATGCCTGCGCAGGATTCCTCGACCAAGTGGTAGGTTCCTCTATGGCGGCGGCTGGTGGTTAATGTGGCGCGGCTGCATCCTAGGCAATCCTTTCTAAGCGCATCTCTGGACACGGTGTATAGGCACAGGCCGCTAGTTGCCGCGACGAATCGTTTACTGGGCAGTGGCAGGGCTGTGCTAAGCCAGCTTCAGCAATGGCGGTATGGTTTGTTGGCTGGTATCGGTTTTGGTATGGTGCTGGTGACTACGCCAACTCAGGCGGCTGAGGAAATCCTGATTTCCTACAGCATTCTGGAGCGCACTATTGCCATTGCGGATTTAGAACTGTTTGCAGAAACCGGGCAACTTACGCCTCAGTTGCAGGCTTACAGCAAGCAGTTGCAGTTTTCCCAAGCGCAGCTCGAGCAAATTCGACAAGTGTTGGTGACTCCGGCAGGAACCCTTAGCCATGTGGCCATTGCTCAGTTTCTCTATACTGAGCAGGGTGAACTGCTGCTTAACGAGCTTACCCGCGTGGTGCGTGCGCCCTCCCGCCAAGGGGATTTTTCGGCCCTACGAGCCGCGCTAATTTTGGGAGCTGACAGGGCTGAAGCCGGGGTAACTCTGCTGGATGTTTTAAAGGCCTATCCCCTCGAAGCGATTCGTATTGACCTGGCTGAGGCGTTTGCCATTGCCCAGGAAGTTAACCAAACTATCCTTCAGTCAGAACGGGCTGTGACCCTGGTGCAAGAGTTATCTGCCCAAGAAGCCGCAGCCACGGCTGCTCCTCCAGGGCTTTATCCAACCCTGCTACGCCTAATTCAGCAAGAACGCCGCTACCAGGTACAGCAGGCCGAGCTGATAGTGCCGGGTCTATCGCGGCCTATGGATTTGTATCTGCCCCGCTTAGCCCCAGGCCAGACTCCACCACCCCAGGGATTTCCAGTGGTCATTATCTCCCACGGGCTAGGCGGCACTCGTCGCAGTTATATCTATTTGGCCGAGTACTTAGCCCGTGGTGGCATTGCGGTGGCCGCTATCGAACACGCGGGCAGCAACGATCAACAGCTATTGGCCCTGCTGGAGGGTCGTGCTGATGAGGTCATCCCTGACGAAGAATTTTTTCGTCGTCCCCAGGATATTTCCCTAGCAATTAACGCCCTCGAACGTGCCCAAACCTCTGGTTCCAGGCTACCGATTCCGCTAGATACGAGTCGGATTGGGGTTATTGGCCAATCTTTTGGCGGCTACACGGCGCTGGCCCTGGCCGGTGCCACCTTCGACCCAACCAGCCTGGAGCAGAACTGCCCTCCCGATAAGCTGACCTTTAACCCATCGCTGCTGCTACAATGCCAGGCCGCTCGTCTGCCAGATGCTCAGGCAAGCTTGTCAGACTCTAGAGTAGGCTCCATTTTTGTGATGAACCCCATTGGCAGCGTGTTATTTGGCGAGTCAGGCTATGGTCAGATTCAAATTCCAGTCATGATTATGGGCAGCGCTGCCGATACCATTGCGCCAGTGTTTCCAGAACAGATTCAACCCTTTACCTGGTTAACCACACCAGAGCGCTACCTGCTGCTGCTTAACCAGGGCACGCATTTTTCGGTTATTGGGGATATCACTGCGCCCAACCAGCCCCTGACCATTCCACCGGCCCTGGTAGGCCCTCGCCCTGACCTGGCTCAGTCCTACATGCAGATGCTAACCTTGGCTTTCTTTAAGCTAACGCTGGCCCAGGATGAGCGCTTTCGGCCAGTGGTGCAGGCCGCCTTTGTGGAAGCTCATAGCTCCGACAGCCTGCCCTTAGACTTAACCACAACCCTCTCTCAGGACGCTCTGGAACAGGCATTGCAATAAGCCAACTGTTCCTGCATCAGAACTATCTAGAGAACGCCGTTCTGTAAGCTAGAATAAAGCTCTGACAGCCGTACAGCTATGGAAAGGATTGTAGTCGGACTCTCCGGCGGAGTAGATAGTTCAGTCGCCGCGGCCACCCTGCATCAGCAGGGACATGATGTCATTGGGCTGACGCTTTGGCTCATGAAGGGTAAAGGTCAGTGCTGCTCCGAAGGCATGGTGGATGCGGCTAAGCTCTGTGAAGACTTGGGCATTCCCCACCACATTGTGGATAGCCGCGAGGTATTTCAGCGGGAGATTGTAGATTACCTGGTGGCGGGCTATGGCAGCGGAGTAACACCCCTGCCCTGTTCGCAGTGCAACCGAGCGGTTAAGTTTGGCCCCATGTTGCAGTACGCCAGGGAAGCATTAGGGTGCGATCGCATTGCCACTGGCCACTACGCCCGCATTACTCATAGCCCCGAAACAGGGCGCTACGAACTGCGGCGAGCGGTTGATTCCACTAAAGATCAATCCTACTTTCTCTATGACCTTACCCAGGAGGTGCTGGCGGTCTGCCACTTTCCCCTGGGGAACCAAACCAAAACCGAAACCCGCCGCATGGCTGCCGAGTTGGGTCTGCACACGGCGGCCAAACCCGATAGCCAGGATCTCTGTCTGATTGAGCATCACGGCTCGATGCAGTCCTTTTTGGATAAATACTTAGCTCCCAAACCGGGTGACATCGTCGATACCCAGGGCCGGATTTTGGGCCAGCACACGGGCATTCACCACTACACCATCGGTCAGCGTAAGGGGCTGGGCATTGCGGCCCCCAACCCGCTCTACGTGGTGGGCTTTGATATGGGCCGTAACCAGGTCATCGTATCCGACCGCCGCGAAGCCCACTGGCCGGACTGCACCGTGCAGCGGGTGAACTGGGTATCCATAGATGCACCCCAAGAGCCGATTCAGGTTTCTGTACAAATTCGCTACCGCAGCGAAGCAGTAGGGGCAACTCTGATACCCCTGGCCACCGAAGTAGGCCAAGGCCAGCGGGCCAGGTTGGTGTTTGATCAGCCTCAGTTTGGGGTAACTCCTGGCCAAGCGGCGGTTTGGTATGACGGTGATCGCGTGCTGGGAGGCGGGCTGATTGAATCGGCTGTAACTGCCGACCAATCTACACCCGTAGCCAGTGCGGTTAGCCTTTGAGGAGTTAGCGAGGAGTTGGCATGGAAATGCCTGTATGATTGCCATTGCTTTGTTCCAGCAATGCAATGAGCTTAGTGAAGATTTAGCCCTTGAGCAATGGCTAGATTGTATGCTGATGAGCAGTTCCCGCAAATTTCACAAAAATGGCTGAAATATCAAAAGACCAACAACATCCTCAATACACTGTGGATCGCCAGGTTGTTAACCAACTTTTAGCCGGGGAAGCCAGTGACTACAACCTGGTAGAGCTAGCCCGGCTAATCATCCGCTACGAGGGGTTTCCGGGGGCGCGAGACATTCAGGCTGACCTCAATAAAGCCCTGACTCGCTGGCAACTCACAACAGATGACCTGTTTCAAAAAACCCGCGCTATTCACCAACAGGGCGACATCTACAAGGGGCTAGGCCGGGGGCGAGAAGATTGGAGTTAACCACTCCTACAAGATGAGTAAGACATACTTATAGGGAGCACTAGAGCGAGTCGTTAGTTCCCTGTACTATCTGCCTGGGCTATACTATGACATCTGACCCAGACGCGCCCTCTGTCAACGCGATTACTGTAGGGGCCGCTAGTTTTCTGGCCCTTCCTCTGGTTCAAACCATTTTTGAGCACGCCTCCGTTGGCATCCTCTTGACTGATGTACAAGGGTTGGTAATTGCGGCCAATCAAGCACTGTGTAGGTTTCTGGGTTATTCTTGCCGAGAATTAGTCGGGTGGTATCTGAGCCAATTTACCCATCCCGACGATGTAGCCCTTGATCGAGAGCTATTTCAAGCTTTGATGGCTCATCGACGAACGAGCTACGGCGTAGAAAAGCGCTACCTCCGTAAGAGTGGAGCCGTTGTCTGGGGCCGTCTTACGGTTTCTCTGGCCAACGATGGCTGCAGAGCAAGCCCATACGTGCTAACTGTCTGGGAAGATATTACCGCCACTAAGCAAGCCCAGCCATACTCCCAAGCCCCGGAGGTAGAACTGGCTCTGCTGCAATCTCAGGAGGATCTACGCCAGAGCGAAATCACCTATCGCATGTTGTTTGCCAGTAATCCCCATCCGTTGTGGGTCTATGACCTCGATACGCTGGCTTTCTTAGAGGTTAACGATGCCGCTGTGGCTAAATATGGCTATAGCCGCAAGGAATTCCTTGCCATGACCCTGGCTGATATTCGTCCATCAAAGGATTTATTGGCTCGCCTGGATGATTCTCCAACTCAGATTACACAGCGGCGCAATGAAGCCAGGGTGTGGAAGCACCGCAAAAAAGACGGCACTTTGATTGACGTGGAGATTACCTCTCATCCGCTCTTGTTTAAGGGGCGGCAAGCTGAACTAGTGCTGGCCCATGACATTAGCAACCACCTCCAGGCCGAGGCTAAACTTCGCTATACCACCCTCCACGATGGGCTGACTGACCTACCCAACCGCTACCTGCTCACCGAAAAGCTCAAGGTAGCCATCAAACAAAGTCAGCGCCAGAACAACCCTCGGTACGCTGTTTTGTTTCTTGATTTAGACCGTTTTAAGGTCGTTAACGACAGCCTAGGCCATCTGGTGGGCGATCAACTGCTGGTAGTCATGGCCGATACGCTGAAGGCTCTAGTACGAGAAACCGACTTAGTGGCCCGCTTGGGAGGCGATGAGTTTGTAATTTTGCTAGAGGATGATGACCCGATTCGCGGGGCCATTCGCATTGCCGAACGCCTGTTTACAGAGTTGGAAATGCCGCTATCAGTGGGTGATCGCGACATTTTTCTAAGCACCAGCATTGGCATTGTGCTCATTACTTCAGCCTATGAGCGAGCCACTGACCTCCTGCGCGATGCCGACATTGCCATGTATCGCGCCAAAGCCAAGGGCAGAGGCCGCTACGAGATTTTTGATGCCGATATGCACGCCTACGCTTTGCAACGGCTGCAGTTAGAAAGCGACCTGCATCAAGCCTTAGTTGCCAACCAGTTGATCGTTCACTTTCAACCCATCGTTTCGCTCCAAAGCCAAATGTTGACAGGGTTTGAAGCCTTAGTCCGCTGGCAACACCCTCAGCGAGGGCTGGTAGAACCCGCGAACTTTATCCAGGTGGCTGAAGAAATTGGCCTGATTATCACCCTCGACCAGTGGGTATTTGACACCGTTTGCCAGCAAATTGCCAAGTGGGACAAAACTTCGCTCATGGCTGGGCTGCGGATTTCTGTGAACCTGTCAGTGCAAGATTTGTGGAACGTTCACTTGCTGGACAATATCGATCACACCCTAGCCCAGCATGGCGTGTCGGGCGATCGCCTAACGTTAGAAATCACCGAAAGCATGCTGGTGAACGATGTAGATACAGCCACCCGACTGATCAACCAATTGCGCCTGCGGGGTATTCACATCAGCATTGATGACTTTGGCACGGGCTATTCTTCCCTGAGCTACCTGCACCAGCTACCCGCCGATACGCTCAAAATTGACCGTAGCTTTGTCAGCCAAATGCAGCACAACCCCAAAAACTACAAAATTGTCGAAACTATCTTGGCTCTGGGCCACCACCTCGACCTCAAAGTGATTGCCGAAGGGGTTGAAAGCCAGGCTCAATGCGAAACCCTCCGGCAATTGGGGTGCGAATTTGGCCAGGGTAACTGGTTTGCACCCTCACTAACCGCTGCCGATGCCGTTAGCTTTGCAGAAAGGGTAAGCGTGACGGGGTTTTAAGAGGCCGACACCCCTACCGCAACAGGAGCCGTGGCGGTTGCTGAGGGCGTACTACTATGTACCACCATAACTGAACAAGGAGCGTGGTGCATCACATGGTTGCTAACGCTGCCCAATAGAAGTTCACCCAGCCCCTTACGGCGGTGACTACCCACAACAATCAAGTCTGCTCCGCAAGACTTAGCCATTTGGCAAATTGTTGGAGCCGGATCACCCGCCACCTGGGAAAGCTCTACAGCTACCCCTGCGGCCTGGGCCTGGTTTGCCTCTTGCTGAAGGAGGGCCAGGCGATTACCTTCAAAAGCTTCCCAGCGGCGTTGGTAATCTCTCCAAACCGCATCATCCAGCACTGGGTAATAGGCTTGGTAAGACCGAATGGGAAGGCCAGGGCTGCCCTCTTCATAGGCCGAAAGCACATGAAGGAGCATTAGTTTTGCACCGGTTGCTTGGGCCAAACCCAGAGCTTTTTCAAATACCACTTGCCGTAGAGAAGAGCTATCTAGCGCCACCAGAATGGTCTTAAACATAAGGGGGTCTCCTACTTGCTAGAGCCCGCTTTTGGGGTTGCATCAATAAAAGGTTGAGGGTTTAAGGAGTTGGGTTCGAGGGTAAGGGCTGATGCTTGAGGTTTAATCCCTAGACCATATACCTTTTCCCTAACCGCTTTGAAGAGAATCCGAGCCAGGGGCGAAGGGCTACATCTAAATTATAGAAAACCAGGTCATCTCTAGCTTCTCAGACTTAACAATGGTGCAACAAAGGATAAAGTTCGATATGGCAACGCTAGGTCGAGTAGTCACCGCAACCCTGATTGCCGCCTGAACCTGCATCAAGAAGATCCCCGCCAGGGACTAGTTTAGACAACAGCGTAGTCAGCCAGCCGGGCCATGCAGAATACTGCCGGTTTTGATGCAGGTTCCGCATAGAACTTACCCAACCTTAAGGTAGATTTGCTAGATCGAAAGAGTACGAGATCAGGAGCGAGGGTATGACGGCCTCAACCTCACACAAACCGGTTAAGAACGATGCATCACCAGCGGCTAGCAATGCCCTGCATAACCCTGAAGACTTTACCACGTGGGCTGAAGCTGTGCGTCAGCAGATGTTAGATGCTCTTCAGAAACGTCAAAACCAGCGCTGATGGCAATTTTGGATTTTGGATCCTGGATTAACGATTTCCGTTTTTCGCCCTCCGCTACTACTCCCAGTCGGCGGCATACTGAAGTAGCAAGGGCGGAAGATTAAGGTCTTGAGGTGTGCAACAACGGGCCTCAAACACGCCGAGCATATCTTTTAAGGCGGGATTGCCCTTGGAGTGGCCAGTTACACCACTGGCAATGACCACGGCACACAGGCCATTACAGCTTTTTTGCCAGCTATCCCAGCGTTCCAGTAACTGGCGATCCGCAGGGCTATCGGTTTCGTACTCGGCAAACAAATGCAGTTCACCATCGCCGGTTTGCAGAAGCCCAAGTTCGAAGGCTTCGCCGCTAAAGGGATCGTTACCCGGATTGAAGCATACGGCCTGGACTCCTTGGGCCTGCTGCAAGTTCTGAAGTAGTGCTTTGGCCTTGGGGCGAGAGGTTTGAATTAACACCACGGGCAGGGTAGAGTTGTCTGGCCGGGTGAATTTGGGATTATTTTGGTAAGCTGCCGCTAGATGTTGCCGCAATTCGGCTAGTCTATCTTGCTGAAACTGAGTCAACACAATCAAGGCACCTTCCGGTACGTAGTCATCCCGCAAAACTGGAAAATTTCCTAGATCCGGTGGGCCATCGGTGAAGGCGCTCTCGGTTTGGGCCAGCAGTTCACTTGTAACCTCTGGTAGGGTTTTAACCGTCACCTTCAGGGCTGCTCCATTGTTCTTTTCTGGGTTGGGAATGCGATAGGTTCCCTGGAGAGCCTTGTAGGGAGGCCGTTCAAGCTGAGCGCGGTATTTGGCAAAAAACCGTTTAATGGCCTCCATGGCTACTAGGAAAGTAGCACCTTCTTCATTGGCCAGTTGGCTGCGTAAGCCCTCTAGGGGGTGGATACTGCCAAAGGTTGGCTCTACGGCATCGGGGGCAGATGTAACCCAGCCAATGGGCGATACTGGTTCCACCAAATCGGCTCCATCAAACAGTTCAAAATTCAGAAACAGACAGTCCTGTTCTAAAAAGGCTTCCTGCATTTGCTTAGGCGATCTCTGACCCAGCAATACCCGCTCTCGAAACTGCTTGAGCGACTCCAGGGAACGATACATCAGCAAGCCATACTCGACTCCCCCCATGCCCAGCACCGAGATATAGAGCGTTTCTATTTCCCAGGTGTTCAACTCCACCGCTAACACCTGCTGTTCGTTAAGGCTGTGCCAGGGGGCTAGCTCCCAAATTTCCATCGCCTTGTCTATCATGGCTTCGCCGTAGCGGTCGGGCAGTTCGCCTTCGGCCATCTCGCTGGATTGCTGCAGGGCATTAAAGAGTTCGTCAATTAGCGGTAGTTCTGGCACGTAGTCAATGGTGATGTCTAAACCCTGGAGTGCCCCGCGCAAGTAGAACTGAATTTCGCGATCTCTAACCACAATTTTCTGAGGTCGAGCCGGGGGAAGAGCGCCCTGGGGGGTTTCAATGGCCTGAATGAGCGTTCTCACAACGGGCTCGTAGCCACTGCTGGCTGGCACAATGGTAATGCCTCGCACAGCTCCGTGGCTGCTATCCACCCAAAGAATACAGTCACTGTGCTCTCCTTCGCGAGGCCAAAGGCTTTGCCCATCATTGGTTAGGCCATTCACTGGTCGGCGATCGCCCTCCCACACGCTAGCGATGCGAGGCAGTTGCTTAAGACGGTCGATGGTAATTCGGTTCAATCGAGTCATGGGCTGGCAGAGGAAGGAGTGACGGTTAAACCCTGAAACAGGTACCAAGCTCAACAATGGGAGAATGGCTTTGGTCAGCATAAACGAGTTTAATGGCTGGTAGCCGCTGTCAGCGCGATTTAGCCTGTGACCGGTAGGCACCTAAGCTAAACTATAGAAAGTTCTTGTCAAAACAGCTAAGGCCAAAGCCCGAAAGTGTTAGATTTCAAAACATTTTTGCTTAGGTCAGTCATAGCGGTTAGCCGCTAAACTATAGGTCTTGGTCTGGGGCCAAACTAAAGCCAGGTGGCTACTGTACGCTAACTCACACGTCCAGTTCTGAGTTCAACACGTTTTTAGCGCAAAGGTTGTAATGGCACAGGTTACTGAACAATCCCGAGGGATTTTGCTATCCGAGGCGGCCCTCAAGCACGTAAAGGCATTGCAGCAACAGCAAGGCAGCAAGGCTCTCTGCCTGCGGGTGGGCGTGCGCCAAGGGGGATGCTCTGGCATGTCCTACACAATGGATTTTGAAAATCCTGAAAATATCAACGAGCACGATGAAGTCTACGACTACGACGGCTTTCAGGTTGTTTGCGATAAAAAGAGCCTGCTCTACCTCTATGGGTTGATGCTCGACTACAGCGATGCACTAATTGGCGGCGGATTTCAATTCACAAATCCTAATGCCAGCCAAACCTGCGGCTGCGGCAAGTCGTTTGGGGCCTAGGCATGACTCAAACCGTTGAATCTCTGTTTGACAGCGCTATTGAGCGCTACAAAGCCGGAGAAGATCCAACTGAGCTAATTCCAGTATTTAAGGAAATTTGCGATCGCGCTCCCAAAAGTAGCGCGGCTTGGGCTTGTTTGGCCTGGCTCTACCTGTTGACAGATAAGCCCAACTCTGCCATTAAAGCTGCCCAGAAAGCCGTTAAACTCAACCCCCAAGACCCCCAGGGCCGGGTTAACCTGGCCGTAGCCATGCTGGATGCGGGTAAGCCCGGTGTGCGCCAGCATATAGAAGTCGCTAGCCAGGTCATGGCGGCTGTAGAAGAACTGCGTACTGAGGTAATGGACAGCATTGAAGACGGCCTTACCCGCAAGCCCGACTGGACGAGCTTAGAGCGGGTTAAGGACTGGCTAGCGGAGACGCTTTAGCGCTAGTTTGGGCAAAATCTATGGCTAATACCCAGATGTCTAAATCCCTGCATCAGCTCTATGAAGAGGATTTTGTGCTGTGGGCTGAGGCTACCGCCAGTTGCTTAAAAAACCGGGACACCGAGCATTTGGACTGGGACAGTCTAATTGAGGAAATCGAAGATTTGAGCAAGTCAGCCAAGCGAGAGCTAGAAAGCCGCTTAAGTGTTTTGCTGGTTCATCTGCTCAAACGCGGCTACGTTGAGTTGCCCGACTGCTACCGAGGCTGGCAGCTCACGATTTTAGAGCAGCGCAATGCCCTCAAGCGACTACTGAAACAGTCGCCTAGCCTCAAGGGCTATCTGAGTCAGTGCCTAGACGACATCTATGGCGATGCTTTAACCGAAGCCTTGGCCGCCTATCCCGATTGCCGTCTGCCCGCCACGTATCCCTTTAGCCGCAGTCCGGAGGCACTCCTCTCAACGTCGTTTTGGTCTGAGCTGGGTTGATACTCCGCTCAATTGGACTATCCTAGGGGCACCGGAGGTTTGGCCTTGTCTACTAAGAGGGCTACTGAGCATCATGACGGCAGAAAACCTATTAAGTGACTGGTACCGCCGGATTCGGTTTGCCCAGTTTGCTCACTATGAAGCAGCCAAAAGCTACGACCGCATGAACTATGGACTGGGCATTCCAGTAGTAATTCTGTCTACCTTTGTGGGCACTTCGGTGTTTGCGAATATTGGCAGTACTGTAGATGCTAGTTTTCAAATTTTGATTGGGTTGATTAGCGTCATAGCCGCTACTCTGGCTAGTTTACAAACGTTTTTTAGATTTTCTGAAAAGGCCGAAAAACACCGGGCCGCCGCATCAAAATACGGGGCTTTGCGCCGCGAAATTGAAGAGGTGATGGTTCTGTGTAGTCAAGAAGATATTAAGGATACTATCCCCAGTCTTCGATTAAGAATTGACAAGTTGTCTGAAGAAGCTCCTCACATTCCCCATCGCATTTGGGCCAAGCGAAAGAATGTCCTTAAAGATGACCAGGAAAATTTAATTGGGTTGTTAGATAATGCAGAAGGCAAGCCGTTTTCTTGATAAAAAAACCGGGATTCTCTACAGAACCCCGATTTCTCAGGCTTTATTCGTCAACTAGCGATCGCTCCCAGTAGTGGCTAGAATCTTCTCCGTGAGTTTCTCTGGCACCGGGTTCAGGTGGTCATAGCTCCACTTGAAGAAGCCAACGCCCATGGTTAGGGAGCGCAGTTCCAAAATCATGGTCTGCATTTCAGCCTGGGGCAAATGACCAGACACCACATCCCAGCTGGGCCAATCAACCTTGGCCTCGTAGCCAAGAATTTGACCCCGTCGTCCCGTGACTAGCTTTAGCACGTTAGAGGTGTAAATACTAGGCACCGAAATTTCCACCAGGGCAACCGGCTCTAGCAGAGTAGGATTACAGGTCAGCATGCCCTCCTGCATAGCGATGCGGGCCGCCTGCTTGAAGGCCATGTCAGAACTATCGACACTGTGGTAAGAGCCGTTAGTTAGGGTGACAGCCACATCTACCACTGGAAAACCAAGGGGACCGTGATCGAGGTATTCGCGCACCCCGTTTTCTACGCTGGGGATGTACTGCTTGGGCACCACGCCGCCCACAATGGTGTCGCTAAAGGCAAAGCCATTGCCCCGCGGCAGGGGTTTGATAGAGAGGTAGACATCACCAAACTGGCCGTGGCCACCGCTCTGGTGCTTGTAGCGCCCGTGGACTGACTCTGCCGCTTGGCGAATGGTTTCTTTATAAGGTACCTGGGGCAGGTGAGTGCTCATGGGCAGGTTGTACTTGCGGTTAAGGCGGTCAATAGCCAGGTTCAGATGCACGTCTCCCTGCCCCCAGAGGATGACTTCGTGCGTGTCGCCGTGCTGCTCCCAAAAGAGGGAGGGATCTTCTTCCAGCAGTTTGGTCAAAGCACTACTGAGCTTAACTTCATCGCTACGTTTTTCGGGAGTAATAGCCAGGGCGTAAACCGGAGCGAGGGCGTAAACCTTAGGTAACGATACGGGGGTGCCGTTTGTAGTCAGGGTATCGCCAGTTTTGGCCTTATCTAGTCGGGCGACAGCCACAACCTGCCCAGCCCCTGCCTTGGTCAGGCTGATTGGCTGAGCACCCATCAGGTCGTAGAGGCCGCCCATGCGATCGCCATTCAAGCTGTCCCCATCCCTCAACTCACCTCGCCACACCCGTACCAGAGAGAGCTTGCCCCCCTGCGGCGTATAGAAGGTCTTGAGCACCTGCGCCAGGGTCTCATCACTGGCTGCAATGCCGCGATTTTGGCACGTGGTTTCTGGGCTGGGGGCTTCCTTCACCAGGGCATCCAGTAGTGGTCGCACACCGTAATCGTTCAGAGCCACACCTAGGAAAACCGGGACAATCAGGTCGGCCCCTAGCTCCATCTTTAGATCTTGAACAATTTCCTCTTCCGACGGGTTAATGTCTTCGAGGAGTTCTTCTAGCAAATGATCGTCGTAGTCGGCCAAGGTTTCCAGCATTTCGGTACGGGCGGCCTGTTCCTCAGCCTGAAGCGAGGGGGGTAGAGGCACGGGGTCAGCCGGGGCACCAGGATGATAGTGAAACGCTTGCTCTGTCACCAGGTCGATAAAACCCACCAATTCCTGGTTTTGGCGAATGGGATATTGCTGGGGGATAACCGGGCGGGAGGAAACCTCCCGCAATGCCGCCAACACTTCGGCAAAGGTGCCGTTGGCCCGATCTAGCTTGTTGATCCAAATCAGGTGCGGGATCTCCCAACTGTCGAGAAATTGCAGCAGTGGCGACAGGGTCAGCACTTTGTTAGGGTCAGCCTCGCAAACCACAATGGCCGCATCGACCCCCACTAGGGCGTGATTCGTCTCCTGCTGAAGTTCCACTGAGCCAGGGCAATCCACAAATGTAAAACGAATGCCGCCGTACTCTGTACTGGCGGCATTTAGCTCCACGGTCATGTGGCGATTGCGGGCTTCTGGGGAGTTATCACCGATTGTATTGCCATCCTCCACAGCACCCTTGCGGGTAATCGCTCCAGTAACCGAGAGAATGCTTTCTAATAACGTTGTTTTTCCGCTTGAATAGGCTCCTACAAGGGCGACATTACGCAAGCCTGATAGAACATTTTGGGTCATAACCAACTCCTTGCCATGTTGCGATGGCATATCGAGAAAAGCCGACAGTAAATGAAGGCTTGACGAGCTTTTTGAAGCGACTCAGCTGTGTCTAATTTCAAGGTTAACCCGACCCTAAGCCCTTGCTTAACCAGGTTCTAGAAAATTCATCTGGTGAAGTTTCATGGGCAGTTATATCTGTCTGTAACAAGAATTGTGACCAGTTGTAATGCTTACACAGAGCTAATGGGCCTATTCATCGTTGAACAGGAATATGAACTGATTGGAGCCGAATTAGCCACCCCAGAATCAACCCTGAGGAGGAGGATTGCCTCTCTGTCAGTTTGTATGGTGTGCAGGATACCCTATAATCTTCCCTTAAGCTTGGCTTGGCATTTAATCTCATTTAATCTGCTTCGCATAGCTTGGTCTGGCTAACTTGTTCCCAATCTGTTTCGAGTTTATCTATGCAGCCTACTTCAACGGTTTACCCAATTCGCCTGTTTATTCGTCACAAAGCTCAACGCCAAATTGCGGCTGCTCTTGCTGCATCCACCCCTAATCCCGCTTTGGATTCTCAACTTTTTCAGGATGTTGTGAGTACGGTTTTGCAACCCCAAGCGCATCCAGCTATTTACGAAAGCCATCCCTCCCGTGACCAGGCCGAGGCTGTCGAAGACCAGGTTGCTAATGCTATTGCCACTACTTACCTGCGCCTCTGGCAACGTCAGCAAGATGCTGAAATTCAGAAACTTAATCAGCTCCTAGAGAATAGCTAGGTCAGTAGCTTAACCCTCACCAAAGCGCTGATTGCCCACCACAGCAACTCAGGTCACTGACTTGAAATGCTAAACTGCAGGAATTGCGGTTTATTCAGATCTGTGCATACAACATTGAGGCGAGAGGGAAGGCCATACCCCCCTGAAGACTCCTTGAACACAGCGACGATTATTGAGGTTCCCCTCAGCGTTGCCCCAATGATGGATCGTACAGATCGCCACTATCGCTACTTGATGCGGCAGATAACTCGGGCCACCCTGCTATATACCGAAATGGTGACGGCCCAGGCTATTCGCTATGGCGATCTCGACCATCTACTCGGCTTTACCCCCGACGAAAAGCCTTTAGTACTTCAGGTGGGGGGCGATGATCCAGCTTTACTGGCCGAGTCGGTTCGGGTAGCTGCCAGCTTTGGTTATGACGGCATTAATCTCAATGTGGGCTGCCCTAGCAATCGCGTTCAGAGCGGCAACTTTGGAGCCTGCTTAATGACCCAACCAGAGCGAGTAGCTGAAGCTGTCGCTGCAATGATGGCGGCCAGTCCGTTGCCGGTCAGCGTCAAACACCGCATCGGCGTAGACGACCTGGATCGCTACGAGGATATGGCTCACTTCGTTAGCGCTGTGGCACAAACCGGCTGTCGTCATTTTACTGTCCATGCCCGCAAAGCCTGGTTACAGGGTCTGAGTCCTAAAGATAATCGCACTATCCCTCCCCTCCGTTATGGAGAGGTGCATCGCCTCAAGCAAGACTTCCCCCACTTGTGGATTGAAATCAACGGCGGCTTTACCACCCTGGAACAGGTGGCCGAGCAACTTACCCGGGTCGATGCGGTGATGATTGGCCGCGCCGCCTACGACCATCCCTACCTGTTTGCCGAGGTAGATCAGCGCTTTTTGGGGGCAGCGTGGCCAGCCCAATCTCGCCAGCAAGTAGTAGAGGCTATGCTGCCATACATCGACTACTGGACTAGCCGAGGGGTAAAGCTCAATAAGATTACTCGCCACATGCTTATGCTGTTTGCTGGACAACCCGGCAGCCGCCACTGGAAGCGCATCTTGACGGAAGAGTCTTGTAAGCCTGGAGCGGGGGGTGAAGTTGTTCAACAAGCGCTGGATGTAGTGTTGAACACCCAGGGATGAATATCCTTGCCCTTCATTCATTTTCTACCTTTACCTGCCTCTAAGGCAACGGCACCCAGGCAAAGGGAAAGGCATACTCATCAGGCTGAGTCAGGGCCGTGAACTGAGTTGCATCGGGCCGCACCACATGAAGCATTTGGATACCCAAATCATCCCCCCTAGCTACTGCTGTAAACGCTATCCAGTCTCCTTGGGGATCCCAATGGCTTTCTAAAATGGTTTGGAAAGACTCGGGCGTGAGGGCCGTAAACGTTTGGCTGCTTAACTCTAGGCTAAACAAGGTCTGCTGCTCTAGCTGGCGACCTGCTGAAAAAGCGATTTGCTGGCTGTTGGGCGACCAGCTCAGCGCATTATAAAACCCGGGCCGGGTTAAGATTTGGCGTTCTCCTGTTGTCACCTCAATGAGTACTACTACCTCCTGGTTACTGAGAGGTGGGTTATGGGGTTGGTAAAAGGCAATGTAACGGCTGTTAGGGCTCCAAACCAGTTGGCTACGGTAGATTTGAAAGTTTTCCTCAGGAGTGAGCACCTGGCGACGGCCAGTGTTCACCTCAACTAAGATGATGCGCTGAAAGGGATAGCTACCTTCGTAAAAGGCAATTTTTGTGCCATCGGGCGACCATGCCAAAGGACTACCTGCTGAGGTGTACACACCAGGCTCTGTGGTAATTTGCCGAGGAGGACTGCCATCCAAGCCAACAACATAAATCTGCTGATTGGCTACGTAGGCGATGTGATCGCCCTGGGGAGACGAATACAAGTCAGATTCAATGAACTCCGGCAAGCCTGTAAATGAGTTCAACTGCCCGGTTGTATCAGCCAAAAAAACCTCCCACTGGCTCTGGCCGTTAGGGTCAGGTGGAGTACAGCGCTGCTGAATGAGCAGAGTTTGGCCATTGCCCTGCCAAATCAGATTTAAATCAGCAGGGCGCTGACACTGGCTGGCAAACACCTGAGTAGCTCGTTTGGTAGCTGGGCTTACCCGGTACACCTCGGTACTATTTTGCACTATGGCTAACTGCTGACCATCGGGCGACCAGACCAAGCGGCTTAATTGCTTATTGCCGCTGTTGATTAGAGTTTGGCGCTGACTATCCAGGGGTTGGATCAAAAACAACCCATCCGCCGTAGCAAAAGATACCCCAGTCACACGCCTTGAGGTTGGCGTAGCGCTGTCTTGAGCCATTACAGGTAAGGTTGGTAAGCTGGCCAACCCCAAAGACATCGCCAAAATCCATTGTTGAATCACCATAGTTCGCCCTTGCAAGTCCACCTGTGATCATAACGGTCGAGTAGAATACCCCAGAAAGAGATTTTTCTAAACCGTTCTTGACCCTGGCCAAGTTTCTGAGATGCTGTAAACAGTGCAGTTATATTGGCTCAGTCATACTGTACGGGTGCGCTCATTGTCTTAGTGGTTCTAAGCTCCATGAACTTCATTAGCCTGTTTTTTATCTTTCTAATCATTTCATCAATCCAACCAGCGATTCAGCGAAGGATTATAGAATCTCGTCGCCTAGCAGCTATTCGAGCCTTAGAGCAACGGCGTGGCAGCCGGGTAATTTTACTCATTCATCGTCAAGAATCGATTAGTTTGCTGGGCATCCCAATCTCTCGCTTCATCAACATCGAAGACTCTGAGCAAATTTTGCGGGCCATTCGCCTAACGCCCTCAACCATTCCGATTGATCTGATTCTGCACACTCCCGGCGGGTTGGTGCTGGCTACTGAGCAAATTGCCCGTGCTCTAATTCGCCACGGCGCTAAGGTTACAGTGTTTATTCCTCACTACGCCATGAGCGGGGGAACCATGTTGGCTATGGCGGCTGACGAAATCGTCATGGACGAAAACGCCGTTCTTGGGCCAGTCGATCCCCAACTCGGTAATGTGGCCGCGGCTAGCATTCTCAAAGTGTTGGAAAATAAACCTATCGAAAAAATTGATGATCAAACCCTGATTACTGCCGATGTGGCTCGCAAAGCTATCAACCAAGTTCAACGTTTTGTACGCACCCTATTAGAAGACACGTTTCCTCGGCAAAAGGTTCATCCTACCAATATCGACAAAATTATTGACCGCCTCACCACTGGTCAAGTCACCCACGACTATCCCATTACCGTTGAAGAAGCCACAGAGATTGGCTTACCCATCACTGTGGGCCTGCCTAGAGAGATTTATAACTTGATGGATCTCTACCCTCAACCTATGGTGGGACGGCCTACCGTGCAGTATATTCCAATGCCCTATCAGAATCCTCCAGCTTTACCCGCTAGCAAAGGCCGAGGAGGAGCCTAAAGGATAAGTAGCGTCACCTACGGCGGTCAAGCTTCAGGAAAAGAGATACTCAACCACGGCTTGAGCAATTTGCTCATTACCGCCTTTGGGCAAGGGTTGCCCTAGCCGAGGTGGGTAAAGGGCGTTATGCAAGAAGTACCAGTCGTTCTGAAAGAATTCATCTGGAGTCAGGATCCTATGCCAGCTATGATCTTGCAGCCCTTCGACTAGAACCGGACCTTCGGCAAAGTCATCGCGGGTGATGGTAATAACTGGGATATCCAGGCGGCAAGCTTCGGAAAAGGTACTATAGCCTGGCTTAGAGACAATTCGGCTGCACAGGGGCATCACATCTACCGGACGAACTTCCTGACGCGGCACTCTAAACAAGTTAGGCAAATTAGGCGCATCATCAAAGGTTAGAAATTGCCAGTCAGGGAAATCAGCAAGCTGGCTGTAAGGGATGGCCTGAAGACCCAATCCGCCAAACGTCAGAAGAATCGTCCGTTCAGAAGGAGTGTACAAACCCCAGTGATCGCGCAACTCCTGGCTATTGTAGCGAGGAGTCCCCCCAGTCAACCCTACATCCTCAATTCTGGAAAAGGCAGACATAGCTTCGTGAAAAGGCAGCCGAAAGAGACGATCACAACTCCTAAAGCACTCTTCTATCCAATCAGCTACGGCTGCAAATTCCTCACCTAGAGCACGATAAATAAAATCCCAGCCAAAGTTACTGGCCATCCAGCAGGGCACCCCGGCAGCATGAGCGATGAGCGTGGCCAGAGGAGGGATGTCGGCCAGCACCAAGCTCACCCCTCGTTCTTTCAAGAATGCAGCCTCCGCAGCCACCAAATCCAACGCATTGGTTTGAATGTGCTGCAGCTTCGCCAGAGTACCAGGCAAATCCATATTCAGGCTATCGGCTTGAATGACGCCAATATCCAACGCTACAGGACGATATTCATACGCCATCGAGATGTACTCATCCAGGAGCCACTGGGGGGCTGTCGTAGCTATCACTAAATCTATGTCAGGGGCCATTGCTTTGACAGCGGCCGCAACAGAAGCTGAGCGAGTGGTATGGCCGAAACCGTGGTTAGTAACTGCCAAATACAGAGTAGGGCGAGCCATAGAAAATACCGATAAAGTTTCACCGTTCCCTTTAGGACAAAGCGTTTTATTTATCTTATGTACGGCTCAACTTACCTACGCCCACACAGCAAGAACCCCCAAGTTTCTTTGCAGAGACATGGGGGTTGTTATAAACGACCTGGCATCGCGCTATTTTGACAAGGGGCGACCCCCTCACTATCTTTGCCGCAGGAGCGTTTCACGACCGAGTTCGGGATGGGTCGGCGTGGGTCCA